>Ga0208904_1002283_pt1 | contig 12258 bp, 20 predicted proteins | sample AntAceMetag02UKB_FD_184774 | JGI IMG/M metagenome (GOLD analysis project Ga0208904, IMG submission 184774) | Saline lake microbial communities from Ace Lake, Antarctica - Antarctic Ace Lake Metagenome 02UKB (SPAdes) (version 2) | ecosystem: Environmental > Aquatic > Non-marine Saline and... | reverse complement strand
CAGAAAGGTTCTATATAAAATTGCCCCTCTTTTCTATCTTTTAAAATGATAAGTAAAATTTCTTTTGCTATTCTGTTTTTACTTCCCATAAATTTCATTGCCTAACACTCTCCTAAGCTTTTTTGATTAGCAAACTTTCCTATCTTTTGTTGTGTGTTAACCGTATTTTTTGTTTTTACCATTTTCTTTTGTTTTTTTTGAAACTACCTACTTTAGTGGGTAGAGGATTTCATGTTTCACCTTTTTTTTATTCTTCTTTTTTTTTTTTATATTTTATTTTTAACTGGTCGCCAACTTTTATATCAGAGAAGATAGCATTTTTTTTAGGAAAGGTTATAATTTTACCTTTGTTTCCGTCATCTCTTACTGTTCCAATAAATTCATCATATTCGTCTTCCATTTTTACCTCACATAGTTTTTATATCTTTTTCATATATTTTTCATTATATAAACCTTTTGTTTTCATATATTTTTATTACTATCCAATAATAACAGGTTTTATATAAGTAAGATGTTATCATTATAATCATGGTAAAATTAAACAAATATAAGGATAAATTAAAGAACAAAAAGCTAAATATTTTCTTTAATGACAAAAAACAGGACAAAATAACCAATGATGATTCAGAAAAAGAAACAATTTAAATATTATTAATTGTTCATTTATTGTATTAACATGAGGTAATTATAAAAAATGGCAGAACCAATAAAAACAATAAGAATGGGTCAAATTAAGGCATCAATTTGGAAGAATGAAAAACAAGACAAAGAAGGAAATTCTTTTAATGTTTTTTCGGCTAGTATAGAAAAAAGTTATGTGGATAAAGATGGTAATTGGAAATCAACTACTTCTTTTTCTGAAAATGAAATACCTAAGTTGGAAGCAATTTCTAGGAAATGTTATGAAGAAATACAGGAACTAAAGAACAAAAAAGAATAATTTAAGGAAAACATTTATATATTAGTTTATAAAACCCTTCATTTAGGTGATAGATATGAAATATCCTGAAGAAATAAATGAATTAAATAAACAAAGAAAAGCAATCTCGCAAGAGATTAAAAAAGTAAAAGTTTTTGAAGCACAAACTGTGATTCATGAAGTAGAAGAATATAATCCAGAAAAATTTGGCTATATGGTAATTAGAAAGTCTAGTGATAAAGCTTCTAAAGATTATAATGTTGGAACTGTTGTAAAAACTGATTTTAGTAATCCAGTAAAAATTAAGAAAGTGGAATTAACTAAGAAAAGAAAAGCAATGGATGTTCTAATAGCTAGAGCTAAAGAAAAAGCTAAGAAGGTATATTATTTGAGCCAGTCTGATAATCAGGTTAAGAGTTTAGAGAAGAAGATTCAAAGAAAGGAAACTGCTAGACAAAAGATTATTCAAGCTAATATTAAAGCACAGGTAAAAATAGATGCTGATAAGGCAAGATTAACTTCTGTGATTAAGGAGAACGAAAAGAAACTTGCGGCTTTAAATAAGGCATAGGGATATGCTTAATTTTCTTTTTTTTTCTTTTTTTTTAATTATTCTTTCTAATATAATTATATTTGTCTTTAATTTGAATGAGAATTATTATAATGTGTTTTATGTGAGGGGTTTGTTTATGTTCATTGTTGTGTCTTTACATTTATTATTTTTCACACTCTTTTTTATGTATTTTACTGGTATTTATATATTTATTAATATTTTGGGTTTCTATTATATTTTGATTATTTCTGGTGTTTTATTGCAGTATGTGTTGGATAATGATATGGTTTTTCAGACGAGTAAGATGACTAATTTGTTTTTCTCGACTATGTATGCGTTGTTTGTTTCTTTTTTTTGGTATAAGTATTTTATACTTAATATTTAGTTTTTTGTCTTTTCTATGATGTTAAAAACACTTAAAAACCTATTTTATTACTCTATAGTAATTACGAAATAAACAAAACCTTTATATATAAGTATAACTTTGAATATTATATAACTAAAAAATGGGAGTTTCAAAAAAATATTTATGTGTTATTATTGTAGCACAAATAATTAGAGAGTGTGCAAACTTTACAACAAATAAAACAATTCAAAATTTTATTATTTTAGGTTATTTAATGACGATAATATTTGTTTCGTTTTTATATGTTTATCACACATCACAAAAACATAAAAAAAAGTAATTTTATATTCACAAATTAAACAGAGAATAAAAACGTTTATTATCCTATGTTTTTATTTTCTTTAAAATTAGTGAACACGATTCGGTTAATAGCTGAACGTGAAAATTTGAGAGGATAAACTCAAAATGATAGGAAAACAAGGAAAAGGTGCTAACAACACTATGCTCATCGTTGGTATTCTAGCAGTTTTTGTAGTCGGTTTATTTTTGTTCATGAACTTCGGTCCAACAGCAAAAACAATAACCCAAACAGAAACAGTAAGAACTGATGATGCAGGTGGAGTGGTTTGTGAATTAGCTCCTAAATTAACAATGTCTGCTTTAGATGCAGAAAAACAAGGAACAGCAGTAACAGTTGGTTACAAATATTTGGTGAATGATAAATATATGCCTAGTGCATCATCTTCTACTGAATATCAATACGGAGACACAGTTCAAGTTATAGCTAATGCTTCTTCATACATTGACGTATTAAGTCCAGTATTTACTATGGCTTGTGGTCAAAATAGTGAAGTTTTAGATGTATATGACTATGCGGCTCCAACAATAGAAATTAAGCAAGATAATACTGTATTAACTGACGATGCTACTGGTGGAGATAATAACGCTTCTGCTATTGGAACAGGCGGTTCAGATACTTTTGAATATTGCTTAACTGGTGCAGACAAAGATTCTACTGGAGAAATGTTATTAGTTTTTGAATTTTCAGATAATGCAAATGTTTCAACAATTAGTATGACTGGTGCTGTATCTGCTGAAGAACCATCTTTTTATAGTAACACATTATCTTCGCCCTTTAAAATTGCATATAAAATACCCGCAGTTATAGGAGCTAAAGAAGTATGTTATGATTTTACTATTGAAGCAAAATCAGAAAAAGCTATTAATGGTGCGTTTTATTCAACAGTTTATGCAGGAGAAGCATTCATTGATGATGATGGAAGTTTTAATGCGTGGGGTGTAGAAGATGCTAGTGGTGACACTAAGTATGAAGCAACTTTTGACGAAGATTTTTATGTAACAGAATAAATCTTTAGTTAGAACGTATTAAGGTGGGTGTAAGCTCACCATTTTTTTATTTTTTTTAATTTTAATGAGTAAGAACGTAAGGCGTTTGTGTTTAGGTTCAATTCCTAACTTATTCTTTTTTAAGCTTAACCTAAGAGTTTGGTTTAAGAGGACAATATAAAGAAAATTCAGATTTTGCTAAATCTCAAGGATATAAAACTCTTTGGAGGTAACTAAAAAATGTTAAACAAAATATTTAATTTAAATAATTTTTTGATAACTGTCAGGGCGATGGTCACTGGTGTTATTTTGATGATTATTAGTTGGCTGATTGCGTTGTTGTTTCTTATAATACCTATTTTAGGAATCGTTTTAATGTTATTTTGGTTTATACTATCATTGTTTTTATGGGGTTTCATATTTAATATGTTGCCGATTGGAAAGGTGGATTAAGAATGGGAAAGATTAAAGGTTGGACAAAGGTAAACAACAGACAATGGCAATTAGAAGACCAACCAAGCCACATTGGTTTATCTATTGATAGAGATATAATAGGTTATTATTTAGTTGTTGATGAAAGAATTGATATTGATAAATTCAAAAGACATCTTTCAAAACCCATTGATAGTGAAAAAGAAGCAAAAGATATGGCAATTAAATGGATGAAAGCACATCCACGAGGTTAAAATGGGTTACGTTATTGTTTACAAAAGAAATAACAAAAGAGTTTTGAAGAAAGGAAAATTAATTCCTTATTTTCCTTACTCTGCACAAGCTGCGAAATATATTGATTATGAGTTGAATAATAGTCCGTATGTGAAGATTAAAAAGGTATAAACACTAATGATGAATAAGACTGAATTTCAGGATATGTTTAGGAACGATTTGAGAGGGAATAAGAATCGTTGGTTATATTTACGTTATCCTGTTAATAATAATACAGTTGAGTTGGCAATTTATAATAATTGGGCTAAAATTTTTATTATTAATGGTGGTAATAATATTAATATGCCTTTAAGATTAACTCAAAAGGAATTGATACAAATAGTATCGGACAGAATTTATGGATGATTTGGTATTTATGGATGATTTACAATATAAAGAAAATTTACAATACACTAAAGATTTATATTTTATAGATGAGGATAACAATATGAAATGGATACCAGATGGAAATTATAAAGTAGGAAATAATTATAATGAAGCGTGGGTTAATGAACGTCAAGATGTTTTATGGGTTGAGAAGTTAAAGCGTGGTTGGTTGATAAGATTAGAAACTGCACATGAAGGTAATCAGAATTTACATACAGCTTCAACAAAAGTTAAAGCTATGAATTGGGCTTCTCTTTACAGAAAGGGAAGAATACCAATGACGATGAGTATATAAAATATACGGAAGGTAAACAAGAATGGGAAAGATTAAAGGTTGGAAAAGAATAAGAGAAAATAAAACAGGTATTGCTTGGAAAAATGAATATAAAGATATTATAGTTGGTGTTTTTATGAATATCCCAAATATGGATAGAGGTTGGTTCGTATCTGTCGATAAAAAATCAAGAAATGGCGGGATTAGTGTTAATAGACTAACCCCCAGATTTGTTGGTGTAAAACAAGACCAAACAAATAAACAAGAAGCTTTAGAAATTGCTTATAATTATATGAAAGCACATCCAAATGGATAAAACTATAAAATGGGAATAGTATCAAGAGATTATCAGTATGGTGCGAGGAGCAAGGAAGACATTAAGCGAGTTCCATTAACATTAATCATGTTGGGTTTGGCTTATACTGGAATATTTTGGCTTTCTGCAAATGATATTCAAGCTGGAGAAACTTATTCAAAATTATTTCTTTATGGTATTAGTATGGTTGTTTTAATGGCGTTTTTTACTAAGAGCAGTGATTCTCCTTATGAGATTCCTATTGCTACACGTTTTTATGATTCGGTAGTATTTTATGTTTTTGGTTTAGCGTTACCAATGTTTTTATTTTCTATTCCTCAATTATTTGGTGCTAAAGCTATTGTTACTGCTAAAGCTTTTGTTCCTTTAACTTTTTCTACTGGCGTTGCAGGTGCTCAAACTTTCGCTGCAATTTCTACTATTGCTGACCCTTTCTGGAGGTCTTTTATTATTGTTTTCACTGCGGGAACGATTGAGCCATGGGCTGTTGGTTTCGCTTCTGTTGCTTTTGGTGTCATGTTAGGTTATACTATTAGAAAACTTTTGGGTGTTTTACCTAAAGGTTTGGATTTGGGTAGTGGAATGGCTAATAAAATTTTTGATTTTAGTGTTGCAATGATTTGGAGTATTGGTTTTTTCGTTGTTATTCATAAATTAAATGGTTCTTACGTTTCTGTTAGTATGTTTATTGCTGCTGGTGTTTTCAGATTTTTAATGAATCTGAGTTTGTATCAAATGAATTTATCTTTAGCATTCTTATTTGGTTTTCATCAAATGAATAATGCCATTTCTATAGGTTTAAAATATACTGTGAGCGGTTTTTTAAGTCATCCTTTTGGTTGGTTCATATTATTTATGTTTGGTGCAATATTTTTAAGTTTTTTCGTTAATATTAAGAAGTTCCCCGACGTCTTTAAAAGACTTTGGGCAGAGATAGGATTATGAAAAATAATAAACTTATAAGAAATGTTATGATGATTGTTGGTATAGACTTAATTAAACATAAGGTGGAGTTGCAATAAGATGGTTAAACATAAGACTTTGAAAGAAAGATTTAATTTCATCGTTAATATTGTTGCACTTTTTAGTTTAACTGTTTTATTATGGTTACTTTTTGCCAGAGTGAGAGATTGGATTGGTAATAGTAATACATCACTCATGTTAATTATTGCTTTAGTAATGTTTTTTTTAGCAACAGGATATTTAAGTGTTGATAAGATATGGGAGAGGATAAGTTAAACTAACGAGGTAAATGATAAAATGAAAATGAAGAAAACAATGTTGATAACTTTAATATTTTTGGTGTTAGTATGTTCAGTGTTTGCACAAGGTTCAACTAATTCAAAAGTAATTGATGATAAAGGAAATGATTTGGCTATTGAAAATCCTAAAGGTTTGGAAAATGCTCAAATTAGAGTTCAAAATTTAGAGGATGCTGTTAAGTTAATGCAGAATTTGGAGAAGTTTCAAAATAAGTATCAGAATGAATGTTCAGGAACTTGTAATATAGAACTTGATGAAGATGTTGATGGTAATACTTTATTGAAACAAAAGAAACAAACTAAACTTTTTGGATTATTTAATATTAATGCTGAAGAAAACTTTGTTTTAAACGATGAAGGAGAGATTCAAGAACAATCAAGAAACTTTGGACAATTCCTTTTACAACTAAGACTTTCAAAGGAGGTATAAATGAAAAATAAGAAAATGATTTTAAACACAGTTTTGATAGCGTTGTTTATTGCTTCGTTAGTTGTTGTGTTTGTTGCTGATAGTATAATGACAGGTTATATTATTTTGACAGTGGCGTTTTTAATAAGTATGTTAAAACCTGCTGTGTATAATATGATGGAGGAAATGTAAATGGGAAAGATTAAAGGTTGGAAGAAAGTATCAGAAAATAAACAAGGAATAACATACGAAAATGAAGAACTGAAAACTGTTTTGGATATTGCAACACCTTACAGATTTGGTAAAAATAGTTTTGTTGGTGTTTCTATTGCTGGACAAGGAACAAGAACTTTTCCAATACACGATTAATTTACAATGACAGAAGCAAAAGATTTTGCAATAAGATATATGAAAACAAATAAATAATTAAAATGAAAACAGGAAGTATTGCTAAAGGTGGTGTTGGTGGTTTGTTCAGTGTAGTTAGCAGTATTTTTAATAAGATTGGTTTGCGTTGGGGAATAACTGCTATAATTATTTTAGTTTTATTTAGTTCTTCAATAATTCAATCCACAGAACAGGGAAGTGCAGCACCTTTCTTAGATAATTTTATGAGTAGAATTTTCTTATCAGATAATAATTTGGGTGAAAGCACTAAAGAAATTATTGAGAATCCTGCTGAAGCAATTTTTAAAGGTGATTTAAGACCTGTTGAAGATGTGGGTTTTTTAACTAAAATGATTAACACATTATATAATCTTAAAGTTGAAGCTAAATACTTTTGGGCTAGACTTGGAGTGTTTACTAAAATTTTAACTAATATTTGGTTTTTATATATGATGACTTGGGTATTATTTAAGATTTCAATGTATCTTATTATTCAAGATGATTCTAAAAAGACTGCAGCTGTTGTTATGGCTGTCATATTTATGGTTATGTTCCAAATGATTTTCAGTGCTGCAACTTATGATAAACCATCTTCTTGGGAAGATATGAGTTTAATTGATAAGTCTGAAAAGATTAAACCATTTAGAGGAACGATTTACACATTTTCACATTTACCAGATTTAATTAACGCATTAGATAATAAAATTAACGATGACATGAAACCACTTGACTTACAAGGTGCTATTTGTGCAAATAATAAGCAAGATGGAGAGGTATTATAAAATGAAAAGAAACCCAGTATTTTTTTATATTACTCTTTTGCTTATGCTTACTTCAACAATAGTAGGTGCAATGGCTTTAGAGGAAGAAAAAGTATATTTCAACGATGTTGGTTATACTTTAGGTTCAAAAGACTTTGATGTTAAAATTAGTGAAATGAGTTTTTTTGACAGAGTACTATATAGTTTGAGAAACATTCAAGCGATGACTGTTATTAGTGGTGCTACTTGTAGTATAAACCCCGATAAAGAAGTTAGAGATTGGCAACCCGATGTTGGACAAACGCAATTTTGTTATGCAAATGTTGTTCACGAAGGTGTGGCTTTACAAATGTTTATTTCTGAAACAGATGGTGTTCCAACTTGGAATTATCAAGGAGAACAACAAATAGCTAAAGGTGAAGAAAAGTGTTTCAATGTCAGAACAGAAAATAAATATACTTGGACTTTATATTATTGTGATAGTTTATCTGAAAGAACTTGTAGCGATACTGATGGTGGAAAAGATTATGACGATAAAGGAACTGTTACATTTACTTTAGATGGTAATAGTAATTCCGAAACAGATTTTTGTTATGAAACTAATAAGTTAAGCGAAATATATTGCGATTCTGATAATAGTATGGCATCAATTTCTAAAACTTGTGATTATAAATGTTTGGATGGTGAATGTGTTGATGAACCTGCTGATGAAGTTACAACAACTACAACAACTACAACAGCGACAACAAGTGCTATCCCTATTGATATACTTGAAGTTATAACTGATAAAGCTGAATATAAAGTTGGTGAAAGAGTTATTATTGTTGGTTCTGCTTATATTAATGAAGATGTTGAAGCAGGAATTATTGAAACTTCTCTATTTTTACCATTATACACAACTTTTAATCCGTTATCTATTGTAGAAACTGAATCTGAAAGAGATATTGGTGTTTGCGTTGATGATATGACTACTGGTGTTAAATTTAAAGCTAATAAAGGTGACACTGTTGTTTTTACTTTAAACTTAGTCGCAGGGATTGAAGGAACTTATACAACAAAAATAGTTTCTGCAACAGCTTGTGGCGAAGATTATGTGGATTCAAAATCTATAAATTTTAAAATTGTTGAAACCGATGAATCTGTTGTATATACTGATGTTGATACAATTTATGAAGAAGAAGGAGAATATAAAGCTGATACTATTGCGTATGTTAATGAAGAAAACAATGTTGATTTTGAAGATGAACCTGTAACTCCTATTGAAGATAATGAAAAAGTAAATTTACTTGATTATTTAGGTGGTGATGAAACAGGTTTAAATGATATTGAAAAAAATAATGATGTAATAACACAAGAAAGACAAAAAACTAATTATAGTGCATTAGCATTTATTGGTGCAATATTATTAATTGGTGCTGCTGGTGTTTACAGATGGAGGAAAAGAAAATGAGTAATATAGAAAAACCTGTAACAATATTTTTATTAGTATTGTTTTTTGGTATGACTTTATTTGGAGGAGTGGCAGCGTATAGTATGTTTTCAGGACAAAGTTTATCATTAATTTCTTCCACCGATACTGTTTATATTCCAATGATAGAAACTGTTGGTTGTGAACAAACAAGATTGGAATGTTATCCCAATACTTGTAATAATAATGAAGATGATTATTATTTAGTTGACGATAGTGGTGAAAGTTTTTATTGCGGAACTAATAACCCCCCAACTGTTGCAAATTATCCTTTGGGTTGTAAATATTATATTAAAGGAGAAGGATTATTTGATTTTTCATCTTATGAAATTTGTAATGCAGATGGAACAAATTGTGAAACAGCAACAAGGATTCCAGATTCTTCAAGTTGGACAACAACAACTGAAAGAATTGAAATAACATCAGGACAAAAACTTTTTGTTAATCCTACTGGAACTGTTGATTTAAAACTTAGAATGACTGCACCAGTTTATGGTTTAAGAATAAGAAGTGCAACTAATGCAGTTGATACTAATGATTGTAGTTTAGCGTCAGCATTAAACAAGAATCAAATTAAATTATTTTTAGATGATAGTGATTATTCAAAAATATTAGTAGCAAGTGAATTACAACCAAATGAATTTTCTAAAAAATATATAACTGGTTACATTAATACAATAAGTAATTTAAGAGTTATTGATATTGGTGAAGATAGTTGGTATATTAAGGAGATTGGTTATCGTTGTGCGATTAAAAAAGATACTGCAAATAATAATGTAGTTGATATGAATAATTGTGTGGCAGATGATAGTATTGAGTGTTTTCCAGGTGTTGGAAATTGTGATAGTGATGGTAAATTAACTACAGCAGATAAAACAGCTTGTATTCCAAACACTGTTATTAGTTATACTAGACAATCTATTGGTGACGAAGCTTGTTCATGGATTTGTAACGACGATGGACAAATAGAGTATGATGATTGTATTGATATAAGTAAACCTTGCGAAGGAGATTTAATTAGAAATTTAAATTATGAATGTGTTGAAAAACTTGATTTAACTGAACGAGTAGTTTGTGAAGCCGATGGTGGTAATTGGGTTAGAAAAGATAGTAGAGAATGCGGATTCCTTTGTGATATAGGGATTAAAGCACCAATTATAACTTCAGAGGAATATTGTAAATCAACAACATATATGCCTTTAATAATAGGTATAATTGGTTTATTATTAGCATACGGTATAACAAAATTTGGACAAGGTAGAGGAACTTTGCCTAAACGGAGGAAATGAATAAAATGGCAAATAAAATCAATTACAAATTTATTTCTTTAGGTATTGGTATCATTTTACTTATATCTTTGGCTATGTTTGGTCAAAGATTTAGTATAGACGACCTTGCAGGTGGAGCAACTGTATTTTCTATAGACACAGTGCAATCCAGTTCAGATGGCGATAATACTGAATGGGTAATATCTTTATCGATGAATGATGGGGCAGAAAAGGTTACTGGAGAAATAACGCCAGACCAAATTAGTAAATTTAATTTACAAGCTGTTCCACAGGAATCGTTTGTAATAGATTTTGAATTGTCTGATGTTCAGTGTAATTATGATGTAGAAGCAACTAATAAAGTTGTTGGTAAAATTTATAATGCACAAATTGATGAGCAATGTTTAGGTTTTCCTTGTCCTTACGATTATATTGATTTAGATGATGTTATTCAAAAATGCGTTAATAATGGTGGAGAAAATTGTGATAGGATGGTTGATTTAGTTTCTCTTGGTTTTGGAACTCATACTGAATGGTGTTCCTGGATGCCAGAAGAAAGTAATGTAGCAAACGATTTTGAATGTCAAAATCTTGTTGATGGAAATCAAGTGGTTTGCAGAATTAAAGAACCTTATTTAGAAGGATGTGGCGTTTGTGAGGGGTGGGATTGCAATCAAAATATATTAGATTCACTTCCATCAACTTGGACATCAGAAGTTATTGATAATAGAGAAGAAAGAGGAATTTATACTGGTGAGCATTATAATTTATTATGTTGTTTTAATAGTGGAATGGTGACTGGTGTTGCTGTTGATAATGGCGATTGGAATGTTCAGAGCATGGGAATTGTTCCAGATTATCAAGTTCAAGAGATACAAACAACTCCAATGACTTCTTACAAAGGAAAAGTTGTTGTAACTTTTGCAGATGGTACTAAATATGAAGCTGTTATTGATGAAAAAACTAAGATTGCTGAACTTGGTGAGTTAGGTAATGTTAAATGGGTTGGGAATCTTATAGGAACACAGTTTTGTCCTCAACCTGCTATTAATACAGGCTTGTTAAAAGATTTATCAACTGGCGAGTATAAAGCTGTTAGTTCTGGTGCTGGTAGTAATTATCAATCGTATTTAGATACGTTGAATGAATTGACAAGAACTGATGCCGACCATTTTACTTTTACATTAGTATCACCAACGTCAGTTACAGCTATTGACCCAGCAGTTGGAGGAGATATTATTTATACAAGTTATACTAAATTAAATTCTTTATTTGGAGATTTAGATAATGAAAATAAATTAAGTGATTGTAAATTTAGCACATTAAATAATAGATATGAATGTGTAACGCAAACACCTGTTGTTTTACCTTTACTTAAATTAACTATTAAAAGTAGTGAAGTTGGAATATTTATTCCAGATGGTAAACCTGAAATTGTAGCATTTTCTACAACTTCAAATAAAGCAACAACACCTGATTATTTTGAAAAAATAGTTTTAAATCCATCTGAATTAACTAAACTTTATGTTGGTATTAAAAACATTGGTTCAGAAGATGATAGTTTTGATGTAAGTATTGATTGTCCTTTTCCAGTATCACAACAAAGCGATAGAATAGTTGTAGCATCAGGTTTAGTTGATGTTGCAGAACTACTTGTATCTGGTGATGGTTTAATTCAAAGTTGTAATATTAGGGCTAATTCTGTTAGTTATCCTGATAATAGGGATGAAGCAGATTTAGATGTTGTAATAAATCCAACTTGTGACCAATATGGAATTAATCAAGCAGATATGATTTTTACAGAGTATGGTTGTTTTTCACAAATATTATATCCTGAAACACCTTGCACAAATTCA
>Ga0208904_1002280_pt1 | contig 12263 bp, 15 predicted proteins | sample AntAceMetag02UKB_FD_184774 | JGI IMG/M metagenome (GOLD analysis project Ga0208904, IMG submission 184774) | Saline lake microbial communities from Ace Lake, Antarctica - Antarctic Ace Lake Metagenome 02UKB (SPAdes) (version 2) | ecosystem: Environmental > Aquatic > Non-marine Saline and... | reverse complement strand
GCGAACTCTGCGTCAAAGATAAGTCCTTCTTCTGTACTTTTGATACTGGTAATCTTACCAATAGGTAGGTCAAAATGACTATGTCCCCAAAGTAAAACAGGATTTTTCTTAAAAGATTTAACATTCCAACCCTTAGCAGAAAGAATTTCTCCATCTCTATCGGGAGAATTTGTTGATGCAATTGCACCAGTAATTATACGCCCATCTTCTTTAACTTCTTTTACATACGCTTTCGCAAATTTTTTCTTCATAGTAATTATAAACAAATAACGAGCAAGTGTTTTCAGACACAACTTGCTCGTTTAGTAGTCAAGTGAATATTAAGTTTTTAGTTCTTTCTACAATTTTATTCCATATTTGATTTTTGTCAAGTGCTTTTCAAAACAGGAATCACGACACACCTACAATTCACATGAGCAGGAGGAGCATCGCCTACGCCAAAGTCCTTATTTAAGTCAACTCTCTTTCCATGTAATGGTCCACAAATAGGACAAACTCTTTCATCTAATCCAGTAACCCATTCTTTTTTTTCCACTACGCCAGATTGTTTATATCCTTCAACTGTTGCGAAGTTTGAGGCTCTTGAAACTTCTGTCCTTGCTATTGCACCTGCTCTTACATCAGTCGCTTCATCAAATACATCTTTAACTCTATTCTTAATTAATCTTATGCCCTCTCCATTTGTTGTACCCTCTGCAATCGTCTTTTTAATTTTTGTTTTTGTTGTTTCATTGACTTGCTTGCAGAATTTTAATCCATCAGTTTTTATAAAGTTTTCAATCCTATCATTGCCTACGATAAAGCCAGAGAATCCCAATAAGTCATAAACTTCATTCCCATACTTAGCAATTAATATTTTAAGTAATGGGCGAAAGGCTTTGGTGAATACTTTTGTTTCAGAAGTTACATTAAAGCTGAAACCTGTCTTGATGTTTTTTATTGTTGGCAAAACTTTTTCTGCCTGTGCTTTGAATAATTTTCTTAGCTCAATAACCATCAACTTCTCATCTACTTCTGTTTTACTAACATACTCTTTCCAGTAAATGTCTTTTTGTTTTTCTGAAAAAGCAAATTTAACATTCTTTTTAGACTTTTTGTTTTTAGGTTTAACTTCTTTCTGTTTAGACAATTGGGTTAATCTTTCAATCGTCAATTCTTCTTTAATGATAGCTTCTAGTTTCTCTCCTTTCGTTCTTTTGTGTCTAGCAATATTTATTTTACCAACAGACTTTTTCTGTTTAACTGTTCCTATTGGTTGAATATTAAGAGGAAGATATAAGCTATCAGCACCATCAACAGCTTCTTTCCCTTCTGCTAATCTAACTTCATTTATTGATAACCAACCATTTTTAATTCCACTCTCGTATAATTTCAATGTTTGTTCCATATTTCCAATCGTTGGATCTTCATAATCAAAGAACAATTCTCCTGTATCATCAAAAAATGGAAGCAAGAATTCATTGAGAGTTGAAACAAACTTCTTCATCTTTGGCTCTATTGTTTCTTCTATGAATACTGCCTTTGCAGTTTCTGCTAATGATCTATTGGAACTTTCTGGAATTACTAAGGAAATTGGAACTCCAAATACTGTTAATATCTCATCTCTGCCATATTTCCTTTGATTTAAGAAGTCCATATCCCTTTGGTTAGCTCCTAATGGTGCTACTACTTTTGCACCACCTTCAATAATTGTAAACTTATGAGCATTACTTGTTCCTTTATGTGCTTCGTCCCATTGACTCATAACTCTATCATATTGGTCTTTGGTTAAAGTTCCTGGCACTTCAATAGCAACATCTGGCCGTGCAGAGTTCTTGAAAAACCTCCAATTCCAAGTAGAAGCTTCTCTATCTGTTGCAATAGCAATCTCTGACGCTTTCAATGGGGATAATCCTCTATATGGATTAAGGGGATCTATGCTTTTAAAATGAATTATCTCCTCTGTGCTAAATGGTACTTTTGTCCCAGTTCCAGGAACATTATATATATATCCTTTGACAAAAGTAACTGGGTCTGGCACTACTTCCATCAAATCTGGTCTTAACCAAGGATAAATCTCAACAATCTTTCCATTATCTCCCCTTACTAACCACCAGAACGCTTCTCCTGTTGATTCTTTAAAAACAGAATAAAGCTCCATCAAATCATAGAAAGTCATTACATTATTTACTTTATCTAGAAGATCCAACACTTCATGCTTTTGTACTCTCTCTATCTTATCCCCTGTTTGTTTGAGTAGCTTCAATCTAATGTTTGCGACATTCATCGCAATCTTTGTTATGGAAAAATATACCCAAGAATAAGAGAACGCCTGTAATTGAGCCTGTTTGTCTAAAGAAGCTGGCTCTGACATACCAAAAGAAGCTCTAGGTGTCCAAGCAACATTCTTAGCTACTTGTGGGGATTCTTTTTTAATCCCGATGAACTTTTGAACGAGTGTTTGAAATTTATTCATAATAAATAAAGAAACGAGTGAATCTAGCATTGATGCTCACTCGTTTAGTAGTTGAGTTATATTTTATTAACTTAATTTTATTCTTATTCTTCATCATTGTCAAGTTCTAATTCCATTTCATTAATTTCTTCAACCATTTTATCAATAGATGAAACACTTAGTCTTGCAATTGGATTTCCATCTGGTGTTAAATCAAATCTAAATGCCTTTAATGGTTGAGTGACTTTTTTCGGTTGACCATTCATAATCTCTAGTTTTAATGTGCCAAAACCCATCTTCCTACAAAACTGAATGAAGGTATATTCTGTTAAGGTTGCTTTTATTGTTACTACTGGGGAGTTTTCGTCTTGCATATTTTCTTTATTATACTTTCAAAGTCTTTTATAGATATCTCAATATCATACTCCTTTTTAATTAATTCGTATTTTTCTTTTGCTTCTTTCTCTCTTTCGCTTGCCGACATAAGTCTTTCTAAATCAGATTTTGTATTGGCAATAGGGACTCCACAAGCCCACGATATTGCACTCTTGTTGTCTGACTTATACTTAAACTTGCCAATCGTCAATGGTACTGGATTAAGCACAATATCACAAGTCAGAAGGTCGTCTTTAAAGACCTCCCAATCAAATACCCTGTTCTCTATTTTAACCCCATAAGTAGCAGAAGGCTTGAAGTCATTATTGGATATAACCACAAGGTCAAGCCCTAGTTTTGCCAGAGAAGGTAATACAGTAGGAAGAACAATTTTAGCATTGTGATAATATCCAAACCAGCCAACTCTTTTTGCAATACTATTATGTTTCTTTTGCCTATCTATTATATCTAAATTAATTCTATCTGGCACATGATAAACAGGTTTTTTAACAATGCCTTTTAAGAAATCTGCTATCCCTTTTGAAGAACAAGTGAAAGCGTCAACATGTGTCTCTAATTGTTTTATGTTTAACTCTCCTGTTAACCAATCTGGATCCGCAATATCTAGGATTTTAACACCATCATAATCTTCTAAGTATTTTAACCAATAAACTTTTTGGAAAATAATAAATGAGTAGCGTTTACCTTCTTGAAATTCTTCGACTTCTTCCCACTTATCAATTAACCAATCACTCCTAAGAACAGATGACCCAATAGTCCCTTTTGGTCTTCCATGATATTTTTGAAATGGAAGTATAGCACCTTTAATTTCTTTTTTCATATTTTTAGAACAGAGTGAATGAAGTTAAGCCAATCGTCGCGATAACGCTTATAGTTGAATATTTCTTTAGCAGTTTCCTTACCCCTCTTGCCAATTGCTATGCAATCTTCATATTGGTTTTCTATTAAGTCAACGAGTATGCTCGCAATTTGTTCTGCGTCATTTGGAACTAAAATCATATTATCCCCGGGCTTTGCAAATCTTTCTAAATCATGAGCACCTTCTACTTGAACTATGCAAGAGCCAGACAACATCGCCTCTGTTCTAGCCCTGTTCATTGGAGTTCTGAATGAAGTGTCAAGATATATTAAACTACTACCTAAGAACTTTCTATACTCATCAAAACTGTGTCCTGTGTCGGTATTAACCTTAGCCCACCATAATTTATGGCTATATCTATCCTCTAGGATATAGCTAACTTGATTCATCATCTCCCTGTTGTAATAAGTATCGCAACCCCCTGGAGATAAAGCAGTAAATATTCTTGGCTCTTTCGGTAGGTCAAGCCAATCATTTGGATTCATACCATGCCAGATTGGAGTACCCCAACCCCACTCTCTTTCTGTTGAACCCTCGAAGGAGTTTAGAACCATTGGAGTATCACCAACAAGTTCCTTCATCATCTCTATTGTTTGCCTTTGAGCTTCATCATTTGGCATTTGGTTATTATCTTTCTTAAAAAACTCTGGATAAACTGGAGAACCATGATTAATTATAACCTTTGGTAATCCTTGAACAGTTTTATTGAAGTCAACAAACACTTTTGTTTTTCCTAAGTCTGGGTTTATCAATTGTTGGTCAACATCTAATATTGCAAAATCATATTTATCCTTCTCAAAATAGGAAACAGGGTGAGCGTTCTTTGGTAGTGGTCTTGAGTTATGATACCACTGTTTATTGGTATTATGGCAAACATAAAACTCACAATCCTTTTCTAAGGCATTAAAAAGGTCGTAAAAGTGCATTACATGCCAATTCGTTGTAAATACTTTATATTTCTTTTTCATTTATTTGGTTTCATTTTACAATGTATATCTTTTTTGTCATTAAGAATAAACTCATTTATTTTCCAAGACTTCACCCTATTCTCTCTTGATATCTTATCCCACTCAAAAAATCTAAACGATACTTCTGTTGGGTGCCAAAGATGAACAGGTAACCAGCTTTTATCTCTATAAAAACTAGGACAAATAACATATAACTCTTTATCTTTCTTTAATACTCTCCAGCACTCGTTCATTATTTTAACCACATCTTCTTCCCTAAAATGCTCAATAAAGTGGCTAGTGGTTATATGCTCAACACTATTATCTGGTAATGGTATTCCCTCAGTAGCGTTCCAAACTATTTCTTGTCCATAATCAATTACATCCATGCCAATATTATTCTTTTCTTTCTCCGGTCTATTATGATCTTTATTCCCACACCCCAAATCCAAATAAATATTGTTGTAATCTTTAATTTTTATTCTTCTATTCATATAATTTGCTTATTATCTCTTTAGCTTTCCAAATATCTTTCTTCCTATACCTTCCACCTGACTTTTTTATTTGTGAAGCTATTGCACTTGGTTGATGAATAAATCTAACCTTATGATTGTATTGCTCTCTAGTGATTTGAGATAATCCTCCATAATGATCCATTCTTTCACAGAACATTCCACCTTTCACAAAATCTTTCTTGTGAATCCAACTAAAGTTTTCAACAAATGAAGATTTATCTGACACCTTTCCCTTCACTGACTTAGAACCAAAATACCATATCCCTTGTTTTGCTCCACTAATTTCTTCAAGAGAGTCTTTATTTAACTTCAATCTATCATCTAGGAACAAGAGTATGCTTCCTAACGCTTCAGTTGCTCCCATATTCCTCGCCCTTGCAAGTCCATAGTGATTAGTATCTTTTGTATCTAAGTAGAGTATTGGTGTCTTAATTTGCCTTTTCAGCTCCTTGCAAGCTTCTTTGGTGTCATCTGTTGAGCCATCATCTATTATTATAATTTCCTTAGCGTCATAATCTTGCGAATCAATCGAAATTACAATATCAATCAAATTTTTTGCATTATTAAATGTAGGAACAATCACGCTCACTACTGGCTTATCCTTAAATAATGTTTTGTAATACACCTTGGCAAATTCTCTTGCCATTCTTTGTTCTGAATAAGCCTTGATAGTATTCCAAGCGTTCTGTCTTAATGTTTCCCTTAGATCCTCATCTTCCATTAACATCTTCAATTTTTCTTCAAAATTCTCTGGCGTAAATATAATTCCATTCTTACCATCTTCAATAATATCCCTAGCCATACCTTGAGATGTAGCCATTACAGGAACGCCCTTTGCCATCGCCTCTAACAGGGGCAATGTGCCGCTCTCTCGTTCGCTCGTAGAATACATTACGAAAACTGTCATCTTGTTATACATTCCAGCGACAAAGTTTTCTGGGTTTTGATTGTTTCTACCCATACCTCCATGGTACTCAAGATTATCTTTTGGAATATCCTGCCAATAATCTGGCTTATCAATATACCCACAACCAATCACTTTGTATTTCAGCTTGCTTGACACTTCACAAATCTCTTTCAAGTGTTTCCATGGGACTATCCTACCAATATATCCAACTGCTTTTTCTTTGGGAGGATAATTGTCGTTAAAGCCGTAATAATCTAAATCAATACCATAAGGTATTTTATATACGCTAGAATGAATATTTTTTAATTTATCAAACCCATAATTAGTTGAAACTGTCAATGTATCGTATTCTTCCCAATTCCTTTTAGTTAAATCGTTATGGTTATGATGTGTCAACACCTTTGGAATATCTTTTAGGTCTGGCATTAACTCCATCAACTGGTCTGCTGAGTGCCAATATCTTGGTTGAAAAAGGTCAAACTCAATACCCTCTTTCATAATCTTTTTAATCTCCATAAACCCTTGTGCAACTGCTCTTGGGTGTACTGGAATATTAAAAAAATTAAAACGAGGGTTATTATCCACTATCGCCTTTGTTAATCTTGCTATTGCCCAATTATCACAATCTGGTGTAACCAAAATATTCATTTTATTGTTTTACAATACAATCCAATCAACTGCTTCCATATCTCCATCACTTACAACCCATTGATAGTTCTTTTCGTCTGGTTTATGTAAAGATAAAATACCTTCGTTCATGAACCCGTAATATTCTGTATCTTCCCACTCTTTTCTGAACAACTTTCCACCATTCATTATTTCCTTTATAGCTTGCGGAAAGTCTAGTAACGATTCTTTCACCTTAGGTTTTGGTAAAGGTGATGTTGATGGTAATTTTGTTTCGCCCATAGTTTTAGTTTAATAAATTAATCTTCGTTAATTACAATTCTAAATGCTTTTGCTAGTCCACTAATCATAGCCCTGCAATCATTGCAGATGTATTCATTTAACCCTCCTTGGCAAACAATACATCTATCCCTAGCTTCTTCTATCTTGAGTCCTCCCTCTCCAGTATCTTGGAACAATACCTTTTTGCACTTGGGACACTTAAAATGACTTTCATGATTAAAGTCTTCCACTTGTACCCTACATTTTTTGCAAATTATTACTGTTGGATCTCTCATTTTATTGCTTCAATTATATATCCTATATCACTCCAGCTATCACTATGTTTTATTGGGTGCATACCCTCAAGCTTGTGGAACTCTCTTAGCGTTTCACGACCTTTAGTAGCTTTTCTTGGGATAATGCTAACACCAGCGAAACCAACCTCTCTCAATAGCTTTTTAATACCTTCCTCTGTATATCTAAGATAATCTATCTCTACTGGATTGTGCATTGGGTATAGAAATGGAAACGATATATATGCACACCCTTTATCATCTAATAAGTCAAAGATGTTTTGAATTGCCTGTAATGGATTGAAAATATACTCAAACACTTCTAAGCAAAAGATAACATCATACTTTTTTTCCAAATCTATCTTATAGTTCAAATCAGCAACTATATCTGGTTTAACAGATTTGTCGATATCAAGCGTGGTATATTCTTCATACTTACATTTCCTTAATCTATCTTTCGCAAGCATATCACTTGAGCCAATATCCAATATCCTACCACAATCTACATCAAGACTTCTTAGATACCCTTCTAGTTGATTTCTATAATATGACATTTTGGTTTATTACTAAGTATTTATTTTTCCCCAACCTGACTTCTTTTGATTTCGAATCATCAAAAGTAACAATATCCCCTGACCTTATCCCTCTTACTCCTTTCCCTGTCATCAATACTGCTCCTTCACTCAAAAATGTTTTCTTATCTCTGCCAAGTAGTTTAATAAGTACATTTTTATTTAATGGTCTAAACATCATATTTTTTCAAGCCAATGGTAATACATATCTTTAAGCGTTTGTTCAAATGGAATTTCTGGTTTCCATTTTGTTGCTTTCCTAAACTTCTTGCTGTTACCAACTAGGATCATAACATCAGAAGGTCTTTGCTTACTTACATCTGTTTTGTATTCTGGTGTTTCTCCAGTAATCATTTCTAGTTTTTTGAGTATATCTTTAATCTGAACGCCCTTATCTGATGATATGTTATATACTTCGCCGAAATTACAATTGAATATAGCTAACCAATAAGCTCTTACCATATCTCTAACATCTGTAAAATCTCTTATTGAATCGAGATTGCCAATCTTCATTTCATTCTTCTTTAGCTTTTTAATCTCTGCAAACTGTTTAGCAAAACTGCTACAAACAAAACATTCTGGTCTTCCTGGACCTGTGTGATTAAATGCTCTGGTTATAATGATATTTAATCCATAGCTTTTGTGATATTGGTATGCAAGTCTATCTTGAGTAACTTTGCTCACTCCATAGGGACTTAATGGTCTTAATGGATTTGTTTCTTTAATTGGCACTTCATTTGGAAGAACTAATCCATATTCCTCTGATGATCCTGCTATCTGAATAATTGGTTCATATCCCTTAATCTTTCTTATTGCTTCAAATAGATTCAATTGAGCAGTAATGTTATTAACCAATGTATCTGAAGGTGCGTCAAATGATGTTGGAACAAAACTTTGTGCAGCGAGATGGAAGATAACATCTGGTCTTTCTTCTTCTAGCAATCTTCCTATTTGCCAAGCGTCAGTTAAATCACATTCTACTACTTTGTCAAAATCTGTTATTTCTTCCTTTAATCTCCATCTATCAATTCCTATAATAATAGGATTTTCTTCTTTCCTTATGTATGTAGCCAAATGTTTTGCCACGAAACCATTTGCACCTGTGATTAATACTTTCATATTTTTTCAAACTCCTTTAAGTATTCATTAGACATTCTCTCTAAAGAGGTGTCTTTACATTTTATAATTTCAGGACTTCCACCAGATAGCCCAGAATCAAGAACATCTATCTCAATACCAGAAGCCATCGCTTCTAAGAGTGTATTTGAGCAAGCGTCATTGTAATAAGGATAGAGCAAAACATCTGCTGACCTCAAAAGAGTTGCCATCATTTCCTTTTTAACAATACCCCAATAACTAAACTTCTCCTTATTGTAGAAATCAAAGTTATATTCTATCTGCTCTGGAGAGAACTTGCCTACGATCCATAAACTTGCATTAGGGTTTCTCCTAGAAATCATTTGATAATGATACCAAGCTTCTTCCCACCTCTTATTCTCATCTCTGTTAAATCTCACATAGATATATTGTGGGCTACCCATTTTGCCTACCTTGTTACCATTTGGATTAAAGACAGAAGTGTCAACCCCATTAATAATTACTGCACCATCTCTTTTCAACCAACCCCCCACATATTCCTTGCACCATTTTGATTGATATATAATTAGGTCTGCAAGTTTAGCAAAATCTCTCAAGCGACTTGTTCCGGTATTCCTATTCCTTGAATCTCTTGGTATGTTATCTACCCTTAGGACTATCTTCTTTCCTTTTGATTTGGCTTGAACAACTTGGTTTCTCGTTACCATAGTTGCACCAGAAATGAAATATATATCACAATCATCAACATTGTCAACAAAAGCAACATTGTCTTTCAATCCCAATTTGATGTTAGATATGAACGACCAGCCCCCTCCCGTAGTTTGGCTACTTTCATTTGCTAGATATACTTTTTTCATTTTTTTCTTTTAATAGTTCTCTTTACTTTCTTCTCCTCTAGTGCAGGTAATAATGCAACCAACAGAATAGCTAGTACTCCGAATATTGCACTAAGAATACCCCAAGCAACTTGACTTCTATTTCTATTGCCAGCTACATATGCACCCCATAGGCCTAATAATATCCATAAAAATATAAATAGTATCTCCATTTTATTTCACCTCCTTTCTAATGACTTGGAATAGCTCCTCAAGTTTATCCCAATATCCTAACTTCTCTATCTCCCAAGAGTGAAACCACAAGTGAAAATAATTAGTATTTTCATCTAGCAGATACTCCTTAGCTAATTCTAGCCAATCACGACCTTTATATTCTTTACGAGGGTAGCAATGAATACTTGTTTCTACCTCAAAATCGTTTGCTGAATAGGTGCAATTACCTACTAGGGTAGTCCTAGCGTATTTGTACCCTACTTCTTTGATTTTATTCTTTATATCCTCATTGTACCTTCCCCTTGGATAACAAAACCAATCAATCTTTTTTCCAATTAATTCTTCTATAACTATCTTGCTTGTCTTTATTTCGTACCTTAATCTTTCATCATCTAATAACTTCATATCAGTTGGGTGAGTAATCGTATGGCTTCCTATCTCAAAGTCTTTTGCAAGTTCCTTAATCTGATTATAGACTTGCGTTTCTGTTACTCCAAGTGGTCTTAGTTCAATAAAAAATATAGCAGGTAAGTCATACTTCTTTAATAAGCTCGCCATTCTAAAGTTCAATGGCGAATAATCATCACAACTTATTTGGATTGTCTTTTTTTCTTTCATATCTTAATATTTTGTCGATACCAGAAGCAATCGTTACTTTTGGATACCATTCTATTAAATATCCTGCTAGAGAGTTATCGGCTAAAGTATCGTGTGGCTCAATCCTCTCTTTAATATGCACTCTCTTTTCGCTTATGAAGTTTGCAACTTTATTTATTGAAACATTGTGTCCTCTGCCTATATTTATTACCTCTCCTTCTCCAATATCTGACTTCATGGCTTGAAGATTTGCATTGACTACATCTGTTATGTAGGTGAAGTCCCTTGTTTGTTTTCCATCGCCAGTTATTGTTAGTGGCTTACCAGCTTTCGCTTGCTTAATGAACTTACCAATGACCAAAGCATAAGCACCTTTTACTGGTTGTCCTGGACCATAAACATTAAAGTATCTTAAACAAATAGTTCTTAGTCCAAACAACTCATGGAACATTTTGCAATACTTCTCTCCAACAAGCTTTTGCAGAGCGTATGGACTTTGGGGATTTGGATCTAATGCTTCATGTAGTTTTAATCTTGATTGGTGTCCATATACAGAAGAAGAACTTGAATATATTAACTTGGTAACATTGTGATTCTTACATGCCATTAGAACACTTAGGGTTCCGTCTATATTCGTACTATTTGTTTCTAGTGGCTCGTTAATTGAGAATTGAACTCTTGGTAATGCAGCGAGATGGAAAACTATCGTAGGCTTCTCAACTTTAAAAATCTTGTCCAATACTTCATTATCTCGTATATCTGCTATATATAACTTAGCCCTATAATCTACATTACCCCTTTTCCCATTAACAAGATTATCAACCACAACTACTTGGTGATGTCCTTGAACAAGTTTTTTCACTAGGTTAGAGCCGATGAACCCTGCTCCACCTGTTACCAATATTTTCATTTTATTATTCTATGATACTCCATAGGCAAAACGATATGCGAGATAGCCACAGCCTGTAAAAACGATAACTACCCACTTGTTAAAACATATCGTATTGCTTGTGAAGTACCATATTATTACAATTATCCCTTTAATCTCCTATATGCAATATGATTAGAAGTCTTCCATAAACTTTCAAAAGTTCCTGCATCACTCCAATAACCATCAATATCCATGTGCAACAACCTCTTGTCCTCAAGGTAAGCCTTATTAACATCTGTAATCTCTAGTTCTCCCCTGTCTGATGGTGCTAATCTTTTAATGATACCAAATACATCTGGGGTATATAGATATAATCCTGTTTGTGCCATGTCTGAATCTGGATGTTCTGGCTTTTCGGTCAAACCTGTTACCTTATCCCCATCTAATGTTGCAACACCAAATCTCTTAGGATCTTTTACTTTCTTTAAGAATATCATACCAGTAGAACCATTTATCCTAGCCTCATGCTCAAATAAAAACATAGCGTCTTTGAAGTCGTCTTCATAAATATTATCCCCTAGCAATACAGCACAATTCTCATTTCCAACATAATCTTCTGCAAGTGCTAAAGCGTGAGCAATACCTCCTGCCTCATCTTGAATCCTATAAGTAAACTCTACTCCATACTTTTTACCAGAACCTAAAAACCTCATGAAGTCATAAGCATATTCTGGTCCAATAACTATCATCATCTTTGTTATCCCCATTTTCTTCAATGTATCTATTGGGTACTCAATCATTGGTCTATCATAGATTGGGATAAGATGTTTATTTGTT
>Ga0208904_1002268_pt1 | contig 12302 bp, 10 predicted proteins | sample AntAceMetag02UKB_FD_184774 | JGI IMG/M metagenome (GOLD analysis project Ga0208904, IMG submission 184774) | Saline lake microbial communities from Ace Lake, Antarctica - Antarctic Ace Lake Metagenome 02UKB (SPAdes) (version 2) | ecosystem: Environmental > Aquatic > Non-marine Saline and... | reverse complement strand
TGTGGGTAGTGCCGAGATTCTATCGGCACTCGTCATCAATCAGGTGCTTGAACCGGGCCGTCCCTGCATTTTTAATCTGGGCCTGGCACATGTGATGGACATGAGAACAGGGATCGCCGTCACGGGAGGACCGGAGAACCATCTGCTGGCAGATGTGAGTGCGGCCATGGGACGGCTTTACAACCTGCCATCAGGGTCCTGGGTCTCCACCGAAAGCATGAGTGTGGACAGCCAGGTTGGCATCGAAAAATCGATCGGCTACCTGACTCATTTCCAAAGCGGCGTCAGTATGGTCTGGGGCGCAGGTCAACTGGAATCCGAACTGACCATCTCACCCGCCCAGGCAGTCATCGATAATGAAACGATCTCCTACGCCAGACGTTATTTGAGAGGGGTCACGGTCGACGATGAAACTCTGGCGGTGGACGTCATCCGCTCAGTGGGAATTGCCGGCAGTTTTCTGGGGGATGCGCATACCATGAAACATTTTCGAACAGAGCTTTTCGACCCGTCACTCCTATTCAGAAAAACACGGGAAGCCTGGGATAAAGGGGGCAGTCTGACACTGGCACAAAGGGCAGAGCAAGTGTCTGAGGAGCTAATGCAGAAAGAGGTCCCCCAGACACTGACAGAAGATCAAAAAAAAGAATTGCTTAAGATCGAAGCCGCTTTCCTGGAAAGAATTCGATAGCAGATTCCTCATCCATAAAGGCGGTTTACGCCATATCCATATGTTTGTATATGTGGCGGGTGTATTTACCGAACTCCTCGTGGGTTTTCATGTCCAGCACCCGCGGATAGGGAAGGTCGATCTCAAGATTATCTGCCATCCGGGCTGGGCCGGCGGTCAGAACAATCACCCGACTGCCAAGGAAAACCGCTTCCTGGATCCCGTGCGTGACAAACAGGATTGTCTTCTTTGATTCTTCCCAGATGCGCAGCAGTTCCAGGTTCATCTTCTCCCGGGTCAATGCGTCCAGCGCACCGAAGGGTTCATCCATCAAAATCACTTTAGGATCGTGAATAAGAGCCCGCGCTATTGACGTTCTCTGCTGCATACCGCCTGACAGCTCATGGGGATAATTGGACTCAAAACCCTTCAACCCCACCATGTCCAGCAGATAACGGGCGCGCTCCAGACTTTCCTTGCGTGGCAAACCCAGAATTTCAGCGGGTAAGACAACGTTATCAATGATCTTGCGCCACTTCAACAGCAGGGGTTGTTGATACACCATCCCGATATCAGTTGACGGATCAAAACTTTCCTCTTCGTTTCCTATTTTGACAGTTCCACTATCGTAGGTGTGTAAGCCTGCCAATATTTTGAGCACCGTTGTTTTTCCACATCCCGATGGTCCCACGATGGATACTAATTCTCCGGCATTCGCATCAAAAGTGACCTCAGAAACTGCGAGGAATTCCTCATTACGGCTTTTAAATGTTTTACGTACCCCGGACAGATGAATAAAAGCTTGACTCATGGACATTCCTGTATGATCAATTTACGGTGTTTGTTTTTCCAACGACAAAGTATTCAAGTAGTAAAACAAGGGCATAAAGCGTGACCCCAATCAGGGTAATCAGGAGTACACCCATAAACATGGCTGCTGTATCCATGGTAACCTGGACTTGCAGCATCAGGTATCCCAGCCCTTCTTCCGATGCAATAAATTCACCGACAATAGCGCCCGCCACAGCCAGGACAACAGCCACTTTCATTCCGGAGAAGAGGTAGGGCAGTGCACCCGGCAGCTGGATTTTTGTAAAAATCTGCAGACGGGAAGCATTCAATGTGCGAACCAGATCAATCAGATCCGGATCGACCTCCTTGAGTCCACGATCCATCGTCAATAAGATGGGCAGAAAGCAGATACTAAAGGAGATCAGAATATTCGAATCAATTCCATAAGAAAACCAGACGATGAACAGAGGGCCAAGGGCGACTTTGGGAATCATATTCAAGCTGACCATCAGCGGCATCAGCAGTGTTTCAAGAGTTCGGAACCAGCTGAAAAGCAGGGCCGTAATCACCCCCACCACAATCGCCAGTCCGTAACCGCCCCACACCTCAACTCCGGTAACCCAGGTATTGTGTAACCAGCCATAGTCTTCTTGTAAAGAAAGTAAGGTTGCAATTGGCGTTGGCATCACATAGTCCGGGACCTCAGTGATCTTGATGGCTAAGTGCCACAAAACAACCACAGCCAGGTGGACGAGAACGATGATGCCATATTGCCCTAATCGTTTCGAAAAATTATTCATTTCCAGTATCCTCACTGATTATTTTATCTTCATTCAAAGCCTGTCTGCCCTGCATGCACGCCTTGCCAAACCCAATTATCTATGCCAGCCATCTATCCAGGTTAGACTTCACAAATTCGTCGTCATTCAAATCCGGGTAGGCCGCATAAACCCGGTCGATCTCTTCTGACTGGCCAGGACTGAGACATTCATCCGCATCCAGGCACCAGATCCCTTCCAGCAGCCCCTGACGCCTCAACACTTCATGACACCCGGCAATACAACCCTTGAATCCGTTAGCTACATCAAAAAAGGCACTGTTGCAGTCCGTAACCATTGAATCCATGGCTAACAGGTCGGCAGCAATATCGTTTTGCAGGATCGTCTTTTTGATCTTGTCAAAAAGCGCGACTGCCTTTCTGGTCCAGACACTCCAATGCCCCAACAATCCACCATGGATCCGAATCCTGACTTTTTCATCACCACGCACAATATCAAACGGTATCGAAAGATCCAAGACGATATGGTCATCGTTCCCGGTGTAGAGCGTAATTCTGTCTTCCGCTCCAGCGGCCACAACACCACGGATCACATCCAGGGTCTGATACCGGTTGAAAGGCGCCATTTTAATGGCAACCACATTTTCAATTTCTGCAAACCGTCGCCAGAAATCAAATGACAATAACCGTCCGCCCACTGCCGGTTGAAGATAGAATCCAACCACAGGTATTTTTGCGGCAACGTGACGACAGTGTTCAATAATTTCATCCTCACTGCCTTCCTTATAGGCTGCCAGACTTAACAAACCAGCATGGTATCCGAGGGAAATGGCAATGTCGGCTTCTGTAACGGCTTGACTGGTTTGCCCAACCAGCCCGGCAATCCGGATAATGGGTTTATCAGACCATTCGTCTATTGCTTCTGCAGCAAGTTCCAATACCGGTTTATAAAGCCCCACATCACGGATTTCAAATTGTGTCGTATGAACACCCACCGCAACTCCGCCCGCTCCAGAATCGAGATAGTAACGAGTCAGGGCTTTCTGCCGACGTTTATCCAGTTGGCGTTGGCTATTCAATGCCAGAGGATGAGCCGGAATAACCGATCCTTTCTGTATGGCTTTCAGAACCTCAGCAGGGAGATCGTTTTTGTGCAGCATATTTCCTGTTTTGGATGACTAACTGTTTTTGGGAATTCCCCCTTGAATCAGCGTATCTAAACGAGCGGTGAAATATCCACCCATTTCCTTTTTTCCCAGGATTCCAATGCCATTTCCGCCAATTGCACTCCCTTGGCACCTTCCAGCAGACTCCAGCGGAATGGTTCATCAAGCACCACATGTCTTAAAAACAGCTCCCACTGGATTTTAAAAGCATTAGCATAGAGTTTTTGGTCCGGAACTTCCAACCAGTCTTCAAAAAGGTTTTTGTTCCGGTCTTCATCAGGGTTCCACACTTCCCGTGGTGTTGTCTGACGGGGTTGGACCAAGCATTTTCGCAGGCCGGCATAAGCCGACCCCTTCGTCCCATCCACCTGCAAGACCAAAAGGTCATCGCGACGAGGCCTGACACACCATGAAGAGTTAATGTGGACAATAATGCCATTCTCCAGCTCCATAGTTGAGTACGCAGAGTCATCGGTATCAACCGAGAATTCCTGGCCGTTTTCATCCCAGCGCTTCTTAATGTGGGTGGCCCCGATATTCGAGATCGATTTGACATTGCCAAAAATGTTGTCGATCATATATCGCCAATGACACAGCATATCGATAATCATGCCACCACCTTCATTTTTGCGGTAGTTCCATGATGGACGCTGCAGTGGTTCGTTTTCGCCTTCATAAACCCAGTAGCCAAATTCTCCCCGTACCGAAAGAATCTCTCCAAAAAACCCAGAGCTGATGAGATCTTTCAGCTTCATTAGCCCCGGCAGCCAGAGTTTGTCCTGCACAACGCCGTTTTTCAAACCGGCTGCGGTCGCTTCATTGTAAAGAGCGACCGCAGTATCCAGATCTGCAGCAGTCGGTTTTTCACAGTAGATCGCCTTGCCGGCCGCAATGGCTTTTCTGACACCTTCCGCCCTGAGGTTCGTGGTAGAAGCATCAAAGTAAACCTGATATTCCGGATTTGCCAGACACTGATCCAGGTTTGTTGAAAATGCTTCGATGCCGGTTTGAGCGGCTAATTTCCGTAGTTTTCCTTCATTTCTACCAACGAGAATGGGATCCGGCATGATGGTCTCCTGCGGACTGACTTGAATTCCACCTTCATCTCGAATTGCACAGATTGAACGGATCAGATGCTGATTGGTTCCCATACGGCCGGTGACACCATTCATAATAATTCCAACACGATGCTCTTTCATATATCTATCCTCTTTGTGTCATTGAAACTTACAGATCCACTAAAATCTCTTAATTTATCACGAACAATGCAGGTAGGCATTTTGAATAGCCGCCAGAAACATGTCCTGGTCTTTCTGCCACCATTTATTGGAGAATATCTCCACCTCAATAAATCCCCGGAAGCCTGCATCTTCAACCCATCCTCGAATTTCACGGATATTGATACAACCATCACCCATCAACCCCCGATCATTCAAAATATCTTCTGTGGGTGTCATCCAGTCGCAAATGTGAAATGCCAGGAGTCTGTCTGCTTTGCCGCTGCGAATAATTTCCCGTTTCAGATCCGGATCCCACCACAAATGATATATATCGACCGCAACCCCGACATGGGAATCCTGGATTTGATCACACAAATCATTCGCCTGACATAATGTGTTAATGGCAGAACGATCATCGGCATACATGGGGTGCAGCGGCTCGATTCCGAGTTTAATACCTGCAGACCCAGCATGTTCGACTATGGCGGAGATTCCATCGCCAATCTGATTTCGGGATTCCGGCAGTGTCTGACCGGGTACGGCCCCACAAACCAATACGATCAGTTTCGTCCCCAGAGCAGCTGCTTCATCAATCATTTTCAGATTATCATCAATAGCCGCCTGTCTGCCAGAAGCATCCGGCGCCGGGAAAAAACCTCCACGACAATAGGAAACAATCTCCAGCCCGGCGTCCCGGATCAACTGACCTGCCTGTCTGGGATCTTTACCATCCAGCCACTGACGCCAAACAGTAACACCCTTCACCCCGGCGTTGGCGTATTTTTCGATCGCAGTTTCCAGTGACCATGGCTTAGTAGTAATGGTATGAAGACAAAGCCTGGAGTAATCTTCTAGAACTGAAGCTGTCATATTATCTCTCAGAAAAGAAGGTATAGTAAGTTTGATCTTCTGCCATTCTCAAAAGCAACACCCCTAATTCCATCAGGTGGTAATCTCCCCACATGCATGATTCACCGCAGGGGACCTTTTGTCCTTCCGGAATATAATCCCAATTGTTGGGGCGATGGTAAACCGAATGCAGTAGCAGCCCCTGATGGTCTGGATCAGTAGATAAATATGGATCTTCAAGCAGCCGTCGTGCAACGGTCAACCCAGCTTGAAAAAATTTAGCGCCTTTCTCCTGATCACCCCTAGACTTAAGGTAATTTCCGAGTCGAATCAGGCCTTGTGCGCCAATGGCTGCTGATGAGCTATCAACGGGTTCATAGCTATTGTATGGATCGGCAGGATGATTGAGATGATCCTTGATGTTGACCAATCCCGGGGCGCCAGTATCCCAATAGGGTATCCCGTCTATGGGTGTTTGTTCAATGTAAAAATCCGCTGCCGCTTCAGATACAGACTGGAAACGTTCTAAAATTTCCGCTTTGCCGCTCAGAGAAGTCACCGAAACGTTGTCAAATTCTTCTGGAGATAAAGAATCCAGAAATTCCAGTTGTTCGGGATAGCCGGCTAATATCCATGCATGACCGCGTGTCCAGGTCGTAAACGGAGAATATCCCTGTTGAGTGCTGGCACAACGATATGAGCCGTTATTCACATTAAAAATTGACTCATGTACCACTCGCCCCCTGATATCATATACGTCACGCCCCTCCCCAAAGTAAACATTGTATCTTGCTGTGGCTTCGGCATGCTGTAGCCCCCTTTCCAGAAGGTTTACCTTCAAATCCTGTTCCCCCATCAGTGCGTGTCCCAACAGGTGGGCGCAGCTTAGTGCCCGCACTGAACGGATTGTGTCCGAGAATAGGGATTGTGGACCATTAAACGAGTGTATATATCCCAATTCTCCGGGGAGCGGGGTCCAACGGGATGCCTGCACAGCACCTGAAATCTTAAGTGCCAGTTCGTAAAAATTCCGTTCATCTTCATTCTCGGCAATTTTGCCTTCATTCATCAAGCGGAGAAGGTTGCCATAGGTGCTGACGTTATTAAACCCATGATCATGCACACCGGTGTGACTGACATGAGGGGCCATCACAGCAATCGTTTTTTCGCGACCATATGTTAAGAACGATTCATCTCCGGTGGCATCATATTGGAGAATAGCACATCCAAACTGGAATCCCTGGGTCCACTCCGTCCAACCCCGGGTTGTGTATTTTCCCTTCTCCGTGAATACCGGAGCCCCCTGCTCCGGGTCCCACTGTTGCTGGATGGAGGTAATTTTTTGCCCGGCAGATTCAAACAGTTTTTTTAACTGGGGTAGAAGTGATTTTGAAGAAAGATCATAATCAATCGCAAGCATTATTTTATCTCCTTGAGATATACTTCTTAAAGGCTTCTAATCCTGAATCCGCCGTCAATATCAATCACAGCCCCGGTTGAAAAAGGGAAATGACCATTCAGAATGGCAGTGACTGCCAACCCCATATCTTTCGGAGTCCCCCATTTTTTCTGGGGAACCAGCCCACCGGCGATCAGGTTATCGTATTTCTCTTTCACGCTGCCGGTCATATCAGTCAGCATGATTCCGGGCCGCAGTTCCAGAACATGGATCCCCTCGCCAGCAAGACGGTCCGCCCACAGCTGACTGGCCATTGAAAGCCCCGCTTTTGAAACACAGTATTCACCTCGCATAACGGATGACGTATAAGCAGACATAGACGTCACAAATATGATCGTAAATCCACTTTTTAGAAAAGATGACGGTTTCTGTTCAATCCAGTAGCGCGCGATTAACTGAGTTAAGAAATAAGGTCCCTGGAGATTTACTTTGATCAGATTCTCAAATGAGGATTCACTGGCAACCAATATATCATCTCTTACCGATGGTGCAATTCCAGCGTTATTTACCAGTGCATCAATCCGTCCCATTTTTGAAATAATAGCATCGACCATGGCTTCACGGTCCTGGGAATCGCTGATATCTGCTTTGACTAGAAGGAATTGCTGCGCTGAATTCGGGGCTCGTTTCAGGCATTCGGACACAGTTTCTTCTGCGGCATCGGAATTACTGGTATAGTTGATGGCAACGGAGTATCCTTCTTCTGCAAGCTGAAAAGCGATACCACGGCCAAGCCCACGGCTGCTGCCAGTAACCAGTACAACTGGAAGAGATTCCTGCATATTCAGTACCTTCAGTTAAGCATCAATTGGCTGATGAAATGGTCATTTCAGATGATTGTAAAATCGTTTACTGCCGGAGTGCGGGATTCGCGACGAGTTGTCTTGCTATTCAAGAGTGTGGAAAGGAAAACATCGGCTCTTGAGCAAAGATTTGTATACAGGGTATTAGGCTGCATCATTAGCTAAATGATAAGTAATCACCATATCGGTGTCAAGCGGTGATTCCCCAAAACATTTACATTGACTGACGCATTTTCAATTTTAATCCGAGTAAAATGGCAGATGCACTATCGACCCCATCTCCTAACTTGGCAATATCTTCCCGGACAAGTTTGATAGTATCATGAAGTGTCGCTATAGTTCACAACGTACAGCCGGTGCGATTTCTTGCCAGGCCTAATTCCAGAACTTCCCCGCGAGTCAGGGAAATTCTGGGATCTGAAGTTTAAGTGACAATCCCAGAAATCGGAACAGGCTTACCCGGTACCAACGCCTTAAGGAAATCTTCGCAAGGGATGCATAGTATGTCCTTTTCCTTTATCCATTCCTTTCCTCTGTATAGCAAACAAGTTTTTGCTTCCGGATAATCAACTGCAAAAGATTTTAGTCCGTTTAGCGATTTTGGATGGACATAATTGGCGTTTTTGACCTCAAAAGCATAAAACGTGTCTTTCCCATACAAAATAAAATCAACTTCATTACCTGATTTTGTTCTCCAGAAGTACAACCGGCAGTCGTTATTCGAATATGCGCTCCAGGCCCGAAGATGTTGCGCAACAAGACCTTCCAACGATGCACCATTAATCTCTTGAGGTGTATCAACCGGTCCCGCTGGTCTAATAGACCTGAATACCCCGGCATCGAAATAGTAAAACTTCGGATGAGATGACAGGTTTCGTTTTGCTCTTTTGGTGAAGACAGGGATACGAAACGAAAGTAGCAAATCTTCAAGAATGGAAAAATATCCTTCAACCGTCTTGTTACTAACCTGACATTCTCTTGATATCTCGGACATATTTAGAACACCCGCGTGTGAAAAACTGGCGGACTCAAGAAATCGGCTAAAAGCGCCAATATTACGAACAAGGCCTTCCATCTGCACTTCTTCCTGTAAATAAAGACTTAAATAAGATTTGAGAGTTTCCGAAGGATCTAATGAATCAATTACCAAAGGAAGCATACCCAAGGTTAAGGCATCGTCCAAACGAAATCGTCCTCCCAATTCAGAAGCCATGAACGGATGCATCGATTTATTCAAAGCTCGTCCCGCCATCAGATCAACACCAATTCGTTTTAACTTCCTGGCGCTGGAACCGGTCAGGACGAATTGAATGTCCTTAAAATCTTCAATTAGTTGGTGGGTCACATCCAAGAGTTCAGGGATTTTCTGAATTTCATCAATAACCACCGCCTTAACTGAGGGCTGGGCCATTACAATATCTCTTAATCTCTCCGGTTTGGCCTTGTAATATCGATAGACATCCGGTGATAACAGGTCGATGATTAGGGCGTGGCTGAAATGTTTTTTAATCCAGGTTGACTTCCCCGACCCTCTTGGACCAAATAGAAAAAAACTCTGCTTTGCTCCCTGGAAAAATCGAGATACTGATTCCATTTTTGCTTCCTTTTTGGAATTAGATATACCATATTTGCTTCTTTTTTTTGAATAGTGATTCTATATTTACACCATTTATGCAAACAGTCAACAGGATCGCTTATCCCTCCTCAAAATTGTATCATTCTATAATTACAAGCGATTATTCATCATAAAGCGGGTTAAATATCCCCATGGGAGTCATCCATTAAAGTGTTAATTAACAATAAACACACTCCTCCCTGCAAAAAATAGCTGTTATTCGCTTGGCTTTAGCTCTACAGATCAGCCAGCTCCTTTTTCACAAGGAACAGCGTATTTATCGTCACAGAAAGGCTGCTGAAAAGCATGGCAGTCGCAGCTATGATAGGATTAAGCAGGCCGCTGGCGGCGATGGGAATGCCGATCAGATTATAGATAAAGGCAAACATCAGGTTCTGATTCACTTTTCTGTTGACCCTTTTAGCCAGCAAAATAAAATCAAGCAGTTGGCGGGGGTCCTCTTGCATCAGAGTGATGGCCGCCACACCCTCACCGGGATTCAACCCTGAATGAACCGCCACCGCCATATCGGACGCTGCCATAGCAGGTGCATCATTGACCCCATCACCTACCATCGCAATTATTTTCTTTGATGGTCGAAGACCCTTGATGAATGGGGCAACATCCTGCCAAAACATGCTTCGGCGTCTATCCCAGCTGACCGGGCAGCGCTCTGAGTCGAATTTAAGGAGTCCCCAGAAATCAAGTACACTGACTGCTGCGTCCGCAGTTCTGCTATCAAGTCGCTGACGCCTTTGCGCATTGAATCCCCAAATGTCATGGTTGCCACAAGGGTGTCATCCACAGTCAGAAAAATTTCTGATACCACTTGCGTCCCTTTGATGTCGGATTCAGAAAGACCTGTGGAAGGGTTCCCCTCTAGCCCGACAAATTCCCCACTGCCAAGTCGGAGATTTTGTCCCTCATAAATCGCTTCAATACCATTTGCATGCTGGTGAATATCCTCTACAGGAAGTGGGTCAAGCCCCTGTTCCAGATTGTAAGCTTTAATTGTACTGGCGATGAAATGGCTGGATTCTGTTTCCATCCCGGAAGCCAGGCCCAGGATGTGTTCCTTGGATTTGTTCTCATAAGTCTGAACCTCCAGCAGTTGCATGCGGCCTGTGGTCAGTGTTCCGGTCTTATCGAATACCACACAGTCCAATCCGTCGATTTTTTCGAAAGCTTCGAAATCTCTGACCAGAATTCCCGCCTTCCCGGCAATGGATACCCCCGCCACCAGGGCCAGCGGAATAGCTATCCCTAACGCACACGGGCAGGAGATGACCATCACGGAGAGACCCCGATTCAGGGCTTCATATGATGACAGCCCACTGAGCAGGCCATACAGAAACGTCAAAACAGACAGCCCCATAATGGCGGGCACAAATAATTTTAGCCACCCTTCCAAACGAGCCGTTTGCCTGGTTTTTCCGGACAGGCTGTTTTCCATAATCGACATCATTTTGCCGAGTACGGATTCAGCACCGACCTGCAGTGCCTGTACCTGGATGAGGCCGGACAGCACCTGCGAACCACTCCTGACCTTATCATGCACCGTTGCATTCAGCGGTTTTGCCTCGCCCGTGATAGAGGATTCGTCAATCACCGCCTCCCCTTTGATCACCACACCATCCGCAGCCAGGATCTCCCCATACGCTACTTGAAAAATATCACTTTTGGAGAGTTGCTGCATGGAGGCGTATCGACCTCTGGGAAATTGTGGTGTGCATATCTTTACTTTTTCCGGAATCAAAGAGAAGAAGTCCGCCAGACCGGATTGAATTTTACGCTTGGCCGATTGCTCCAGTCTTTTTCCAATCAGAATCAGCATAATCAGCATCGAGGAGGCATCAAAATAGAGGTGGATGTTGCCCTCAAACATGTGAAACAGGCTGTACATGTACGCGGAAATCGAACCGATCGAGATCAGGGTTTCCATGCCGGGCAAGCCGGATCTGATACCGGTCAGGGCTCGTTTATGGATGGGATATCCCCCATACAGCAAGACGATGGTGGCCATGATCAGTATCGGCCATGACAACATTTGTACAGAGAGCGCAGAAAGCGCTAAAAAAAATCCGGTATAAATCGCCCAACTGATCATCATGATGTTCATCGTACACAACAAAGTGATGAAAAGCCGGACGAACTCCCCTGTTTCCCTGTTGTGTGCTTTTTCAAGAGAGGCGGCACCATAACCCAGCCTGCTAATGGTTTTGGCAACAACTTCCGGAGACGTTTTCACAGGATCGTAGAGAACCTTGCCTCGATCATTGGAAAAATTGCAGCTGGCATTGACAACTCCGTCAGATCTGCTGAGCGTATTTTCCACAACCCAGGCACAGGCAGGGCACCACATGTTGGTGACAGAAAAAGACCAGGAGAGATAATGATCCGGGTTCGCAGTTGTGTTTTCAGGGGAATTTGACAACCCCGCAGAATTGGGGGATGACTCGGTCAGGGTCCGCCGATCAGTATTTTTACTCGTGTCAGGGATCACTCCGGCGGCGACACAGTTCTTATAGAGCTCGGTCTGTTTGTAGTCTTCGGCATCGCTGAACTGGTCTGATTCCATCAGCATTGAAAAGACCATGCTGCACCCAGTACAGCAGAATTCTGTTCTGTCTTTTGCGGAGCTGGCATGATCAATATCCTGAATGGGCAAACCGCACAGCTTGCAGGAGAGACGGCGTTTGGACCCCACTTATCTATTTTCCTCCTCTTTTGAGCGGACGTAACTGATAACAGCCCATCTGCTTTCGGCAGTCATGCTGGAGGCAAGAGCGGGGGATCTTTTTGAACCGTCGCTGATCAATGAAAACATTAGGCTGTCGCTCATTTGAATGACCTGCGGGCTGCTCAAATTCACCGGCAGAGGGTTGAAGCTTTGCCCTACTGTCCCCATACCGTCAAGATTGTTTCCATGACAAGGGGAGCAGAAAACACG
>Ga0208904_1002261_pt1 | contig 12322 bp, 8 predicted proteins | sample AntAceMetag02UKB_FD_184774 | JGI IMG/M metagenome (GOLD analysis project Ga0208904, IMG submission 184774) | Saline lake microbial communities from Ace Lake, Antarctica - Antarctic Ace Lake Metagenome 02UKB (SPAdes) (version 2) | ecosystem: Environmental > Aquatic > Non-marine Saline and Alkaline... | reverse complement strand
AAAATAAACATTTTCTCCAACACGAGTTGAAGCAATTAAATCAGTTTTATTATTACTCCATTGAGGATAAGTAATATCCAAAATTGTAATGACATCATTTAAATTATTTGTGATAAGGGTAACATTATAATTATTATGAAATCCAAATAATACCGCATCATTTGCAGTTATATTATAAAATGAATAGTAAGTTTTTGTTCCAGCATTATTTACATAATCAATTACAGATTCCTTTTCAGTCCATCCACTTTCATTTGTTACAAATCTATGAATCATAGAACCATCATAAGCATAAAAACTAACATTTGCACTCTCAACATCGGTTCCATCACTATCATTTACATAGGCTTGATAATACCATTTTTTAATCAAACTCTGTCCAGCTTTCACATTCTCACTATCATAAGAACAATTCAAAAATACATTATCAATAGAAGTTCCAAAATCACTAACATAAATATCTGTTCCCCCATTAATATAAACACAATCAGTAAAATTATTATAACTTCCATTATAAATATAAATTGCTTGGTCAGTATTGTCTGTAACACTTGCATTTAAAGCAATAAAAGTATTGTAATAAGAATTATGAATCTGTAAACCTCTCAAAGCTCCAGAAATTGCAGTAGTATCTGTTAGAGTATTATTAGACGATGAGTGAACATAAAATCCATAACTTGAAGTAGATGTTCCAGAATTATTAATCAAAATATTATTTGAGGCTGAAGAAAGATAAAATCCCCTATTAGATGTAGAAATCCCAATATTACCCACAAGAGAACCATTAGAACTTCGATAAAAATATATTCCATAACTAGAACCCGAAGTTCCAGAATTATTAGTTAATGTACTTTTTGAGTTAGAATCCAAATTAATCCCCACACCAGAATCAGAGATTCCAGTATTTGAAATAAGTGTGCTATTCTGAGAAGAAGCGATATAAATTCCACGACCATTCAATTCTGAAATACCAACATTATTTGTTAAAATATTGTTATCTGAGTTTGTAAACACTCCAAACCCTGTACCAGAAGTAGAGGTTCCAGAATTATTGGTTAATATATTACTATCAGAATTATCATAAAGTTCAAATCCATAACTAGAACCCGAAGTTCCAGAATTATTAATCAAAGTATTATTTGAAGAAGAACGAAGATAAAATCCCCTATTAGATGTAGAAATCCCAATATTACCCACAAGAGAACCATTAGAACTTCGATAAAAATATATTCCATAACTAGAACCCGAAGTTCCAGAATTATTAATCAAAGTATTATTTGAAGAAGAACGAAGATAAAAGCCAGGACCCAAGGTTGAATTTCCTGTATTCAAAATTAAAGTATTATTTGAAGAAGAACTTAAATAAAAACCACCATAAACATAAGAACTTCCATTATTCCTATAGAGAGTATTATTTTGGGAAGAAGAAAGAATAATACCATAACTCGAATTACTCCAACCATAATTGTAACTAACGTTATTATTATCTGCCCCATTCAAATAAATCGCATAACCATCTGAATCCCAAGAATATGCAGAATTATTATAAATAATTGAATCATCAGTATTTATCAAATATATCCCCTCATCAAAATCCCTTACAAGACAATTCTTTATTGTTATATTATTTCTTCCCGAAACATAAATTCCTCGAGTATCTGAAGTATTATCTCCTGTTACTGAATATTTTGCACAATCAAAAACAATGTCATCTGCCCCAATAGTAATTGCAGTCTGCCCAGAACAAGATAAATTAGTATTAAGAGTAACACTTTCAGTTATAGTTTCCCCACAAGATGCAGTAGGACTTAAAACAGTCACACTTCTTTCATCTAAACTATCATTTACATTTCCACCCATATCCTGAGTATATGCTTTAAATGTATGAGTCCCATCAGCCAAAGAAGTATAATTAACCTCTAAATATTCGCTCGAAGTATTTGCATAAAGTCCTCTAATTTCTTCAACAGATAACGATCTATTAAAAATCATAAAATCATCAATTGTTCCATTAAAATCATAAGCTGAAGAAGCAGTAATCCCAATTTCAGCAACACAACTAGTCATTGTATTTTTAGGCATAATAATTGATTGAACACATTCAGATTGTTTTCCATCAAGATAGATACATTTAGTACTAGAATTCCATGTTGTAACAATATGATACCATTGATTCTCAACCAAATCAGGGGTTTCTGGGCCACTAGCAGCTAAAGCTGAAGTTCCATCAGAAACTGTAAAAAGCATTTTATCTGCACCAGTATGTTCAAACAACATAATATGTAGACTATTCCAACGAGCTCCATCTCCTTTCATAAACACAGTATTTCCATAAGAAGGAGCTAATTTTTTAATATAAATCCAACTAGAAATAGAACCTCCATTATTTAATTGTAAACTAGAGTCTGTTCCAAGATTTATATAATCATTAATTCCATCAAACTCAAAACCTTTTCCTAGATATCCTGCATCTATCCGAACAGCATCATTAACTGCAGTTCCATCATTCAACCCCAAATAATCTGTAGGATTTCCACTTCCATCAATATCATCCATTCTCCACCACGAAACCAAACTATTATCAAAATCAATAAATGTTGAAACATTACCTACAACATCACTTGCAGAAACATTTACAAAAATATTATTTCTGTTAATTGTAGTCCCATTTGTTTCTGTTGTAGCATCATAAGATATTGCAGGTTCAACATTATCTACAACAAAACTAATACTTGTTGAATTTTCATTACCAACAGAATCATTACAATACACAGTCCAACTGTTACTTCCAGCAGAAGAGTTTCCATTCAATCCAGTCCAATTTATCCCTGCGCTAACAACAGAATAATTACTATCCCCTGCATCAATTGAATACCAACAAGACTCTGAACTATCCAAAGTATAATTCAAATTAATTACATAATTTGCATAACTAATATTCTCAGGATAGGTAATTGATATTACAGGAGCAACAACATCTGCTCCAGTTGTAACAGTTATCAAACCAGTATCATTAACATTTCCTGAAGTATCTTGCGAATATGCTTTAAAAGTATAATCTCCTGTAATTAATCCAGTAAAATTAACTGCTAAATATTCACTAGAAGTACTTGCATACAATCCGATAATTTCTTCTATAGATAAAGCTCTATTAAAAATCATAACATCATCGATTGAACCGTTAAAAGGTCTTTGTAAACCCCCAGTAGAATTCATAGCATCTCCAATTGTTAACTTATCTGATGTAGAATTAATAATAAAATTACCATCACTTATGTTTCTCAAAACCCCATCTACATACAATGTCAAATTAATACCATTATGAGTACAGGCATAATAATGCCAAGCCTTATCATTTTCAGTTCCATCCCCTAATGTAACAAATTTTTGATCTCCAGAACCGTTTTCTATAAAAAGACATCCTATCCAATTTGCATTAGGACCTGAAACAAGCATACTATAAGCTCCTTGACCCTGAGCTATTTCCCCCTTAGACATAACTCTTCCATAATCATATCCATCTCCTTCCATTCTAGCCCAAGCACCAATAGTAATATTAGTAGTTATATCCAAACTATCATCATCTGGAATTAAAATATAATCTCCACTTCCATCAAATCTAACTGCTTTTCCCAACATACCTTCATCAATCAAAACAGGATTACCATATCCAGTTCCATGATTCCCATAACTAGAATTATCATAAACAGTTCCACCGTTAGTATCATCCATACTCCACCAACCAACTAATGAATTATCAAAATCAATAAATGTTGAAACATTACCTCCACTAACATCTGTTGAAGAACTAACATTTACAAAAACCCAATCATTTCCAGTACTATAACTACTCTCAACACTATTGCCATCAAAAGTAACTGTAACCAAAGTTGGATCTAATAATACAATATCTCCTACTTTAATATTTTCAGTATTATTAAGATTAAAATCCCTTTCAATATAAACAGTCACACTATTTTCATATTCAACTTCTTCAACAATATTTTCAATAACCCTTGCAGTCATACCAATCAAACCTTTCACGATATTTCCAGTTATTGAAAAAGGAGCTTCTTCAGGTTCAGGTTCTACTTCTTGCTCAACAACAACTTCTTCTTTGCCCTCTTCCTCAAAGGATACACCTGTAAGTGCAACAACTTCATCTTCTGTTTCTTCTTTACCCTCTTCCTCGGAGAGTACACTTGTAGATGCTACTGCCTCTTCAACTACTTCTTTGCCCTCTTCCTCAGAGGGTACACCTGTAGGTGCTACTACTTCTTCAATTACTTCTTCAGCGGGTACACCGGTAGATGCTTCTTCTTCTGTTGCTACTGCCTCTGTTTCATTTTTGCCCTCTTCCTCAGTGGGTACACCTGTAGGTGCTACAATTTCTTCAGTAACATTTATTTCTTCAATCTCAGTTACATTAACATCTTCTACAATTTCTTCAGTAGCATTTATTTCTTCACTCGGAACAGTAATATTAATCTCAGTAACATTTATTTCTTCAATTACAGTTAGATTTATTTCTTCAATTACTGGAACATCTACTTCAATAACATTTATTTCTAAAACAGGTAATTCAAATCTAACTTTATAACCTGCATCAATTAAATCCTGAAAACTTAACAATTGATTTCCAACCCTTAAAGTATTTTCATTCCAAATAGAAATTTCTGCTTGACTTGTTACATCAATTTTTGCCATAAAATTCAGATCATTTAATTTAACCTTATAGCCCCACTTATAAGACGATTCTTCATCTACTAATTCTGTTTCATCAACAACAATTTCAAACTCTTCTGCATCAACTACTGCTTCTTCAGTAATAACTTCAACTTCTTCTTCAGTTAACTCTTCTAATTTATCTTGTACTTCTTCTAAATCTATTTCTTTTTCTAAACTAGGTTCTAAAATTTCCATACTAACATCCATCTCTTCATCAATTTCTTCATCAATTTCTTCACCTTCAATGACTAATCCATCATCAAAAGTTTCATTTTCTTCAATAATTTCTGTTTCATTGCCATCAATTCCAATAATCCTGCCAGTAAAACTTATAAAATTTTTAACAATATTCCCAGCAATAGAATCCTCTCCACCTGTAACTTCTTCTCTAATCATTTCTTCCCCAACTACATCTGTTTCAATAATCTCCTCAATTTCATCAACAAATTCACTATAATTTAATAAATCAAAATATAATGTCAAATTTCCCTCAGGGATCTCAAAATCCATTCTTTTATTTTTATTCTTAACTATAGACTCTCCATCCAACTTAGCAGGTTCTGTAATCTCTAAAATTATTCCATCACTACTAAACTCTTGCTCAATTATTTCATCAGAAAAAAGCAAAGATTCACTAATCTCTGAAACATTTTCAACAATTGTAAAACCTAAAATATTTTTATATTCAGGTTTTAATGTGACAAACAAAATACTTAGAAAAAGAAGAAAAATTACAGAAAAAATCAATAAATATTTTGTTATCCCCACAGAACTTTTTTGATCAGGATCCTCGATTCCGATATATTTTTTCTTTACTTTACCCCCCTCATCCCTATACGATTCATAATAATAAGGTCCACAAAGTTTTCCTCCCCTTTTGATAAATTTTTTATATGCCATACCCACTCTTTTTTATACTAAATATAGATTAAATTAGTTTAAAAGCTTTTTCTAAATTTTTAATTAAAATAATCAGTGGGGGTAACCTCAAAAAAAGGTCTTTTTTCTTATTCCTTCATTACAAATTTCAAAATTTAAGATTTTTTCAGGTAAACTTCTATGTTTTTTGATAATTGCTCTCTTTTTTCCTTCTCTACATTGTAATTCAATAATACATTTACTCCAATATTTCAACAACTCCCCTCCAACAACATTAACACCTGCTTCTTTTCCAGCCCAATAATCTTCCTGGTTTAAAAATTCATTATAAACCTGACTAGTAACTAAAATGGGAATTTCTCTTTTTCTTGCAATTTCAAAAAGAGCTTTCATTTGATTTGCTAAATCAGAGTTTATCTTTTGAACTTCATCCAAACTTTTTTTTCTTGCTTCTGCCAACTCTAATCGATATAGCATAACCATACTATCCACAACAATTAATCCAACTTCTTCTTTATTTTTCAACTCCTTTAACAACTTAAAAAATGAATCCTTTTGTTCATGAAAATTAGTTGGCTTTAAAATTAAAATATTTTTTAAAATAATATTGGGAATATCCCCTGAAATCTGCTTTATTCTTTCAATTGAAAAACTCCCCTCACTATCTATAAAAATAACTTTCTTACCATTCTTAGCTTGATGACATGCAGCTAATAAAGCAAAATTACTTTTTCCACTTCCCGGAGGCCCATAAAGTAAAGTAATTATATCTTTTTCATAACCTCCTTCAAGCCACTTATTTAAATCATAACTTCCAGTCATAATTTTATTTACTATTTTCTTTTCAGGACTCAATCCGGCATTATTTAAAAATTCCTCTTTCATAATTCATCAAATAAAATAGAGATTATAAGAATTACTATACTAGATAAAGGAAGAGAAACGTTTAATTACCCTTACATTTATTTAAATTTACTCATTCTTTCCACATTACTAAATGGGAATGGCCTTTCATTAGAAACAAAAGTTAAATATCTAATATATTTATAAATCTCAGTATTCCAATATTCACATAAATTAGCCATATCTTTATTTCTCTTTCCAGAAAAAACAACAACAATCCAATTTACAATAGCTAATATTAAAATTAAATATCTCCAAACCCCTAAAATAATTCCACTAATAATTCCAACAATAATTCTAAACCACGCTTCTTTTCTTTCACTTACTTTTTTTGCCATATTTCATATAATTACCTTACATATATAAATATATCTTAAAATTATTAGAATCACTTCGCCTTACTAAACTCATCATCATATTTCTTTAATTCTTTTTGAGCCTTAGCAATAGCTTCTTGTAATGCTTTTTTAGCAGTTTTTCCTTCAGTTTCAACCCTTAAAATAACCGGCTTACTATAGTGATCTCTTTTCCAAACACCAAGTTTAACTCCATCATCTTCATTAAGATAAACTCTAATTAATTCTGCAATAGTCTGGTTATCTAATTGCACTTCTAATTCGTTTTTTTCATCTTTTATAATTTCAATTTCCATAGAAAACATAGAAAAAATAGGTTTAAAAAGCTTTTGAAATCTAAATTAAATTTCCCCTAGGATCATAAATAAAATAACTGTCTTTTTTACTATCAATATTTTTAAAAATCATAAATTCTTCTAAATCACTCTTAAAATGAGATTCTAAACCAATAGGAATATTCATTAATTTTTTACATCCTTCTTTGTCAACAATTCTTCCACCATACTTCTTTTTAACATAATCAAAAAGTTCATTATTATTGCTCTTAAAATCAATTATCATATTCAATCATCTTCAAACCTAACAGATTCATCATCCTCTAATAATTCCACTCCCCCTAAAACCCCATCCAATTCATTAGACTCTTTTTCCCTTAAAGACCTTAATTCTTCTTTTTTAGCTTCAATAATTCTTTGTCTATCTTCAATTCTTCGTTGTTCTTCAATTTTTTCTTGTTTTGTAACCTGAATTTTTTTCCTATGCATCTCCCTTAAATCTGCAATTGTAATTGCATTAGGATTTGCATTTTTAATTTCTAATTCTAAATCTTCTTCATCTTCCTTAATCTCATTTTTAGAAGATTGTTTTTCAACATCACATTCAACAATAGGAGCATCATCTAAAAGAGGGGTATTACTTTCTTTTTTAATCTCTACTTTACAATAAATTTCTGATTCTTCATCTTCTTCCTTAACCTCTTCATTTACAATTTCAAATTCAGGTTCAGGTATATTCTCTAATTCTTTTCCAAATTCATCCAATAAAACAGGTTCAGAATTTTTCTGTTTCTCCATTAAAATACTTTCAGTTTGAGTAATCTTTTTTAATCTAAATTGAAAAAATTGTTCTAATTTTCTTAATAAAACTTCTGCATTTTCGGGTAATCTTCCTTTTTCGATCATTTGTATTACAATCTCTCCCTCTCCAAGAGTTTTTGCAAGTTGTTCCTGAGTCAAACCTTTTTTTCTTCTTTGTTTCATAATATGCCAATGAAAATGATCGATAAGATTTAATTTCTCTCTTTCAGGAAGCTCTAATTCAGGCATTTCATCTAATTCTTTTAACTTATCTTCAATAAAAAAACTCTCTTCCTTCTTCAAATCCTGAATTCCAGACATTTGTTTCATTCGATCATAAACTCCTGGAGCTTTCTCAGATTCTTTTAGCTGAGAAGAACTAGGTTTTTTAATAACAGGAATATTCTCAATAATAGAACATCTTTCACAAATGGTTTCCATTTTACCATCATAAATAGCATCAAATAACCTAATATCATCTCCACTAATTTGACACCTAATACATTTTTCCATATTAAAAAAATTACTCAATTTTCCTTTTTATTCTTACTTATCCTTAAAAATATATATCAAAATTACTCAAAATAACCCTCAAGCTCTCTAAGGTTCTTTAAATTAACAATTTTATCCTCATCTCCAACAATAATAGTATTTTGCTCAATAATCTCATATTTGGTTTTTAGTAAATTTATCAAACTACTTCCGACCAAATCATAATCAAATGAATAAATCATCACATTTTCATTCTGATTCTTAAAAGAACCTAAAACATAACCAACTCTTTCAGCAGCAGTAGCATAATCTTCATTATTAGAATAAAAAAACAAAATTATTGAATAATTAGGTTCTCCACATCTATCATTATAATCTCTAACAAAAAGCATATGTTGAACTTCTAGCATAGTATACATCTTCTTTTGTTCTAATACCCGAGAATCTAATTTTCCAAATCTTTGCTCAAGAATAGTAATAACTGCCCCCATACTCTCCAACTCATCAGAAAGCGTATAAGGATCAAACAAATCACACGATTCCATCATTAATTGTTTTTCCAAATCCAAATTCAAAAGAGTATATCTCAACTTTTCTTGAGAAATTGAAACAGACTGATATTTAGAATAAGAAACCATTTGACTAATCAAAAATCCACCCACAAAAAATAAAGTAGCTATAATAAATGAAGCAATTAATCTTTTAAAATAAATAGGTCTTTTTTCTTCCATTTTAAAATCAACTCAATTAGTTTTATAAATTTACCTCCAAACAACTTTTTTATTTGCTAAAACATAGAAAAGTGAAACAATCCACCAAAATACAAATAACAAGGAAAAAAACATCAAAAAGAAAATCAAACTCAATTTAACCGCAACATGCTGCTTAACTCTTTTCTTTGCAAAAACCATATAACCAATCAATAATCCTACCAATAAAACAAAAAAGATCATTATAGGATCGCTAAACCACAAAAACAGATACCTCTCAATTATATATTTATTAAACTCAAAAGAATCTAATAAATTAAAATTAATACTTTCCCACAATAAAATCTCATTCTTTAACTTAAAAATAGCATCAACAGCCATAACCGAAGTTAACAAAATTGAAATAACTACAGAAATAACAGCAACAGGCAATACCATAACCCCCATAATTCCATATTTTCTAGAAAATAATGCACGATAATGCCATAAATTTTTCAATAGACCTGCATACCATCTTCTTCTTTGAACCATTAATGGCATAAATTTATTTGGAGCTACCGTATAAACTACTGCCTCAGAATTATTAATTAAACGCTTCTGATGATATTGAACACGCAATGACATCTCCATATCTTCTGTCAAATTATTCTCATCAAATCCCCCATATTCATCAAAAAAACTCTTTCTATAAACCGAAAAAGCCCCAGGGGTGATATGAATTGCATTAACACTGGAAAAAGCTCTTCGCAAAAAAACACCCACCAAATATTCTATTTGTTGAACCCTTTGTAAGACACCCTTAGGATTATAAATTGCCATAGAAGGAGCAACACAAACAATATCTGGAGAATCAAAACACGCCACTAACTTTTTCAATGCATCTTTAGTCACATGAGTATTATCTGCATCCATGGTAACTATAATTTCCCCACTAGAATTTTTTATAGCAAAATTCATTGCTGCACCTTTCCCAGAATTCTTAGACATTTTAAGAATTTTTACTCTCTCACTTTTAAATTTAGAAGCAATTTCATAAGTATTATCTTTACTCCCATCATCAACAAAAACAATCTCTAATTTCTCTTTAGGATAATCAATTTCTAAAGCAGATTTTAAAGTCCCCGCAATACCCCCCTCCTCATTATAAGCTGGAATAATAATAGAAACCTTAGGGGAACCCATTTCCACAAACTCTGGATTTTTTTTCTTTCTATCTAGACATAAACTAATAACATAAAAACTTGCAACAAACAATCCGATATAAGTTGCAATGTAAATCAATAATTCTTTAAACATTTAATCAAAATCTACAAATTATAGACCCTCCTCTTCACCCTCTTCCTCCTTCTCTTCTACCTGCTCTTCCTTTACTTCAAAAGATTTATTTTCACCCTCTTCTTTATTCTGCTCATCCTGAATATCTTCTTCCCCCTCATTTTCATCTCCCACAATTTTCTCAGCACCCTCTAAAACTTTCTGAGCACCTAAATCATTTTTATTAACTATGTGAAAATATTCAAAAAATTCATCACTTAAACTTAACTCATTAGTGTGTCCAACTTTTTTAGCCTGAACCAAACCAATATCTCTAAATTTCTTTATATGGTCATAAGCCTTATTGCCCCTTATCTTAATAATAACCGACTGCTTAACAGGTTGCTTGTATGCAATAACTGCTAGAGTTTCTTGTTCTGCTTTTGTAAATTCTGCGTCCCCTGTAGCAAGTTTATTTATCATCCCAACATATTCTTGTCTAACATCCATTTTCCACACATTATTCTTTGAAACAATCTCAAGAGCAAAATTTTCCTTATTATACTTCTCATTCAATTTTTCCATTAATTCTTTTAACATTAAAGGATTAACATCTGTCAACATAACTAATTCCTGCAAATTCAAAAATCTAGCTGATAAGAATAAAGCCGCTTCAATCTTCTTCATGTTTTCAACTTCACTACTCTCTTCAATCTCTTTCACGCTCTCCGAACTAATAGATTTATCTTCCATAATAAGAACAATAAAATATAGATTTTAAAGGTTTTTATATTCAATTTAAATTTTAAATCTTAAAATTGCCCCAATTCCACTTAAATTCCAAAATTGCTGACCCTCTTCAGTATCTACAGAAATCATCTCGATATCAACTGAGGTTTCATCTGCTTTTTCCTCAAATTCCTTAATTATTTTTTTATCAAGTTTTTTAGATAAATACAATTTTTCAACAGCTCCAAAACTCATCGCTTTTTCAACTTCTTCTTTACCATATGCAGTTTTATCCTTTTGCTTTCCTAGCATATCAAAAAATTTCTCTAAAATCTTTTTTTCATAAATAATCTCTTGATTTGCTAAAACATCTTGACTTTCCTCAACTAATAAATCAATACCATGCTCATTAGCATAACCAATATCTTTCACAGCCAAAATTTTATTTTCTAAAGCAGTCACTATTTGCCCTTCCTTCAAAAAATACTCTTTAGTCGGACCTGGACCTCCAACCAAAATACCTTTTAATTTATTCCCCAAATCAAAAAATTCTTTTTTCATTAATTCCCCCATTTTTCTATAAAAATTTTTAGCGATATTCTCCCTAATACGAGCATAACGAGCAGAACTCTGCCCACCCTTCTTGGTTTTTCCAGGAATTAAGGTACTTACTTTTTGTAAAATTTTAATTTTCTTTCCAATTAATAAGCCAATGGTAGCTTCTTGTAAATCAATTACAAATAATCCATAAATCTCCTTAACTTCTAACATTTCTTCTAAGGGATCCATAACAAAAGTCTGATCACATCTATACAACCGAATATTTAATTCTTCAGGAGGCTCAAATTGTTCAACAATAGAATCATTTTGCCCCTCAGTCTTAGAAACATTTCCAGCAAATAATGCAATTCCATTAGGTGGGGCTACTCGCATGCTTTTACAAATACGAACTAAACTCTCTAAAGCATCTTGGACATTTTTTCTTGTAGCAGTTGATTTAATATTAGCTGCAGTAGATTTTTCACTTTCAAGTTGTTTAGTAATAAGATTAATATCAAAACCCTTAGGCACATAAACAGTAATAAGTTCAGTATGTCTAGCCCTATAACTTTTAAGTCTTTCAACAAATTCCTCTAATTTATCTTTATCTTTTGATTCCATGGCCATAATAAAGCAAATAGAAACGGTTTTATAA
>Ga0208904_1002260_pt1 | contig 12324 bp, 6 predicted proteins | sample AntAceMetag02UKB_FD_184774 | JGI IMG/M metagenome (GOLD analysis project Ga0208904, IMG submission 184774) | Saline lake microbial communities from Ace Lake, Antarctica - Antarctic Ace Lake Metagenome 02UKB (SPAdes) (version 2) | ecosystem: Environmental > Aquatic > Non-marine Saline and Alkaline... | reverse complement strand
TACAAATTATAAAGGGCTCAGCGCGCAGGACATGAATGCATTGCGCAGGGAGCTTGGAAGCATATCAGGCGAATACATCGTTGTCAAGGACGCGATGGCTAAAAAGGCGCTTGGTGACGGACGCAGCAAAGACATAAAAGACATGATAGTGGGTGAGGTCGGCATAGCTCTTAAAACACAGGAAGACCCTTCAGTTATCTCAAAGGTGCTTGTGAAGTTTGCAAAGGACCACGCGTCTCTGAAGATACGCGGCGGAATAATGTCTGGAGGCGTGCTTTCAGTGGATAGTATAAAAGAGCTCGCATCTCTTCCTTCCAGAGACGTCTTACTGGGCAAGCTGGCAAACGTGCTTAACGCGCCGATACAGGGGCTGGCAGGCGCGCTGAATGCAATAATATGCAAGATTTTATATGTGCTAAATGCGGTTAAAGAAAAGAAAGAAAAAGAACCAAAGCCAGTAGAAGTGCCAGCTAAGGTCGAAGAAAATAAAGAAGAACTAAAACCTGGCGAGACAAAAGAAGATAAGCCTGTCGAGGCTAAAGAAGAGCCGAAAGAAGAAACGAAACAAGAGGAGAAAAAAGAGGAACCAAAGGTAGAGGACAAACCAACCGAGGATAACAAGGAGGTATCAAATGGGTGACGAGAAGAAAATGGAAGAAATGTTAACGACGATCGAAAACATGTCAGTTCTTGAGCTGTCAGGTCTCGTAAAATCAATCGAAGAGAAGTTTGGTGTGACTGCGCAGGCGCCTATGATGGCTGCAGGAATTGCCGCGGCACCAGGCGCAGCAGCTGAAGAAGAGAAGACCACCTTCACAGTGGTACTTGCAGCAGCAGGCGACAAGAAGATACAGGTCATCAAAGAGATCCGTACCATAATAAATCTTGGCCTCAAGGAAGCAAAGGACCTTGTAGAAGGCGCGCCTAAGACAGTAAAAGAAGGCGTTGGCAAAGAAGAGGCAGAGGAAATAAAGAAGAAGCTGGAAGCGCAGGGAGCAAAAGTCGAGCTGAAATAAACGCGGAAATACGTGGAATAGACCTTTTAAACCCGCAATGCAATTAAATTGCATTGCGGGTTTAAAAGGCACATGTGTATCATAAGGAGACATCAATGCCGAATCGTAAGAATTTCGCAAAGCTCAAAGAAGGGTCAAAGATGCCCTATCTATTGGAGATACAGAGACAGTCTTACGAGATGTTTCTACAGGCAGACTCGCCTAAGACCAAGCGCAAGCGCGAGGGGCTGCAGTCAGTATTTGAAGAGATATTTCCCATAGAGAGCAATGACGGGAACCACAGGGTAGAATTTTTATACTATACAATAGGAAGGCCTAAATACGATAGGTTAGAGTGCCAGAGGCGCGCAGTAAGCTTTGCAGCGCCGCTCAAGATAAAGATAAGACTAAAGTCAAAGAAAGACACAAAAGAGCAAGACGTATATCTGGGCGATCTTCCCCTGATGACAGAGAATGGTACCTTTATAATAAACGGCGACGAAAGAGTGGTCGTCAGCCAGCTTCACCGCTCACCTGGCGTATCGTTTGAAGAGACGCTGCACACAACAGGGAAGAGGCTGTATTCCGGAAGGATCATACCTGCGCGTGGCGCATGGCTTGAATTTGAGTTTGACGCAAATGATGTGCTTCAGGTATTCATTGACAGACGCAAAAAGATCCTGGCGAGTATATTTTTGCGCGCCTTAGGTTACGAGAGCGACGAAGAGATAATGAGGCTCTTCACCGGAGTAGAAAGGGCCAGACCTTCGAGAAAGACCAGTCTTTTAAAATATGCAGGCAGAAATGTAGTCAAAGATGTAAAGCACCCGGATACAGGCGAGGTGCTTTTACCGAATAACACTACCCTTAACGAGGAAAACATAGAAAAGATCTGGGTAGCAGGAGTCCGCTATTTAGAGGTATTTAGAGATACAGTCCCGGAGATCTCAAATACACTTATCAGGGATCATACAAAGACCACGGATGAGGCATTACTTGATCTATACAGACGGCTGAGGCCAGGCGACCCGCTGACAGTGGAAAGCTCAAAGCAGCTCATAGAAAAACTTTTCTTTGACAGGCGCAGATATGATCTGAGCAAGGTCGGGCGTTATATATTAAACAGAAAACTCAAAATGGATTCGCCTTTGACCAAGACCATACTGGACAAGGAGACTGTTGTAAATGTGATAAGGTATCTCCTGGACCTCAAGAGCGGGGAAGGCGCGATCGACGACATAGATCATCTTGGCAACAGGCGCGTGAGGACAGTGGGAGAGCTTTTAGCGGAGCAGTTCAGGATAGGTCTGTCAAGGATGGAGCGTTTCTGCAAGGAGCGCATGGCCATATATGATATGGAGACGATGATGCCGTATCATCTTATAAACTCCAAGGTCCTCTCCAGCGTTATAAAGGATTTCTTCGGCAGGAGCCAGTTGAGTCAGTTTATGGATCAGACAAATCCCATAGCAGAGATGACGCACAAGAGGCGCCTGAGCGCACTGGGCCCAGGCGGTCTTTCAAGAGAAAGGGCTGGTTTCGAAGTCAGGGACGTGCATCATTCTCACTACGGAAGAATATGCCCTATTGAGACACCAGAAGGCCCTAATATAGGCTTGATATCATCGCTCAGCACATATGCAAGGGTGAACAAATTTGGTTTTATCGAGACACCTTACAGAAAGGTGGAAAAGGGAAAGGTCACAACTAAGATCGATTATCTTACGGCAGATATAGAGGACCAATATATAGTCGCGCAGGCAAATGCAAAATTGGATAAAGAGGGATACTTTGCTGAAGACAGGGTGCCATGCAGGAACAAGGGAAATTTTCCGCTTGTACAGCCCAAGAACATTGATTACATGGATGTGTCGCCAAAGCAGCTCGTGAGTATTGCTGCCGGGCTCATACCATTCTTAGAACACGATGATGCAAACAGGGCGCTCATGGGTTCGAACATGCAACGCCAGGCAGTGCCGCTGCTTTTTACTGAGTCGCCATTGATCGGCACCGGTTTAGAGAAAAAGGCAGCAGTGGATTCCGGCGCAGTCACAGTGGCAAAGTCAGGCGGCAAGGTCACGCATGTCCAGTCAGATGAGATTGTGGTAAACAACAGTATTGTCTACAAATTAAGAAAATTTTCAAGGAGCAATGCAAATACATGCGTTAACCAGAGGCCTATTGTTAAAAAATCCGACAGGATCAAAGCAGGAGACGTGATCGCTGATGGGCCTGCAACAGATGGCGGGGAACTGGCTCTGGGCAGGAACGTGCTGGTGGCATTTATGCCGTGGCGCGGATATAACTTTGAAGACGCGATATTAGTCAGTGAGAGGCTTTTAAAAGAAGATGTATATACCTCTGTTCATATAGAGGAGTTTGAGATAGAGGCTCGCGAGACAAGGCTTGGCAACGAAGAGATCACCAGGGATATCCCGAACGTGAGCGAAGAGGCTCTGAAGAACCTGAGCGACGATGGCATCGTGAGGGTGGGCGCAGAAGTGAGGGCTGGCGACATACTCGTTGGCAAGGTCGCGCCTAAGAGCGAGACAGAGCTTTCGCCAGAGGAGAAGCTGTTGCGCGCGATATTCGGTGAAAAAGCTGGCGATGTACGGGACGCGTCTTTGACAGCGCCGTCGGGCGTCGAGGGCATTGTCGTGGATGCAAAGGTATTTTCGAGGAAGGGCCAGAAGGCCAAGTCAAAGGAAGAGCTGCAGAAGGAGCACAGCCAGATACAGAAGATAAGGACAGAATATGAAAAGCGTGTTGAAAATATTAAAAAGGAAAGAGAAAATCGCTTAATTAAGCTGCTTTTAGGCGTGAAATTGACAGGCCCGCTTCTTTCAGATGAGACAGGCACTACATTGATAGCAGAAGGCAGGGCCATAAAAAAGAAGGATATTGCGAAATTAGAAAAGTCTGACGTGGCCAGTGTCAGGATAGAAACAGATCTTGAGCTTGAGCACGAGGCAAAGCGCACGCTCACGATCTACAATGACCAGATAGAAGAGGCGCTTTATGAAGAAGAGCACGAGGTCGATAAGATAAAGAGGGGCGATGAACTTCCAGCAGGGGTTTTAAAGCGGGTGGTCGTGTATGTCGCCAGTAAAAAGAGATTGTCAGTCGGTGATAAGATGGCAGGCAGACACGGCAATAAAGGTGTGATTGCAAAGATATTGCCAGAAGAGGACATGCCTTTTACAGAGGACGGGACCCCTGTGGAGATAGTCCTTAATCCGCTTGGCGTGCCTTCGAGGATGAATGTAGGGCAGCTACTTGAGACACATCTTGGCTGGGCAGCAAAGGTAATGGGCTTTAAGGTCATGACGCCGGTCTTCGACGGCGCAAAAGAAGAAGAGATAAAGGCTGAGCTGAAGAAGGCTGGGCTTCCAGAGGATGGCAAGGTCTCGCTCTTTGACGGGTTCACAGGAGATATATTTGCTCAGAAGGTCACGGTGGGCTACATATACATGATGAAGCTGGCTCATCTGGTGGATGATAAAATACACGCGCGCTCAATAGGACCTTATTCACTCGTTACGCAGCAGCCGCTCGGCGGCAAGGCGCAGTTTGGCGGACAGAGATTTGGAGAGATGGAGGTCTGGGCATTAGAGGCATATGGCGCGGCATATGCATTGCAGGAACTTCTGACAGTAAAGAGCGATGACGTAACTGGCAGGACAAAGGTATATGAATCAATAGTAAAAGGCGAACATGCGCTTCACCCAGGCACGCCAGAGTCTTTCAATGTCCTGGTAAAGGAGCTGCAGAGTCTGTGCCTTGATATAAAGACAGAATATAAAGACGGCGGAGTATCTCCAAAACTTGTTTCAAAAGAGGATCTGAAAGAGGCGCGAAAAAAGCGAAAGAAAGAGAAAAGGACTAAGAAGTAACCGTGGAACTGTTCTCGACAAGCTCGAACAATATTATTCGAGCGAGCGAAGCGAGTCGAGAATAACCGAGGAGATGTATGCTAAAAACCGAATCAAATACATTTGACTTTATCTCAATAAAAATCGCTGCCCCTGATGTTATAAAATCATGGTCAAGGGGTGAGGTCAAGAAGCCAGAAACTATAAATTACAGGACTCTGAGGCCTGAAAAAGATGGGCTCTTTTGTGAGAAGATATTCGGGCCTACGCGTGACTGGGAGTGCAGTTGCGGTAAGTACAAGCGGATCAAATATAAAGGTATAGTGTGTGATCGCTGCGGCGTAGAAGTGACGCTGTCCAAGGTAAGGCGGGACAGGATGGCGCACATAGATCTGGCCGCGCCATGCTCGCATGTGTGGTTTTTTAAGGCATTGCCAAGTCGCATGTCGCTTTTATTAAACATAGGACTGCGCGATCTGGAAAGGGTTTTGTATTACGAGGAATACATCGTGATCGAACCAGGCGAGGCGCCATTAAAGAAAAAAGAGCTTTTAAATGAAGAGAAATACAGGCAATGCGTAGATGAATATGGAAGTAAGTTCAAGGCAATGATAGGCGCTGAGGCGATCCGCGAGCTCTTGAACGAGCTTGACATTGACAAGGGGATAGTAGGGCTTAAAGCAGATCTGAGCGAACAGAAATCCGAGCAGAGCAAGCAAAAGATATTAAAAAGATTAAAGACATTAGAAGCCTTTAAGAAATCAGGCAACAGGCCTGAGTGGATGATCATTGATGTAATACCTGTTATACCGCCTGACTTGCGGCCGCTTGTACCTTTGGAGGGCGGCAGGTTTGCGACGAGCGACTTAAATGATCTGTATCGTAGGGTCATAAACCGAAACAATAGACTCAAGAAGCTTATGGAGCTAAAGGCGCCTGACATAATAGTAAGAAATGAAAAAAGGATGCTGCAGGAGTCAGTGGATGCATTGTTTGATAATGGAAGGCATGGCAGGGCAGTCTTAGGGCCTGCAAACAGGCCGCTGAAATCTCTCAGTGATATGCTTAAAGGTAAACAGGGGCGCTTCAGGCAGAATCTCTTAGGTAAGCGCGTGGATTACTCTGGCAGGAGCGTTATTGTAGTAGGTCCTGAATTAAAATTATGGCAGTGCGGTCTTCCAAAGAAAATGGCGCTCGAGCTCTTCGAGCCGTTTATTATAAAAAAATTAAAGGAAAAGGGGTTTGTGCACACAATAAAGAGCGCCAAGAGGATGGTTGAAAAAACAAGGCTCGAGGTATGGGATATACTTGACGATGTTATAAAGGACCATCCAGTGATGCTGAACAGGGCGCCTACACTGCACAGGCTTGGTATACAGGCATTTCAGCCGGTATTGATAGAAGGTAAGGCGATCAGAATACATCCCCTGGTTTGCACAGCATTTAATGCTGATTTTGACGGAGACCAGATGGCAGTCCATGTGCCGTTGTCCATGGAGGCGCAGATGGAGACAAGGATGCTGATGCTCGCCTCTAATAATATATTTTCCCCGTCAGATGGAAGGCCTATTATAACGCCTACTCAGGATATAGTCCTTGGCAGCTATTATCTGACTCAGGAAAAATCCGGGCTTAAGGGTGAGGGCAGCGTGTTTTCAAGTGTTACTGAAGCAGAGATAGCGCTCGAGGACAGAGAAATCGAGATGCACGCAAAGATAAAGGTAAGGATCAATGACGAACTCGTCGAGACAACGCCAGGCAGAGTCACTTTTAATACGATACTTCCAAAAGGCATGCCGTATGTGAACGAGGTGCTTGATAAATCAAGACTGAGCCAGGTCATTATAGACTGCTATAAATTATTGGGGCATGACGCAACTGTAAAACTTCTGGACGACGTGAAAGAGATAGGTTTTGAGTACGCAACGCGCGCAGGCCTTTCTATTTCAGTGGATGATCTGCATATCCCGAGCGATAAGAAAAAGGTCGTGGCCAATTCAAAGAAGGAAGTGAATTCTGTCGAGGACCAGTACAGAAAAGGTATAATTACAGAGCGCGAGAGATACAATAAGATCGTGGATATCTGGACGCACGCCACTGACAAGGTCTCAGATCTAATATTTAAAGAGCTGGATAGCTTTAATCCGGTATTTATGATGGCGAATTCCGGTGCCAGGGGATCAAAGCAGCAGATAAGACAGCTCTCTGGGATGAGGGGACTCATGGCAAAGCCGTCAGGCGAGATCATAGAGACGCCTATTACAGCGAATTTCAGGGAAGGGCTTACAGTGCTGGAGTATTTTATATCGACTCACGGCGCAAGAAAAGGCCTTGCTGACACTGCATTGAAGACTGCGGATTCCGGCTATCTCACAAGGAGGCTGGTGGATGTGGCGCAGGATGTGATCACAAGCGAAGAGGATTGCGGCACATTGAACGGCATTCTCGTGGGAGCTATAATCGAGGCAGATGAAGAGGTCGTCCCGCTCAGAGAGAGGATCGTGGGCAGGGTGGCTGTTGACAACATTGTGGATATAATCACTGACGAGATAATAGTAGAAGCAGGGAAAGAGATAGAAGAGGCTGCAGCTGAGCGAGTGGAGAAGGCAGGTATAGAGAAGATCAGGATACGAAGCGTATTGACCTGCGAGACAAAGCATGGGGTATGCGCGAGCTGCTATGGACGAGACCTCTCTACTGGCAAGATAGTGGATCTGGGATCAGCAGTCGGCATCATAGCTGCGCAGTCTATTGGAGAACCAGGCACACAGCTTACCATGAGGACCTTCCACATAGGTGGAACAGCGTCCAGGATAATAGAACAGTCGTTTATAAAGTCCAAGTCAAAAGGCATTGTGAAATATCACAATTTGAAGACAGTAAAACAGGAGTCAGGCGACATAATCGTCCTGAATCGCAATGGCCAGATAAGTATAAATGATAAAGATGGCAGGGAGATTGAAAAACAAACAGTACCTTCAGGCTCGGTATTGTCGATTTCTGACGGTGGAGAGATAGAAAAGGGCGTTATCCTTGTCAGATGGGATCCTTACACATCTCCGATATTGACAGAGGTGAGCGGTAAGGTCCGATATGAAGATATTATAGAAGAGGTTACAATGGTCGAGGAAGCAGATGAGGCAACAGGCCTTAGCGGCCGTGTTATCATCGAGCATAGAGGCGAATATCATCCGCAGATAGTCATCGAGGATGATAAAAAGGAAGTCGTCGCTATATATCCTATTCCTGCAGGCGCGCACATCGTGTGTCAGGATGGCGCGTATGTGAAGGCAGGCGGACTTATTGCAAAGACGCCAAGGCAGGTAAGCAAGACAAAGGATATTACTGGAGGCCTGCCTAGAGTGGCAGAGCTTTTTGAGGCGCGCAGGCCAAAAGACCCTGCAATGATCAGCGAGATCGACGGCATTGTTGAGTTTGCCACATCCAAGAAAGGGCAGAGGGGGATCATTGTAAGAAGCGCCTCTGGAATGAAGCGAGAATATGTGATCCCGCACGGCAAGCACTTGAACGCTTATAAAGGCGATCGCGTGGCAGCTGGCGACCAGCTTGTGGACGGACCTGTAAACCCACAGGATATATTAAAGGTAAGTGGAGAAAAGAGATTGCAGGAATATCTGGTGAATGAGGTCCAGGAGGTCTATAGGCTGCAGGGTGTCAGGATAAACGATAAGCACATAGAGGTCATAGTAAAACAGATGCTTAGGAAGGTACGGATAGAAGATCCAGGCGATACGGAATTTTTATCAGGGATGCAGGTCGACAAGATTATTTTTCAGGATGAAAACTCGAGAGTGGTAAAGAAAAAAGGCAAGCCAGCAAGCGCTACGCCTATACTTTTAGGGATCACTAAGGCGTCGTTGAGCACAGAGAGTTTTATTTCTGCGGCCAGTTTCCAAGAGACAACGAGAATCTTGACAGATGCAGCTGCCAGTGGTCGAGTGGATTGCCTGAGAGGGCTTAAGGAAAACGTAATAATGGGTCATTTGATTCCAGCAGGTACTGGATTTAATAGCCATAACGAGATAGAGATGGTGAAAGAGGCGCTACCTGAGGCCAAAAAGGAGGCTGCGTAAAATCGCTAACTTTACACTCTTGCAATACTCAAGTGTAAAGTTAGAGCTGTTGCAACCTTACGCAACCTAACGGAACTTAACGAAACCTCTATAGAATCCAAGGGGATAATCAACTATGCCGACAGTAAATCAGTTAATACGATACGGGAGAAGTAGCAAGAAGAAAAAGACAAAGTCGCGCGCGCTTGAGGGGTGTCCGCAGCGTCGTGGCGTATGTCTGCAGGTAAAGACACAGACGCCAAAAAAGCCTAATTCTGCCTTGAGGAAGGTCGCCAGGGTCAGGCTGACCAATGGAATAGAAGTAACGTCGTATATTCCAGGAGAAGGTCATAATCTCCAGGAGCACTCTATTGTGCTGATACGCGGAGGCAGGGTCAAGGATCTACCAGGCGTGAGATATCATATTGTGAGAGGCACTCTGGATACAGCAGGAGTAGCAAACAGGCGAAAGAGCCGTTCAAAATACGGGGCCAAGCGTCCCAAGGCTTAGCGCCGCATTACCTGGGTAGACGCGTAGGCTACCCATATGGGTAGCCTACGCGTCTACCCAGGGTCATAAGAAGGAGACATAATGAGACGAAGACGAGCAGACAAACGAGATGTAATATCAGATCCGAAATATAACAGTAAGCTTGTTACCAGATTTGTCAATGTTATTATGGCAAAGGGAAAGAAGTCTATTGCTGAGCAGATACTTTACAATGCCCTAGATATAGTTACGAAGAAGCTCAACAACGACAATGCCCTAGAGGTGCTGCAAAAGGCGATCGACAATGCAAGGCCGCTTCTTGAGATAAAGCCTCGAAGGGTAGGCGGCGCGACATATCAGGTGCCTATTGAGGTCAAAAGTGACAGAGGCAATTCTATCGCAATGCGGTGGATAAGAGATTTTGCGAGGCAGAAAAAAGGCAAGCCAATGGAAGAAAAGCTCGCAGACGAGATAATGGACGCATTTAAGGCGCAGGGCTCTGCTATAAAGAAGAGAGAAGACATGCACAGGATGGCTGAGGCAAACAAGGCATTCGCGCATTATAGATGGTAATGAATGTTAATTGTTCTCGACTTCGCTCGAACAATATTATTCGAGCGAACGAAGTGAGTCGAGAATAATCGCTAAAATTGTGAGCCAAAATGACGACAAAAAGGATTAATTCAAAACATGGCCGTCGCAACACAAGAACGAACAAATAATCTACATATGATACGCGAGTTACCTTTATCAAAAATAAGGAACATAGGAATAATTGCTCACATAGACGCTGGCAAGACCACGACTACTGAGAGGATACTCTATTATGCTGGGAAGCTCTATAAAATAGGTGAAGTCCATGAAGGAACAGCGACAATGGACTGGATGGAGCAGGAGCAGGAAAGAGGTATTACTATCACAGCAGCGGCAACCAGCTGCAAATGGCAGGATTGCAGGATAAATATTATTGATACGCCTGGCCATGTGGATTTTACAGCAGAGGTAGAGAGGTCATTGAAGGTGCTGGACGGCGCAGTAGTGGTATTCTGCGGAGTCGGGGGAGTGCAGCCGCAGTCAGAGACAGTATGGCGCCAGGCAGACAAATACGCGGTGCCGCGAATAGCATTCATAAATAAACTGGACCGCACAGGGGCAAATTTTTTAAAGGTTGTAAAGGACCTGGAAGTGAAGCTTGGCGCAAGTGGTTTTCCTATACAGATCCCAATCGGGATCGAGGCGGATTTTAAAGGCATCATAGATCTTGTTGAGATGAAGGCCTATATGTTCCATGGCGATGAAATAGATTCTAGCTTTACGGAGGAAAAGATCCCCGAGGACATGATGGGAGAGGCAAAGACCTTTCAGCATAATCTCCTTGAAAAACTGGCTGAGCACGACCATGAAGTCATGGATAAATATGTACATAATCAGGACGTAAGCGCGGCAGAGATGAAGAATGCGCTGCGTAAAGCAATTATAAAAGATATGTTTGTGCCGATATTATGCGGATCAGCATTTAAAAACAAAGGCGTGCAGATGCTATTGGATGCAGTGTGCGAATATTTGCCGTCACCTTTAGATATACCGCCTATCACAGGTATTGAGCCTGATTCTGAAAAAGTGATATCCAGAAAAACAGCTGACGATGAGCCGTTTTCCGCGCTATGCTTCAAGATCGTGACAGACCCGTACGTAGGGAGGCTTACCTATATCAGGGTATACTCAGGCACAGTTAAGAGGAGTTCATATATCTATAATAGCAGCCGCGATCAGAAAGAGCGGCTGTCAAAGATAGTCAGGATGCATGCGAACAAGCAGGAGATGGTCGAGGAGGTCGGCGCGGGAGATATTGTCGGAGTAGTGGGTCTTAAGAATGCGCATACAGGCGATACGCTGTGCGATGAAGAACACCCGATAATCCTAGAAAGGATGCATTTTCCAGAACCTGTCGTGTCAATGGCAATTGTGCCAGCCACAAAACAGGATCAGGACAAACTGGGCATGGCATTGAATAAATTGCAGGAGGAGGACCCGACATTCCGAGTAAGATATAATACAGAAACAGGCCAGACGCTTGTTTCAGGTATGGGAGAGCTTCACCTCGAGATAATTATTGACAGGCTTTCAAGAGAATTCAAAGTAGCTGCAAATACAGGTACGCCCGAGGTTGCTTATAAAGAAATGCCGAGCAAGGAAGTAAAGGCGGTCGGCAAATTCATACAGCAGACAGGCGGGAGAGGGCAGTATGGCCATGTTGTTATTTTGTTGAAACCAGGCGAGCCAGGAACAGGCATACAGTTTAACAACAAAATAGTAGGCGGGTCTATTCCCAGAGAGTATATAACTCCTGTAAAGAATGGTATTTTGGAAGCGTCTAAGTCAGGAGTAATAGCAGGCTACCCTGTAATAGACGCTGAAGTTGTTTTAATAGACGGTTCTTTTCATGAGGTTGATTCTTCTGAGTTGGCGTTCAAAATGGCAGGGTCTATTGCGCTTAAGGAGGCCCTGAGGAACGCGCGGTGCAAGCTTATGGAGCCTATAATGGAGCTTGAGGCAATATTTCCAGAGGACTATACAGGAGATGTCATAGGTGATTTGAATTCAAAGCGTTGCAAGATTCAGGAGATTTCAAATAAAGGTATTGCGAAGATCGTAAAAGGTAATGTTCCTTTAGCTGAGATGTTCGGGTACGCAACTGCGATTAGGAGCTTGACACAGGGAAGAGCTTCCTATACAATGGAACCTTCGCATTATGCGGAAGTACCTTCAAATATAGCGGAAAAGATAATAGGTAAGTAGTGAAAACAAGGAGGCTATAAAATGGCCAAGGAAAAATTTGAACGAAAAAAACCACATGTAAATATCGGCACAATAGGACACGTAGATCACGGCAA
>Ga0208904_1002259_pt1 | contig 12337 bp, 15 predicted proteins | sample AntAceMetag02UKB_FD_184774 | JGI IMG/M metagenome (GOLD analysis project Ga0208904, IMG submission 184774) | Saline lake microbial communities from Ace Lake, Antarctica - Antarctic Ace Lake Metagenome 02UKB (SPAdes) (version 2) | ecosystem: Environmental > Aquatic > Non-marine Saline and... | reverse complement strand
TTAATACTCTAGGAGGCTCAGTAACAGCTGGACTGGCAATTTATGATACTATGCAGTATGTTAGTTCAGAGGTGAGTACAATTTGTGTTGGCATTGCTGCTTCTATGGGAGCGGTTCTATTGGCAGCCGGCGCAAAAGGAAAAAGATTTACTTTACCTAATTCAGAGATAATGTTGCATCAGGTTATAGGAGGAGCAGAAGGACCAGCAGCCGATATCAAAATTAGAGCTGAACATATTCTGCGAGTTAGGGATCAGATTAATAAAATTTTATCTAAACACACTAAGCAATCTTTGAGCGACATCGAGAAAGATACAGATCGTGATTTTTTTATGACAGCTAAAGAAGCAGAGAAATACGGATTAATTGATAAAATTATTAGAAAGTAGATCTATTCTAGGGTAAATTTAATTTAAGTGTTTAATAGACCTATTGCGCAATAACTTTACTACTACAATTTACATATTTTGGTCAAATCCCCCCAAAATTTTTTCAGCTTAGCTAATGCTAAACCTCAAAAATTATTTTGAAAATTTGTCTCAAAATCTGAAAATTTCGCTACGTAATTTATTACGCAACAGTTCTAATGCTTTTTCTTAAAAGCCGAGTATTTGGTACTCGGTTTTGTTAATTATTTGTGAGCGAGTGAGAGAAGAGCAAATTTATTTGCTCTTCCGAGCGAGCGAAGCAAATATAGGATTTATTAATTTTTATTTTACCCAATAAATTATGATTTATATTCAAATTTTCGTTTCTTTGCTGGCAGGGTTCTTTATTGGTTGGATAGTGCGACAAAAGGTGGCAGCTCATTTAACCCAATCAGCAGAAACTAAGGCTAGGGATATTATTTCCAAAGCTAAAATAAAACAACAAGAGGTTTTTTTTAAAGCGAAGGAAGAGGCTTTAAAGATTATTGATAAGGCCAAAAAAGAAGAAGATACTCGTCGTCGAGAATTAAAAATAACTGAAGAAAGGGTTGAGAAAAGGCAGAATCTTTTCGAAAAAAAGATATTAGAACTGGAGGAAAGTCGCAAAACTCTATCTACAGAAAAGGATAACATCGAAGCAGCTAAAGATAAAATTCGTCAAATTTATGACAAAGCTCGCGCTGAATTAGAAAAAATTTCTAATTTAACTGCGGAAGAAGCTAAGGAATTGTTATTGGAGAATATAGAAGAAAAGATAAAAGGGGATATTTTAGCAAGAATTAAAAAGTTAGAAAATTATGGAGCAGAAGAAATTGAAAAGAAAGCTAAAAATTTAATAACAAGCGTAATTGAACGTTGCGCAGCTGCGCACACTTCAGAAACTACTACAGCTTCAGTGTCTTTGCCTTCAGATGAGGTTAAGGGACGCATTATTGGTCGTGAGGGTCGTAATATTAGAGTAATTGAACAACTAACTGGCGTGGAAATTATCGTTGATGATACACCAGATGTAGTTTTTGTATCAGCATTTAATCCCATTAGACGTCAATTGGCCAAATTAGTTTTGGATAAATTGATTTTAGATGGTCGTATTCAACCGGCCAGAATAGAGAGAATAATTCAAGAGACTAAAAAAGAATTGGCGCGTGATATTAGAAAATCAGGAGAAGATGCAGTTTATAAAGTGGGCGTTACTGGTTTAGATCCTAAAATAGTTCAATTACTGGGACGATTGAAGTATAGGACCAGTTATGGACAGAATGTATTACAGCATTCAATTGAAGTAGCGAATTTATCAGCTATGTTAGCTGAAGAGTTAGGAGCCAATGTAGCTGTTTCTCGTAAAGCTGGTCTATTGCACGACATTGGTAAGGCTATGGATTTTGAAATTCAAGGCACTCATCCAGAAATTGGAAAAGATATAGGCGAAAAATATAATCTTTTGCCAGAAGTTATAATTCCTATTGCTACTCATCATGATGATCACCCTCCTACACTAGAGGCTATTATTGTTAAGGTTGCAGATGCTATTTCTAGCGCTCGTCCAGGAGCCCGAAAAGGAACATATCAAGAATATATCAAACGTTTAGAAGAATTAGAAAATATAGCCAAAAAATTTAAAGGAGTAGAACGAGTTTACGCAATCCAAGCAGGTAGAGAGTTGAGAGTTTTTGTATCTCCTGGGAAAATAGATGACTTAAAAGCTAGTAAACTAGCTCGTAAAATAGCCGATCAAATAGAAGAAGAATTAAAATATCCTGGAGAAATCAAAGTAACGGTTATTCGGGAAAATAGAATCAGCGAATACGCAAGATAGATAACAGCTATTGTTTAATCAATAAACTTCATATATACTAATTATTATGCCTAAAAGAACTTACCAACCCAAAAAAAGAAAAAGAGCTCGTAAGCATGGTTTTCTTAAAAGAATGAGAACTACTGCCGGACGCAATATTATTAAAAGAAGAAGAGCTAAGGGTCGCAAGAAATTGACTGTATAATTTTTTAGCTATGCTTCACAAGAGGTATCGTTTAGTTAAAGACAAAGATTTTGCTAAGGTCGCTCATTATGGCCAAAAAGCTTATAGTTCAGAGTTTAATCTAAAGTGGATAAAGAACAATCAACCTTGTTCGCGTTGGGGAATAATTGTTTCCTTAAAGGTTGACAAAAAAGCTGTTGTTCGTAATAAAATAAAAAGACGATTAAGAGCTATTCTAAGAGAGAATATTGATTCCTTAGTCTCTGGTTTGGATGTTATCATTATCACCAAAGATCAAATCAAGAAATTGGATTATTCTCAGCTTAAAAAGATATTTTTAGAAATTTTAGATAAAAATAATTTAATAATTCGTCAGAAATGAGTAATTTTTTAATTTTTCCTAAATTATTGATTTTAAAATTGATTCGTTTTTATCAAAAGACTCTTTCTCCTGATCATGGGCCTTTTTCTTTAATGCACCCTTGGCCTGGAGTTTGTAAATTTCGTCCTACTTGCTCAGAGTATGCCTATCAAGCTATTGATAAGTACGGGATAATCAAAGGATTATTAAAGGCTATTTGGAGAATTCTCCGTTGCAACCCCTGGTCTCAAGGTGGTTGGGACGAACCATAGTTAGGTAATTAGGTGCTTAGGCCTGCCTGCCGGTAGGCAGGGAATCAAGATTTATAATATTTTATTATGATTGAATTTTTTAAAGTAATTCTTTATGAACCATTTTTGAATCTTTTGGTTTTTTTCTATAATGTAATACCTGGGCATGATCTAGGTATTTCAATTATTTTTTTAACCCTTAGTATCAAATTATTACTTTTACCTCTTTCTATGAAAGCCGTAAAGGGACAGAAAGAATTGAAAGAATTACAACCAAAATTAGATGAGATAAAGAAAAAATACGCCAAGGATAAGGAAAAACAAACAAAGGCTATAATGAATTTGTACAAAGAGAATAAAGTGAATCCTTTTTCTTCTTGCTTACCCTTGCTGATTCAACTTCCTATTTTAATCGCTGTTTTCCAAGTTTTTAGAACAGGTTTAACGACAGTTGATTTACCCGTCTATTCATTTATATACAATCCAGGCGTGCTCAACACTATGGGTTTTGGTTTTTTGGTTCTTAGCACGCCAAACATTCTTTTAGCAATAATAACTGGAATAGCGCAATATATTCAAGCTAGTATGTTGTCAAGCACTAATCTACCTAAATCTGTTGGCAAAAAAGAAGGAGCTAAAGATGAGAGCATGATGACTACCATGAATAAGCAAATGAAATTTATGATGCCAGTAATGACCATCGTCATTGGAAGTACTCTTCCCAGTGGTTTAATGATTTATTGGCTTATAGGTATTGTTTTTACTATTTTGGAGCAAAAGATTATATTTAAAAGAAAGTAAATTAGTTCATATCTAATTTTATGTTTGTATTACTCAATATTATCAAGTCATTGTTTATTGATACTTTGTTGAGTATTTTTTATTTTCCTGTTTGGTGGTATGGTTCTGGACTGAAAAAAAGATTTTTAGTTTTCAGAAAACAAGTCAAAAGATCATCCAAATCTTTAGCCTTGAAAATTATGTTTGCTAACTATTTCAAACCTATGTTTGGAGAGTATTCTAGACAGGGGAGAATGATTAGTTTCTTTATGAGAACAATTCTTCTGCTTTGGCGTTTACTCTTATTTTTAGTAAGTTTTTTTGGTTTATTATTTTTGTTTTTATTTTGGATTATTTTGCCAATTTTAGCGATTTGGCAGATAATCGTTAAATTAACATTCTAATTAAAATTATGCAATTTGTTATTTGCCCAGAATGTCAGGGTCATGGATTTAAAGATTTTAAGAAATGTTCTACTTGCTTAGGTAAAGGTATTTATCTTTATTTCGGTGGATATGTCTTATCTTTTGGAAAATTTTTTAGTCCATATGAGAGAATCAATTCTATATTGAATCTTTTCTTCAGAATTATATTCAAAATAGCTTCTTTTGTCTTTATTTTATGGGGAGTTATTTCTTTATTAAAAATAATTACTGATTGGTTTGCATTGCCTTATCCTTTCTTTCTAATTTCGTTTTTACCTTTGGATGATTTGTGGCTAGTTTTTTGGTTAGCAGTATTATTGGGTTGCTATTTGAATTATTTTAGAGAAAGAAAAAAAGAGAAGAAAATTAAAGTTTGGCCAAAAACTAAAACTATTCAATCAAAAGAACTTTTAAATTTTTCAGATATAAAACATTTGTCGGCTAAATATAAGATTGAGGTTTTTTCTTCTTTGTCTAAATCTAGTTTGATATTGATTCAAAGAGCATGGAGTTTGGCTCGCAAACATAAGAATCCTCAAATATTGCCAATTCATATCCTGGGAGCGTCATTAAAAGATCCAGATATTAAATTAGTTCTAGCGCGTTTGGGGTTGAACTATAATGTTCTGCAACAAAAAATAGAACGAGTGTTGATTTCTTTAGACCATTTCAAAAATAATAAAAAGTCACAAATAATTTGTGGATTGGCAAGTAAAAAAACAATATTATTTGCTTATACCCTGGCAGGAGAGAAAGATCGCTTTAATTTATCTCCTTTAGAAATATTAGAATCTTTGGTTATTAATGATGATTCGGTTAGAGAAATTTTTTATGACTTAGAGATTGATATTCATCAGATAAAAAACGTTTGTCTTTGGATAGATCTTTATAACGAATTTAGATCTCATCAACATTATTTCTCGCAACGTTCTCGTTTTAAACCCAAAGGGGCAATTAATAAAGCTTATACAGCTATAGCCACTCCTAATCTTGATGCTTATAGTCAAGATTTAACTCAATTAGCGCGTAATAATTATTTGCAATTTTGTGTAGACAGAGAACAAGAGAAAGAAGACATTTTCAGAATTTTTAGCACAGAGCGTCAAAGTATTATTTTAGTGGGTCAGCCGGGGGTAGGTAAATCAACTTTAGTTGGTGGAATAGCTCGTCGAATGGTCACGGAGGACGTTCCGGAAATCTTAGAGGACAAAAGATTGGTTAGTCTAAGCTTATCTAACTTAATTGCAGGGGCGTCAAGGCCTGGAGACATAGAAGCTCGGTTACAATCTATAATTAGTGAAGTTTCTATTTCTGGAAATATTGTTCTTTTTATTAAAGACATCCATAATATGATAGGTATGAAAACTACCCAGGGAGAATTAGATATTTCTGAGATTTTAGCTAATGCTCTGAAATCAAAATCTTTTCTACTTATTGCTACTTCTATTCCTAGGGAATATCATAGATTAATTGAAGGTCAAGCATTAGGAGAAGCTTTACAGAAGATAGATATAGAAGAACCAGACAAAAATGTTAATATTCAAATTTTAGAAGCGCATGCAGCTTTTGTGGAAGGCAAAGAACAGGTTTATTTTTCTTATAAAGCTTTAGAACAAATCGTTGATCTGTCTAAACGATATATTCATGATCGTTTTTTTCCAGAAAAAGCCGTTAATCTTCTTAAGGAAGTGGCAATTATGGTTAAACGGGCGCGAGGGAAGAAAAACATTATTAGATCTGAAGATGTAGCTGAACTAATTGCGCAAAAAGTAAAAATTCCAATAGCCAAAGTTACCCAAGAGGAATCAAAAGCTCTTATTGGAATGGAAGACAGGATTCATCAACGTTTAATAAATCAGAATGAGGCAGTAAAAGCAGTTTCATCTGCTTTACGTCGAGCCAGAACGGAATTAAGAAATAAAAAAAGGCCAATTGTTAATTTACTTTTTCTTGGTCCCACTGGAGTAGGTAAAACCGAATTAGCAAAAACAGTTGCCGAAGTTTATTTCGGTGACGAGAATAGAATGATTAGGGTTGATATGAGTGAGTATCAGAATAGTTCTAGTCTGAATCGTTTATTGGGTATTGCTAGTGAGAATAGAGGGGGGTATTTAACTGAAGCTGTTCGTCGTAATCCCTACTCTATCTTGCTTCTCGATGAGATAGAGAAAGCCAGTCCAGACATCTTGAACATTTTTTTACAAGTTATGGAAGATGGTCGCCTTACCGATGCTATGGGGAGAACTATTGATTTTACTAATATTATTCTAATTGCAACTTCTAATGCTGGTACAGAATTTATTCAAGAAGGGTTAAAGAAAGATATGCATATAGATGAAATTAGGGAGGTCTTATTGCAAGAGAAACTAAAGCCTTATTTTCGTCCCGAATTTCTTAATCGTTTTGATGGATTAATTGTTTTCAAAACTTTAGGCAAGATTGAGATTCAGAAAATTGCTAAATTATTATTAAACAAATTAAGCAAACAATTAGAATCTAAAGGGATTACTTTTCATGCCACAGAAGAAGCCATAGAAGAATTGGCTGAAGCTGGATTTGATCCTGCTTTTGGTGCTAGGCCTTTACGACGAGCTATTCAAGACAGAGTTAATAATCTCCTAGCTGATTTTCTTTTAGCTGGTAAAGTAGGTCGTCGGGATGTGGTTGTCTTAGAAAAGGGTGGTAAGCTCAGAATCGAGAAAGCAACTATCATTTAGCTTGCTTAATTCTTTAATTTGCTTATAATAAGAGAATATTGATTTTATAATTAAAATCACCTTGATGTTAGTTATATATAAAATAATTTAATTTCAAGGTTCTGTGAACGCAGTGAGCAGATTCTTATAATTATTATTAAGGTTAAAATATGGAGAAAATAGCAGTAATTAAAACAGGAGGAAAACAGTATTTAGTTCAAGAAGGGGATGTTCTGTCTATCGAAAAGATTGAAGGTCAGGCTGGAGATAAAATCTCTATTAAAGACGTTTTATTGTTTGTAGACTCTAAACAGAAAAAGACTTTAATTGGCCAACCAATTCTTAAGATTAATGTTAACGCTGAAATTATCTCTCAAAAGAAGGGAGATAAAATTAGTATTATCAAATATAAACCTAAGACTCGTTATTTTAAGAAACAAGGTCATAGGCAGTTGTATACGGAAATTAAAATTATTAAAATTTTGGAGGAAAAGGTTCTAAAAATAAAAAAGGAAAGCATAGCTTCAACCTCAAAAAAGAAATAATTATTTTTTTTATTTCTACCTGGAAGATAAAAATTTAAGAGCTTTTTTTATTTTTTCCTCTGCTTTCAAACTTTGAATAGACGAGATTTGTTGAACAGCTTTTCTAGATTCTTGAGTTGAATATCCCATTCCAGTTAGAGCATCAATTGCTAAAGCATCACTTTTAATGTCATAACCAGAGAGAGTGCTTTTATCAATAACTCCTTTCAGTTCTAATATGATTCTTCCAGCAGTTTTTTTACCAATGCCTGAGATTTTAGTGAGAGCTTCAACCTCTTTGTTGACAATTGCATCTTGCAGTTTTTCTAAACTAACTAAAGATAAAATATTTAATGCAGATTTAACTCCAATGCCAGAAACAGATATTAAACGTTGAAAGTATTCCATTTCATTTTGAGTGGATAATCCATATAAATTTAAAGAATCATCTTTTACTTGAAGTTTAGTGAAGAGTTTTATATCTTGTCCAATTTTTACTTCAGATAACAGAGGTTTAGTAATAAATATTTTATACCCTAAACCATTAATCACTATTTCAATAGATTCTTTGTCTTTATTACTAATTGTACCCTGAATAGATGAAATCATATTTCTTATTCTAAAAGATTTTATTTAATTTGACAAGATGGTAGAAATTTGTTATGATATTTATATCTAATAAATGGATGGGGTTTAAAAATTATTTATATGATACACAATATGGAAAATTTTGGGGAAACAGTCCTCCCTGAGAATGAATTGAGTGAGGGGAAAGAGTTAATTATACAAAAACTCCAAAAAATGAAAGGAGAAGGTATTTTGATTTTAGAAAATGAAGAATATTTATCTGGAGCCAGAAGAGAACAAGAATTATTGGAAAATTCTGAACCAAGTGCTCGGTTAACAATAATTGAGGCTAGCAAAACTCTATGTGGGATGATAGCTAAAAATCCCGAAGAAATAGCGGCTTAATATGTATTCATGTCGAAAATATTACAACAATTAGGAGAGATCATTGGTTCTTCTTCGATTTCAATAATTGACCAAAATGATTTGTTGATTTTTTTACCGATTTTACCAGAAAGTTCGTTAGAGGAGCTTTTAGATATTTTTAAGAAAGACGTTAAATCTATTAAAGATTTCAACGAAAATTTCAAAGCACGTTTGAATGTTTTGGTGGGAGGACAGAACAAATGGGACGATTTAATTGCTCAAGAAGAGAAAATGTTAGAAGATGAAAATAAGGGATACAACGAAGAAGAGGAAGAATCATTTTAAAATTAATAATTTAATCATATATGCCAATTAAAAAATCCGCGTTTAAGGCAATTCGTCAATCTAAAAAACGGGAAATTTATAACAAAGAAATTAAGACTAATATTAGCTGGCTTAAACGTCAGTTTTTAAAGGCTATAGGAAAAAAGGATAAAAAAATCGCTGGTGATTTCTATCTGAAGTTACAGAAATTTTTAGATAAAGCGGCTCAGAGGAAAGTTATTAAAAAAAATACTGCTAGTCGCAGCAAATCACGTTTATTTAAAAGATTAGATTCTTTGAAGTAATTTTTTTATACTTCTAACTCTTTAAAATTAATAAATTTAGGAGAATCTCGGCATCAATTTGTCGAGTTTTTTTTAGGATATCTATCTTCAATAATTGTTGATAGATTTTTTTTAATTCCTCTATTTTATAGCTTTGTTGTTGAATAAAAGCTTTTTGACAAACATAAGGATGCAGAGATAGTTCTTTTGCTATTTGATAAGGTGATATGTGTTCGGGTTTATTTTTTAGATATGATTTCACTCGTATGATAATTTTATACTGATAGTTAAGCATAGATATAAGATAATCAGTAGTTATTCCAGCTTCCATTTGTTCTAATAGTAGTTGACTGGCTAATTTTTTATTTTTTTGGCCAAATGCGTCAATAAGATTCCAAATATTCTGTTCAGCTGTTGGTTTGATTAGGTTTTTTACATCTTTGAATTGGATTTGATTTCCAGAAAGATTAACAATTAGTTTATCTAATTCATTTTTGATAGACCAGAGGTCACCACCTAAAGTATCAATTATATAATCAAGAGCTTGATTTTCTATTGTTAGGTTATTTTGTTGAATGAATTTTTCAAGCCAGATTTTAACCTTAGCTTTAGTTAAAGGTTTAAACTCAGGATAAAATTTTTCTTTTTTGAGGATAGTAAACAATTTTTTTTGACCATCGCTTAAATTTTTTTCTTTAATTTCTTCTTCTTTGAATATAAGAATATTTTTTTTATCTTCTTGTATTTTTTTAAGGATATCCATTATTCCTTGAATTAATTCATCACTAGAACCAGCAACCTCTTTTTTTAATAAACCTTGGAGGATAATCATTCTTTTTTTAGAAAAAAGACCACTACTTAAAATAGCCTGACGAAATTTTTCAATTTTCAGGCCACGAGCAGACATCGTAGATATATTTAAATTACTCTCTGATCTTTCGGAAGTAAACTTTTTCTTTAATAGCGATAATTGAGTAGAGGAACGATAGGTGTCAGAGCCATATAAGAATATTATCATATATTTTAAAATAATTTAGTTTGTTTCTTCTCGCCAGCTAATGTTATTAACCTTTTCGTTAGGCTTTTAAATCCTAGCTTTTCAAAAACGTTTAAAACTTTTTCCATATCAGTTTTTAAAACTCGACAACTTTGAATAACGGGCACGTTTATTCCTGGAGCCTTATCCAATATAGTCACTAGCGTTTTATTGAGGAGGACCTTTTTTTTATTTTTGACAAGGTTTTCAACCAAAGACTCCCTTATTAAATTTTTTGACTGACGAGAAGAAGGTTTTTCTAAATATTGATAAATACCTTCTATATTTCCAAATTCTTGAATTAACTGAGATGCTGTTTTGGGACCAACTTTCATTAATCCAGATATATTATCTGAAGGATCACCAACTAAAGCTTTGAGGTCAATTATTTGTTTTGGAGAAACTCCAAAACGTTCTAAAACTTCTGGAGAATTATAAATTTTATTTTGATTTAAACCTTGTTGCAAGAAATAGACTTCTGTTCTGGTATCTATTAGTTGCAATAAATCTAAATCGCCAGTGATAATTCTGGCGTTTAAGTTACTGATTTCTTTTTTTGTATTATTTAAAGCTCCAATCAAGTCATCAGCCTCTAGTCCGTTTTGGCTAAATGATTTTAAATTGAAACTTTCTAGAACTAATTTGGCCCAAGGAATTTGTTTATAAAATTCAGGTGGTTGAGATACCCTGTTAGCTTTGTATTCTTTGTATTTTTTGTGTCGAAAGGTAGGAGCTTTAGTATCAAAGGCGACAGCCAAATAATCGGGTTTGTCTTTATACAGTATTCTTAAAATAAGAGAAGTAAAACCATAAACTGCATTAATTGTTTGTCCTTTAAAATTTTTTAGTTTAGGAAGAGCATGCCAAGCGCGATGAAGGACAGCAGAAGCATCAATGATAATAAATTTATCCATAATGTTTGTATAGTAATATTTAATTTCAAGGTTCCTGAATGAAATAAAGGAGGAGGCCAGGACGGGAGTCGAACCCGTGTATATCGGTTTTGCAAACCGACGCCTTAGCCACTTGGCTACCTGGCCTTATTTTTATCTTAATTTATTTTACTTTAGCAAAAAAATATCTTTTTGTCTATTGGAATTATTTGATAATTATTCGAGAAGTTTGAATTTTATATTTTTTATATAATGAGCATAGCGTCGCCAAAGGAATAAAAACGGTATTTCTTTTTTATAGCTTCGGCATAGGCCCGAAGAATGAATTCTCGTCCAGCAAATGCTGAAACAAGCATTAATAATGTTGATTTTGGAAGATGGAAATTAGTAATTAAGCCGTCAATAAATTTAAATTCATATCCAGGATATATAAAGGTCTGAATTGATCTGTCTCCAGTTTCTATGATATGTTTAGGGGATGAGAATGCTTCCAATACTCGACAAGAAGTGGTGCCTACGGCTATTATTTTCTTTCCTTCTTTTTTAATTTCATTTAATTCTTTAGCGATTGGCGTTTTTATCTCTCCCCATTCAGAATGCATTTGATGATCTTTGATGTTTTTGGTTCTTACTGGCTGGAATGTGCCCAAACCAACATGCAATGTAACAAAATGCATATCTATTCCAGTTTTTTTTAATTTTTTAATTATTTTTTTCGTGAAATGAAAACCAGCAGTAGGAGCAGCAGCTGATCCAGGTTCTTGAGCATAGATGGTTTGATATTCATGGAGATTAGATTTTCTTTTAATATATGGAGGAGTGGGGGTTTTCCCTGCTTTTTTTAATTCCTCTGATAAATTTCCCTGAAGCGCACTGAATTTTATTATCCAAGTTTGTTCTGATAATTGTTTTTCAAGGATTCCAAATAATTTTTTATTAAAACTAATTTTTAAATTTATTTTTCCTTTTCCTTTAAGAATAATCTCCCAGCAATTATTTTTTAGTTCTTTTAGTAATAAAACTTCTACCTTGCCTTTGGTTGGTTTTTTCCCATTCAAACGTGCAGGAATCACCTTAGAGTTATTGGCTACTAAAACGGAATCAGATTTTATATATTTGTTGATGTTATAGAAATAATCATGAGTTATGCTCTTTTTTTTGCGATCTAAAATCATTAGCCTCGAATGATCTCGAGGCCTTATTGGTTTTTGGGCGATTAAATTTATTGGTAGATAGTAATTAAATTTTTTTAAACTTAACATTTAAGTTTTAGTATATTTATTAACAGCTAGTGCACTGGCAATCATAGAAACGATGACTGCGAAGATTAGAAGAGCGAGCCAAAATCCTAAACTCTCATTTTGCAAATAAAGGGCTAAACTGAAATCCATTTGTAAAAAGTTTTCAATTTGAGGTTGAATCA
>Ga0208904_1002257_pt1 | contig 12343 bp, 35 predicted proteins | sample AntAceMetag02UKB_FD_184774 | JGI IMG/M metagenome (GOLD analysis project Ga0208904, IMG submission 184774) | Saline lake microbial communities from Ace Lake, Antarctica - Antarctic Ace Lake Metagenome 02UKB (SPAdes) (version 2) | ecosystem: Environmental > Aquatic > Non-marine Saline and... | reverse complement strand
AATCAGACACTTGTTTTTCACTATATGGTTGGTATTCTAATTCATTGGTTTTAAGATTTAATGTAGCCATTAAATCAGCATCTTCTAAATCCTTAAACAATTTAAACCCATTATCTGTTAAAACTTCTGTTCTATCATCATAACAAGTGACGATAGTGTGAACAGAGCCTTCTTCTAACTCATTAGTCTTCTCTATGCAATCTCCTTTTATTAGTGTAAATTTACCCATCTTCGAACCTCGTTTTCCATGTTGGCTTGCGCTCTAATTCCTCTAGCATCATTCTTAACTCTTTAGCGACGTGTTGTTTAACATAGTTTGAAAGTAGTTCTGGTGTCGTCGCCCGAATTAAGTCTGCAGTGATAGCTATGTGACTGCCTAATTCTACATTGAAAAACAGCCTAGATTGGTCCATCATCACATCGTGCACAACATCAACCTTTATTATTCCATTATTACAGTGTATGCTTTCGCTTATTTCCATTCTTCAAACCTATCTTCTATACTCGTTGTGTTTCTGTGGCAATATAGTATCTGTATCTGTATTAATATATATCCTATAGCTACAAAACTAATTGCTATTCTTAACATTCTATCCGCCTGTTACTGACCCATTCATTGTTTTGTCTCCTGATGTACTACCCATAACTTCTCTAATGTTTCTATTGACAATTTGTATGGGTCTCCTTTACCAAAGTTTATAAAATCTTCTTTGGTATCTGTTATAATATTCATAGTTGAGAATTTTTTAAAGTTTTCTAAATATGTAACTTGTCCTGCGTTTAAAGTTTGAGTAGGGGTCTCCCCCTCACTCACTACTGTGATGTTGTATGTCGTATAAGGTCCGGTCTCCCCTTCCTCAAATTGTTTAGTCACTTCAATCTCAACACCTTCTTTAGTTCCGTTGGTGATTTCCATTAATCGCTCTTGTGCTTTCTTTGATGGAAACCATGTTGCTTTACCAGTATAACCGGCTGTCTCTGCTTTTGTATCTTTGTCTTTAACGAAACCATTTGTCACTTCAATTATCCACAAATTCCATTCACCATATGTTGATGTTCCTGTTGCTCGTGGTTTTCCAGCCATTAACTTCACTCTAACTGGAACATTTACTTTCTCTTTACCTGGTACCCAATTCGGGTCACTCTTCATTTCTCCCATTTTTCTTGCACCTCTGCATTTATTACTTTATGAATCTGAATTGCATTTTTTGCAAACTGATACCATAGCGAATAGTCCTTTCTCAACTTTGTTTTCTGGGACTTTGATAATGTCAAATCCTTCTTCTAACGGTTCTTTACACATAAAGCATATATTATCTTTTTGTAATTTGTCACCACAAAGTTTCCAAATTGCTCCCATACTTTTAATAACAGTATCTACTGTCTCATCCATCTTGTCTAAATTATTTATTTCCCTCGAAAGGAGGTCGTCTTCTTCCATTTTCTCACCTTATTTTTTGATGGCAATAATTACAAAATAATCCACTACACATCTGTACTAACCAACATTGCCATTGATTAGTTTCACCGCATAGTTTGCACTGTTGTTCATAATATTTAATATAATAAATTCCTTCTAATAATTCTACAACTTTAGCGTCATCAAGTTTCATTCTGAATGCCTTATTCCTCTACGCCTTTCAACACATTCCCATGAAGTTTTAATTTCATCTTTACTGCATCCTATAACTTTGAGCCTCTTTTTATACTGTTTTTCTGACAATATTGTTATTTTCATTTTATTTAAGTGGTTTATTCTTGGCTATCATCAGATAGGTTATCGTAATATTTATAACCGGCTACTATAAGTTCTCTAAAGTCTTTCCAAATAACATCACTATTATTAAATCTGTCTCCTACAAATTTAAGGTCAGGCGACTCTTCTCCGTCTTCATATAGAGCAATAGTATAACAAGAATCTGTTGTCTCAAACCATTTCACTATTTCTAAATATTCTCTTGGATTTTTCCCTAATGATTTAGTTAACCTTAATTCGAGATTACCTATTTTATAATTAATTGATTTCATTTGCTTTTTCTCCTTTATATTATTTTAGGCAGGTGCCGTCCTCCTTTGAGTTTTCTGCGAGAGGAAAAAGCGTACTCTGTTGTGAGTGTTCTTCAATTCTCTTTTTTGCTATTTCAAAATATTCTTTATCTAATTCAATACCAATGTAATTACGATTTAATTCAATACTTGCAACAATAGAAGTTCCACTTCCCATACACATATCTAAAACTAAATCTTTTTCATCAGTTGAAGATTTTACTAAATGTTTAAATAATTCTAAGGGTTTTTCTGTTGGATGAACTTTACTTCTTCCAGATGGAAACTCCCAAACATTAGATTTACAACTTTGATTAAATTTTGTTTTTCTTTTCTTAACAAAAACACATAATTCAGTTCCAGATAACCATAAGTGTTGTCCGTTAGATGGAGTTGGATTAGTTTTTTTCCAAATACATAATCTTGCCATATAATCTTTCTCACGTTCTGTTTTGAAATAATCAATTAATCTTCCTGCTTGATTTAATCCACAGAAAATATATATTGAACCATTGCAAATTCTATCACATTCTTTCATAAACAAATCTAAATCAAAAGTTAATTCATCAGCAATTCCTTTATGATATTTTCTTAATTGTCCTTCGTACTTTGAACGATTAATACAAGATTTATTATTATTGACTTCATCATAAGGTATATCTGTTAATATTAAATTTACAGATTTATTACTTATTTGTTTCATCAAATCCATACAATTACCTTGATGCAGAGTGTTGATTTCTAACATGAGAAATCACCCAGTTTCTTTTGTGCAAGTGGCTTGTGTGTGCTAACCGTATTTTTTGTTTTTACCATTTTTTCTTTTGTTTTTGGAAACTACCTACTTTAGTGGGTAGAGGATTTCATTTAAAATAAACGGGCATATTTATATATACCCTAACAAATACTTTATTTCTTTGGATTTCTACAAACTGATACTTCGTTTTTACCTTTTCCGCCCAGTTTCTTTCCTTTCTTAGAACCATCTTTTGCTCCAAATCCTTTTTTCTTTTTTTCCATTGCTTTTTTTATAAACTCTGGAATCATTTTTTTTACCATTTAAACACCTCTGTTTATTTTTTCTTCTTCTTTTTTGCGGAGCCTATACCTGTCTTGCTTTTCATAGCATTATGTGTCCCTTTCTGACCTGCTTTCTTAAAGTTAGCCGCCCTGTTATGAAGTTTATCGTGTTTGCCTAAATCTTTCTTTGCTACCTTCTGTAAGTTGCTCCTAGAATTGCTGTGCCTATTACCGCTCTTGTGGTGTATAATACAGCCATCTCCTGGTTTTGCTCCTGCTATTCTTCTGTAATATGTGGGATGCCTCCCGTCGACCCATTGACTATTTTTAGAACCCATAGAAGCCTTGGATATTTTATCGCGGGTAGCTTTGGTTTGTTTCCGTCCCAATTGCTCCATTTTTTTTAATACCATTTTTATGTATACCTCGTACATGATAATCCTGACAATATGTTATTCCATTATCAGGATTTAATCTTAACTCTGGAAACTTCGCAAACTCCTTAATATGATGAGCGTGTAAATTTCCACCTTTTTTATTATTGCAATAAGGACAATGTTCTCCTTTACAAGTGTAATTGTCCCTTTTAAATACTTTCTTTCTCCATTCTTTGTAATTGTGTGACTTTCTAAACTTTATATTATCTGATGTCACAAACCCATTAAACTCTGATACGCCTGTTTTAAGCATACTTAGTTTAATTTTCGTCTCCATAGTGTGTCTATGTTTACTGCCTGTGATAGCCAACTTTTCCCTTGACTTAATATTATCCATAGGGTTATTATGCTTCATAAATTCCGACTGTTTTTTAGACCTGCTACCATCCGTTTTTAGATAGTTTTGCTGTGCCTCTTTCTTACTACGCTTCTTTATATTATACTTATCTAATAGCAATAACATTGTAGGTGAGCTAACTTTGTATATATAGGATAATTGTTGTGCACTTTTCTTTTCGACCACATAAAGCCGTATCAATTCTTCTTTTGATAAGATTGACCTTAACTCGTTTATACCCATTTGTACCTCTAAACCAAATAATCTATATTCTTACCTATGCCCATAGCTTTGTATGTGGCATTGACATCTGCTTTCTGTTTGTCTAGGTGCTTTGTATTAATATTTTCAACCAACTTCATATTATCCTTAAATGCTGAATTCTGCTCCAGTGTGTGATACCTTATTGTTCTACTAAGGTTTGCTGCTGATATGCTGTCTAATCTCTCCATTGTGCTCTCCATCGCTTTTTACAGCTTATACTATATTATAGTAAGTTCTACTATATAAATGTTTCTATTTTGCGAATCCCTCAGAATGTGGGCAATCTGCCTCGCTGCAGCCCCATAGTCGAACCCGGTATAGTATGCTTTCTAGGGCCTTCCGGCTTTTTAGTTGCTTCTGGTATTACGACTGGCGGTAGTGTGGTATGAGTATCTAACATATCTATCCTAACTATAATCTCTGTGTCCTCTGCTAACCCTGATACTACTTCACAATCTTTATACTTCTCTTTAATAAGCTTCTCTATGTCGCATTTCTCCAATATTAGTTTTGGCATAATTCCACCTCTACCATATTCCGTTCCATTTTTCCTATCCACTCTTTAAATTCTGTTTCATCTAATACTATCCTACCATTTACTAGGAAAATCTTATCACCACTTTCTATTGTTGGAGTAATGTCTCCCATTTCAAATGTTGCCATTATTGCTCACCTATTGGAATAACTTTTGTAACTAGTTCATTACATTGTCCGAATATTGATTTCTTGTATCTTAATTCTACCCTTGTCTTTTGCTTAATATACATCTTCATCATTTCCTTAAGACCACTATCTTTCTCTATACAGTAAGAATCTGTCTGGCTACTTTCATATACTGACCTAATCCAAACTGAATCAAAAAACATTCCTTCTTCTATTGTTGTCATTACTCCAAATGTAGAGCCTTGTCCATATTCTATTAATGGGTATGGTTGTATTACTAATACCATCAATACAATAAATCCGGCAACAAACAATATCATTGCTCCGAAAAATACTTCGTCTAATCCTATATCAAATTCCATCTTCTTAACCTCTATTTCCTTTCTGACAGGGATAACAAGTGTCTTCCCCATTTATTTTCTCAGTGCTTGATAACTCGTCTCCGCAATCTACACAACTTTTGTCCATTGTTCTTTCACCTCTTATACTCCTACAATTTTGTAAATAACTTCTTCTTCCTTTTCTGTAGCATACTTTCCTGTAACTTTATATATTTCCGAATGTAATATTTCGTGTGTCGCTATCTTACCAAATGTTAAAATAATGTCAGCCTCGTCTTTGTCTTTAAAGTCAGATGATTCTAGGTTTATTGCTATGGTATTTGAAATGTAATCATAATATCCATTTAAACCTTCTGATTCTATTGTATGTCCTTTTTTGTCATCATAAACCAACTCTTTCCTTTTTATATTAACGCCAAACATTATATTTGTCTTCATTTCTATTCCTCTTTGTCGTACCCATATGCAATATCTAAAACTAATTCACGCATTTGCTGATTCTTTTCCCACTTATAATAAATCTTACTATTAAGTTCTCTATACTTTCCGGCTTTATAATTCTTTGGTTTAATTACTTTATACACCGCTCTATCAATGTCTACAACATATATTTCTTCTATAGCCATCATAACCATTGCGTCAAGCGTTAATTTTTTTTTATCTACCATTTATCATACCTCAAGTTAGCTTGTAGGGGTCATCGACATCCACAAACCGTGTCATTGCTTCATACTTTTCTAAATACAACTTTTCTTTCTTCTTTTCGCTATGCCTAACTTCGATAAGCGGGTATGGCAAGCCCGGTATCACTACGTCTACTATCTTTCCTTCTTTTAAAAATACTCTTGTGAAAAACGTATAACCATTTTCGTGAGCCCATTCGCATATTTCTATTACTAACCTTCTATGTTCTTTGGTGGTTCCTGGGTCGTGTACTATCTGTCCTGGTAACCGTTTCTTATAAGGGTCAAAATATTCTCTCATAAAATCGTTTAATTCTTTCTGTTTCATATTGCCCTCCCGTGTTTGCGAATGTTAATTCTACCGGATACATTGATGTAAAGTCCATGGTGCTTAATGACTCCGTTGATTCTTCGCCGTTATGCATCCAATCAAACAACGAATCTTCTCCTATAGGAGCGCTCGCTTCAACCATTCTGGATGCTACATCCTCTCTCGCTCTAGCCATCTGTTCCGCCATATCCTTTCTAACATCATCAAGAAGGGTATTGACATACTTCATATCAAAGTGTCTCTTCCATGTCATTATGATGAGTCCGTGCTATAGTATTGTTGTGCGAAATCCATTGATAATACGTCATCGTCGTCATCTCTCCGACTTGCTATGGCGTCGCTTATAGATTCGCCTATGGGTGATTATGAGGCATTACCTATTTCCTTTTTCTCAAAGTGTTGTTTCCAAGTCATTTATTATCACCATTATTCACATTTACAGCACGAGTTTTCATGGTCATATTCCTGCAATGTGTTACCGCAGAATATACAAGTAGGTTCATCTGGCGCCAATGTGGCTAACTGCGCTTTGAGTAACCTCGTGTCTAAGATTATTTCATTCTGGCTAATCTCTCCACAGCATTCACATATTACTGCTACAGGTATCTTTAACCCATCCAACTTAATCCATATTAGTTCGGTGTCTTCCATTATTCTTTCTCCCAAAATTCGGTTAGTAGTTGTTTGATAACTCCTACTATGGTGTATTGTTTCCCGACGCACATGCCTTTAATATAGACATAATACTTCTTGGTTATCTCGTCTTGTTCTACTAATATTATTTGTGTCATTTTTCTACATCCATACATTCTGCCATTTCACTCAATGTATGTAGTTCCCTGCTTACTTCCTTTGAACAATTCTTAATGGTGTTTACTGCTCTCACCATCATAAGTTTTTCTGATTTAGTTCCTTTCATTTTAATAGTTCTCCCATATTCTATCTTCGTGTTTACACACGGGGCATTGATACTTATATATTGGCGTGCTGGCGTAATCGCTTTCGTGTGTTGTCTCTGTCGTGGCTCTCCTATAATCAAATACTACTCCGCATTTATCACAACTGGTTAGATTGTTTATATCTTCTACGTCTATGTCCATTTTTTTATCCTATGTAACTCTCCGTCTTGTCAAAGATTTTCATCCTTTTCTTAATCTCTACTATCGCCTCTAGCGGCTCTAAGTCGTTAAGCATACTGAACAGGAATATCTCTTTAAAGTATGCGCCTGATAATCCAGCACTCTCCTCAACACACGCAGCCAATTCAACAGTGTCTATGTCCTTAAAGAACTTAGATAACAATTCCTTTCTTATGCTTTCGTTTGGTACTTCTATATTATATAGGCTGTCAAATCTACTTGGTCTCTTAGCGATAGCTATGTCCAATTTGTTTGGGAAGTTTGTTGTCGCTATGAAGATGGTGTTGTTACAAGCAGATACTCCGTCTAACAAATTAAGCACGGACGAACGCATATGTTCTTGTATACCATCTATGTCTTCCATTATGATTATCTTTAACTTATCTTTGTATGTCGGGTCTCCTAAAAACTTCTCAATGAAACTTATTTCGTTATCACTTTTAATATTTAGTAATACTGATATGGCATCAAAATCTTTAACAAAGGTTTTAATGAATGAGGTATTATGCGTGACTGTACAATCTCCTAAACAATATAAATGGTTGCCATCTAATTCGAATCCATAATAATCGCCAACCTCTTTTTTAATTACATCGAATCCGAAATGTAAAACATTTTTTATTTGTTTTCTAGGTACTGCTTTTTTACGTAAAACTTTTACAGGTATAATATCTATATTCCCATAAATAGTTATCATATTATATTCTCCAGAAAAGCCTGTAGATTTAATTGTTTTTATTTCTTTCTTATGTGTAACTCCTAGTCCTAGAGTTTGTGCTAAGAATATAATATCTGATGATAGTTGGTTGGATTTTTGTGTAATATAATAACAGTTATCTTTATAATATCCATCAGAATCTATAAGCCCTGCTAACATTTGTAACCTATGTTTTGCAGAATTTATTTTAAAATTTCTAGGAACGTGCTTATTATTTAATACATTAATCCTTTTTAATAAACTTTTAAATGACGTCCCGTTTCTGCTATTTTCTTTCGGGCCTGTAGTTATTGCATAGGTATTCGCCTTCGTATCACTTTTATATTTATTGACAACCCATTTATTCTCTTTAGCAAACGTATTAATATATGTGACAACCTCTTCATCCATTGTTGTAATATCTGGTTTACTAGTTGTTCCATCTCCTAACCAAATCCCTAACATATATGGGTCTATTGCTAGTAGTTGCTCGTCGAAATCAATTTTTGTTCTATAACCTTTTGCACATTTTTTAAAATGATTTGATTCATTTAAATATTGTTTTATTGGTATATTTACTATATCTGATTTCTTATTCTTACCTACATCTCCGTTCATTTTTAATGATAATAGGTGGTTAGAGTTTACAGTAAAAGGTTTGCCTTTAGTAGGGTGTATTTCATACAATTGGTCTACACCTCTTCCAAGAGATAATACTTTTCTTGGTGTAGAATCATTACCCATTATAAATTCTCCAATTTTTATATCTTCTACCTTTTTTATATCGCCATTATGCATCAGTATTTCGGTTCCTTTCCCGTGACACTTACCATTGCCTGCAGGACCATACATTAATATTCCTCTCTTGTATTCTATGTTGTGTTCTTCATAAAAATCCTGCTTACTTTTAAACATAAGTATTTCCTTTGTCAGTGATTCCATTAAATTATCATTTAATATAGGCGGCTCAATATCTGCAACATTAACATCACATAACTGCAACCCAACAAAAGGTTTAACTTTAATATTGTATACTCCATTAGATACTAATGGCATTGCTCTCTTTACTGGAACTTCTCCTTTGAAAAAGTCATCAAAGAATTTACCAATATTTTTTTTCTCAATAAATAATCTACCGAATGGTCCATTTCTTGAAGGAAATACGGAAAGATTACATGCCGTAAAATATTCTCCCTTAATAAAACTATTGTAGCTTTGTTTCTTTAAATCTAACCCAATGTATATCTCTCCAGTATCATCCATTTCACAATTAAATTCTTCCATACTTGGTGGAATCTTTTTCGATATATGATAATAATAATCATCCTCGAATTCCAATGTAACATATTCTTCTGGAATTTCAAATTGTTTCCTTAGTTGTTTATCTACATCCAATGTAGTAAGTATTTTTCCTTCTGGTGTTGGCGGACGTCCTTCGACCATATCTTGGACCGTTTCTAGCATTTCGTATTTGTTCATCTTTATTTGACCTCTTTACTTTTTATCCATTTTCCTAATTCTTTTGTTATCTCATTAAAATCTATGGGCATATAATTCCAAACATCACACCCTACATTAACTAATATTGAATCTCCTCTTTTCTGGAACTTCCAAAGTTTATGCACGTGTCCTACAAAATTTAGTTTGAGCCCGTAATTATAATCATCTGGTTTGTGACACAGATGTATATCTTGTCCGCCTAAATGTATTATAGCACTTTCCATAATTGTCTTTAAGGAATTATTATTATCGTGATTCCCTTTTATAAAAACAAATCTACCATTCAACCTTTCTATATAGTGGTTTGCTCTCTGTATTTCTCCTTCACCTTTTTTTCCGCCTGGGGTATTTCTAAAACAAAAATCTCCTAGGAAAAATACTGTGTCCGTAGGTTTAACTCTAGAGTTGTGGTTCCTAATAATAGTTTCATTCATTTCGTATAGTGATTTAAATGGGCGTTCACAATATTCTCTAATATTGTCGTGACCCAAATGATAATCTGATGTAAACCAATATGTCATTTTACCTCAACTTATAATATAATTTTAAAGTATAGACTATCTTATCCATTCTCTCTTTGTAGTCCTTTACATCTTTAGTGTCTTCCACTATTTTGTACGCTTCTGCTATAATTTCTAATGGGCTTATACCCATATCTACTCCTTCCTTCATTGTGTTCACAACCCTGTATTCTTTTGTGAATTTTGGTTCGTCCTTATTTACTAATATCATCTTTCCAATCCTCCATATAATATTCGTTACTAGACCATCCATACATTTTGTGCCTATCAATATGATATTTTATAGCATCAATAAAGGACTCTTTATTGTCGGACCAATCTATTATTGTAAAAAATGGTAACATTATTAAGAATGTTCCGTCTCCGATGATTTTGATTAATTTAATAATTAATTTGTTCTTCATTTTAATCCATCCTTACCTATTCTTATTGCATAGGTTTTATTTTCTAAGTCTAATTGGGTTACGTCATATTTACCTTCGCCCCAATCATCACCATGTGCTATTTCTTTTGGGACTAAGTTTTGTTGTATCTCCCAAATTCTAAATCCTGGCTTTAGTTCTCTTGTCATTTTATCCACCTTTGCTATTATTTCTAATATGACATATTCTATATCCATCTTGTATACGACAATACATCTGTAAATTATTATCTACTTCTAAAGGAGAATTAGAACTACTCGGTATAATTTCTACTATTATTGGTTCACTTATTGTAAATATTGTTGGCTGCATATTAGCATATATGAAATATGAAAAAAACCCAATAAATATAATTCCGAGTATAATATCTTCTTTATTCATTTTAGCACTTCTTTACTATGTTAAGTATTCCATCTTCTTTAAATAGGTAGTACTCTTCATCGGAGTCGTTAAGCCACGACATAAGACTAGAGTGGTAATCGTCTTCGTCTTCGAACCATGGTGGTTCAAATACTTCTATGACTTTAACATTGCCTATAAATCTGGTATATTCATCCTCAATATCTACTGCTGTACTTTTGCATTTAGGACATACATCCATTTTGTGAATGGTGTCATCACTTACAAACACCACATTGCAGTCCTTACATAATGCTTTAAATAGTTTCATTTTATTTCCTCTAATAGTCTTTGTAATGCGTTAAGTCTACCACTATAAAAATCTCTCCCGCCGTTAAAACTCCATTCATAATCATTTGACCCGAATATTTCCCATTTATCATCGTCTCTTCCTTTAATAACGATTTTCAATCCTTTTATATTTGCTTTAATTATATCTTCAATCATTCTTCTTCTCCGTATTGTTGCACTAAGTGGTTAATTCTATTCTTCTTCTTGTTACATTTTTTACATTCTTGTTTCGGCTCAAAGTGCCTACACAATTCTAATTCTTGATACATTTTTATTCCTCTTCGCTTATCATTTTATTTCTCTCTCTCACAATCGCATTCATCCTCTTCCTTCCACGAATACTGTATTAATGTCCCACAAACCATACATTCGTGACAATGTTTCCCTGTATACCAAGGTTCTCCTCTCTTTTCTGCACTCATTCTTTGTTCCTCTTTATTTCTCTAAGCACACCGTTCTTTATAAACGTGTAATTCTTCCTTTTGTGATATATATGATTCGCCTAAATAAATATTTTCTCCGGTAGGATTTATTAAAAACCATTCAGTCGTATCATCATCATCAGATAAACCAAATAATAAATCTGAATTAAATCCTTTATAATAATTAAAGTTATAACAAGATATGGATTTAATATGTTCAAACTGTTCCATATTTGTACCATCTTTATATTGTTCTTTTCTATTCATTTTAATCCCTCTTAATCTCGCATGCCTGAATATGACAGCATTTCGTCAGCCTAATATTTTTACAATTACAAGACCATCTGCTCTTATTTGTATCATATCTGACTTCATAAGTGCCTGTCTTGGCTTCTACACCATATAGTTCATATCCTTTTCCAGAATGGAGTTTGAATACTTTGCCATCCTTCACGTAGGCTTTTGCTTTCCTTGTGCTTTCTTTCATTCTAATAATATATATGTTCGTTCTACTATTTAAATGTTTCTATTCGTAAATGGTAGTTGAGGCAACGGCATATGAGCCTAGTGAATGTAAATACCTAGCATAATGAGGATATTGCGCCTCGAGAGTGCCTTCTTCTATCTCTTCTCCTAAAATCTTAGTTTTCCAAGTCATTCTTCTCCTCTTTCTCGGTATCTTTCCCATTCATCAATACTCATATTGTCTGATACTACCACAGGAACACCCAACAAACTAGCAATAGAGGAGTCACTAAAAGAAGCAACATCTCTAAAAGCCGCGCGCAAATAGGCATTCTGTACATAAAATTCTGCCAATGCGGCGCGAG
>Ga0208904_1002255_pt1 | contig 12346 bp, 30 predicted proteins | sample AntAceMetag02UKB_FD_184774 | JGI IMG/M metagenome (GOLD analysis project Ga0208904, IMG submission 184774) | Saline lake microbial communities from Ace Lake, Antarctica - Antarctic Ace Lake Metagenome 02UKB (SPAdes) (version 2) | ecosystem: Environmental > Aquatic > Non-marine Saline and... | reverse complement strand
TGTTGACTCCTCTTCTGCAATATCCCTAGTTTACTTTCCGTTATCTTCATTTTATTTCCACCTACTTATTCTAAATCAAACAAATCTTTCTGTTCAACAACCTTTTCCACAACGATACTTTTCTGCACAGGTTTTGTCACTGCAGGTTTGATTGCTTTGGTCTTTACCCACGACTGGTTCTTGGGCTTGGATCCGTTACCGAAATGCAACACTTGTACTTCCACAAACTTGTCGTTGAGAGCAGTTATCCTTAAAGCCAACCCGTCACTGAGAGTTAAGCACTGATTACCATTCGAGATGCTTCCAAATAATTGTCCTTTGTGTAGTTGTTTGGTTGCCAAAACTACTCTGTGCTGTATTTCTTCTTCCATCTTATTCAAACCACTTCTTTCCTTTAATGTGACAAGGACACTCCGGTATGGGCCCTTCATGTACGTAATGACAGTTGTTACATTCGTACAACAAAGCCACAATTGTTTCTTCTTCAATCATTTTAAAATGGAACCCCGCAAAGTTTTACCTTCAACTTCTTAGCCCTAGACCTCAACTCCAATAGGTCCTTGCCAGAGATGAATCCTGCAAATGCTCCGTGCTTGTCCTTAGTTGCGTGAGTCCAAGTCCTAGTTTGTATGCCTACCCTTCCCCTGTTCTTGGGTCTTCCTAACTTTTTCTTTCTTTCCATTTTGTCATCAAAGTAAAAATTTCTGAGTCAGTGAAGTTTAGGGTATGAACAGAACTGTGACTGTCCTTCTTGCTTCCAGTCCTTAACCAGACCTGCCACCACCCGTCCCCCAACTTGTTGAGTTCTACTTTCCTCTTCATTGTTTGCTTGCTTCCTCTTGGATCATGTCAGCAATTGTTTGTGTCTTAGCCAGAATGTTTTTAGTTTTTTGGTGCCAAACCCCTATGTTACTTTCTCCTTCTGTGTCCCCTAAAACGAACCCTTCCTTCAACATCTCTGCGTGTGCAAGATTGATTGCTTGTCCAACCAAGTATCCAGGAATCATTTCCTTCTTGTATGCAGGTTTCTGTTCCATTTGAGGGGTAGGTTTGTGTACTGGAGCAGTCACCTCTTCTTGATGTCCCACATGTTCTTCAGTTAAATTTTCTGCTTTAAATGAAGGTTTTATTGGTGAACTCATGTCTGTTACTTCGTTCTTGCCAGAGATAACTTCTTCTGGTGCCTTAATGAAAAAGATTGTGTGGTTTGTGTACTGGCCGTTGATCTTTGTGTTGTACCCGAAACTGTACAAGGAACCAATCATTAACTCTGTTACTTGCATAGATTTTGAGGACTTAATGTTTCCAAAGCACCCAAACTTCATTTCTCCTTGTTCAGTTGCAGCAGTAACGTTGTACAGTGTCCATCCTTGTCCGTCCTTGACCTTCTTTACTTCTATTACTTCTCCGTTAATATATGTTCCATCTGCCATTTTATTGTTCCCCATATTTTTCTTTTAGTTTGGTGTCTATTTGCTCTATTTGTGTCAAGACTTCTTCGTGTTTGTCCTCAAAGTAAATCTTGATGTCCCACATGTATCCTTTTGCTCCCTTCTTCAGGTTTATACTGCTTTGTTTGTCGTTAATTAGTTCCTTTTCCATTTTCTTCTTTTCCTCCGATATAATCAAAAATCTCTAACTCCTTCCACAACTCCTCAACTGTCAAAGACTTGTAGTGGGCATTCCTACTCTTGACAAGTTCCCATCTATCCTTTTGAACCTTTGCCCTGGCCAACCTCTTCTCTTCCCTTTGTTCTTCAGACAAAGTACTACTACGAAATTTTCTTTTGAACGTGTTATAAATCTTGTAATAGGTGTAACATGCTTGACAAACCCGCCAATTGTTTAAGTGGTATGTGCAGGCGTGATAAGTAACGCTTCCGTCCTTCAACACGTACCTAACACTTTTGTGAGGTTTGTCCTTGTTGCATCCCTTACAGAAAAATGTTTCAACCATTTTACTTGTTTCTTGCCTCAAACACTTTGTATATCTGTTCAGTTAACAACACGTCGTGCCAACAATAATTCAACAACTTCTTGTGTGAACCGTTCTTGTACCACTTGATTGCGTCCAAGCCTGTCCCCTTCTTGCTCTCAAACCCTAACAAAGTTGCCATGTCTTGAAGAGATACCCTTCGCTTGGTTACTTCCTGCAAATCGAACTGTTTCATTGTTAGGAGACGATAGAAGCATCCAAACTCCAACTCGTTCAGGTTCATTCTTGCAAGTAGGAAAGGTAAATCAAACATCTTCCCGTTCTTTGTAACTACTAGGAAATCTCTCTTAACGAACTCCTCTAACCAGTCATCAAAGTTTGACAACAAGTCTTTCTCGTCACGATTTACTTCTTTGAATTCCTGTCCTGTTGAGGTCTTTGCACAGATAGTTGTTACCTTTGCATCGAACCAAGGATTCAGGTTTGTTGTTTCTATGTCTAATGTAAGTGTTTTAGTTTTCATTTGTCTAACCCCAACTCTTTTATCATACAACTAAGAATATAATTTTTTTCCCTACATTTAGTTAATCCATACTCCATTGAATTAGCTTTCATTCTTCGTTCAATTATATCTTTAGTTCTTTCTTTGTCAATGCAAGTTTTACTCATTATCAATTCTCTGTCTACTATAGGCATACGATTAAGTTTTACTAACCTTTTAAATGCTTGTTCTCTTTGTTTCACATAACTTGGAAATTCTTCTTCAAAATTCATTCTTTTTCTCCTCCTGTAACTTGTTCCACAACTCTCGGTCAAAAACTGATAAATGGAAAGGGGTTGTTCTGTGCTTGATCTTGTGGTGAGAGTCTCTGCACCTAAACTTGCAAAACCTTTTGTTGTACTTGGTCTTGTCAAACACTGTCCCACAATATGCACAAATAATCTTTTCTAGTTTAGTAGTCATCTTCCTTCTCTCCTGCAACGTAAAACTCGTACCTATCGTAACGGAAATCACTATATTCCCTGTCAAACTTTTCCAGGAAAGCTTCCTTTATCTGTTCTTCTTCAAACCTCATCCAATCCACAAATGACATACACATATTCCTTACCTCAATTTATTCTTCTTTTATCTCAGTTGGTAATCCAAAAGTAAAATATTTTATATGTGAACTACCCCATTTATTATTTTCACATTTCTCAAATGCTTCTTTTTCAGTTTCAGCAGAAACTATATATCTTGTAACAGCTATAACTTCATATCTTTTCATTTTTTTTCTCCTCCGTTTATTATTCTCTTTTATAATCACTTGGTTTATCTTTAAAATTTGCCATAATCTTTTTAGTTAATTCTTTATCACATTCATAATAATCAGTTAATGTATGATAAGTATATGCCCAATCCAATTTTCTTTTAGTAATTTGTTTTAATCTTTTCATTTTTTGTCATTAAAATCATTCCATCTTTTATTAGCATAAATAACTTTACCTTCATCAGTTTTTATTCCATTTGTTGTTGTAACATACCATCCTTCAACAAACGCTTTCATTATTTCTTCTTTAAATTCTTTTTCAGTAAAATTTAATATCTTTTCCATTTTCTTCTCCTCCTTCTTGCCCTATTATATGACCTCTGGTTTACTTTTGCTTTTTGCAAAAGTTTGTATAATTAAAAGTATGTGCGATCAAATCATTAGGGAGATTTGTTTGCACTACGAATATTATACGAATTGTTTTTTAATCTAAATCTTTAAACTTTTTACATATGTGATTATGTAATTCTGTAAATGTTCTGTCTGGTTTAAATTTAACTGGGCTTAAATAATCATTATCTAAACACCATTTATATTTCTCTGGTTCTATTTGTTTCATTTTCCATAGGGCTTTTTGTGATTGTTTAGGACATCTAACACAACCAGTTCTAGCAAAGATTTGATATAAAGGATTAAGTAATCCTTCTTTAATACATAATTCTCTAGCTTTTTCTTCAGTAATATTATTTTCAAGTAATAATGATCTATTATTTTTTGATGGTGGACTTCTTTTTTCTCCTTTTGCAATTCCAATTAATCCATTAAATTCTCCATATCCTTTTAATTGTTTAGCCATTGGTTCCCATTTTAATATTCTCCCACAAGTTTTAAAACAAGTCATTGGAAAACCATAAATTGTTCCTTTATGTGGTCCCCTTACTTTTTTTCTAAAAAAATAATCTTCAAAGGTTGGACCTTCAACTAATTCAACTTTACAATGCATAAATGATTCAAATTTTTCTTTTAATATTAATTCTTGTTTAAATGGATCAGGGAGGGAACAAATAATTCTATCTATTTTAATCCCTTTAGCTTTTGCAATTATTCCTGTCGCTGTACTATCTTTTCCAGTACTCCAAAAAAGTATATGTTTCATTTGTATTTCTCCTGTTTACTTTTCCCTTTCGGAAAAGTTCTTATAATATATTTTTATACGCCCTATATTGCCCTTTCTTTTAAAATACTTTGAATCAATTCCAAAGTTCCAGGTTTATAATTCTTTAATCTTAACTTTAATTCTATTCTTTGACCATTACATAATTCATCACTATATCTGTGATTGGAACAACCTGCACAAACAAACTCGCCATCCTCTTGTCCACTTGTATCAACTTTATTACAATCAACACACATACCATGTGGACTATCTGTATTAAACCAATTACTCATTTCTCTAACCTCCTAAAACTAAGTATTCCCGCTCCAAAATCTTGAGAGTGGTTTTGTTGACTCTAACATACTTAATCAAACAACTAGTTGGTTCTCCGTTAAACACTTGAAAACTTGGAGCCTTCTCCCAAGCAATCTCAAACATCCTTAAAGGGAAATGTATCTTGTAAGACAAGTCCTTGTCATAAGCAATGCCTTCAAACCCTTCAAGGATCTTGCACAGATAATAAAAGTATGAAGTGTTTTTGTACGTTCTTGACATCACTGGGTTGTGCAAATCAATTATTTGTATTTTGTACTCGTGCCCTTCAACCATTTCTCTGAAAAAGAGTTGAGGTGTTGGAGTCCTATTCAAAAAGTCGAATTCTTTGTTCAATTTTGATCACCTTGCAACTCCTCGATTTGTTTCTTTAAACCGTAGTATTGCCTCTTTGTGAACTTCAAGCCCAAGTTGTTAACGTTGAAACTAATTGAATCATTTATTTGAGCATCTGTATGATAGGGAAAACTCTTTTTTAAGTAACGATAAATTCGCCTTAATGACCAATTCTGTTTAAGCTTTTTTTGAATAGATTTGTTTTCTCCTTCCAAATCATAATATTCAAACTTAATTTTCTTCAACTATCTCACCTAAGCATTTCTTCAATGATCTTTTGAGTTCAAATCTAATAAACTTTTTTTGTTTATCTTCTAACTTACAGAAATCAAAATATAGGTCGTTATCTACGTATATATTTATTAATGGCATATCTATCTCCTCCTTAATTGTTTGATTTATGTAGTTAATTAGCTATTATATATAAAGGTTTGTATAATTGATTGTCTTATTTTATTGTTTAGTCTTGGTTAACTCAAATCAACAAAAATAACTAGTCAACAAATCTCTATAAAGGTATTTTGATGTAAAACTTAATATAATAAATGATTAAATTGCTCGTTTTTTGAACGATACAGTAATTACCCTTAACTTACTATTCTTTTTTGTTTAAATGTTCTTAAATAGGTAATTTAATACCTCAAATGACCCACATAGCACCCTTAAAAAAATAATGGATCTGTAATATTAATCATTTAGTTGCCAACCCAAACTGCTACCGATCCATTGTCTGCCACAACAGTCACATTTCCCTTTGTCCGAAAGTGCAGCTCCACAGTAAGGACACCATTGGGATTGATGTTTCTTACTCAATTTGTTTCCTCCTCTGCCTTAACGCAACGCTCCAAACGTTTCTGGATAACTACGTCCTTCCTCAAACTAACCAACTCCTCTACTTCATCCAAGAACACGTCTAACTCAAGTAAAGAAAAGCCTTTGATGTGTTCATACAACCCCTTCTTAGTAATCATTTTAATGCCTCAAACTCTTTATAAGAGATAATGCCTAACTCAAACAGAGAAGAACAAATCCAAGCCTTCTTATCCTTCTTCTTCTTCAACAAAATGTTTACCCTATCACTAACCCCAGAATTTTGGTCGTTAGCTGGGAACTGTTGATCAAACAAAACACTCATAATTCTTAATTTGTGAAACATTTCATAATCTTTTCTAGTTTTATTCATCTTCTTCTCCTCCCTCATACTCTTGCACGTATTCTCTGATCTTTTCGTTTTTAATGTCCTGTTCCAACTCTTCAAGTTCTTTCTTAGTAAAATTCATTGTTTTGTCTCCATTGCCTTTCGATGTTCTTGCAATTCTCCAATCATAATCCAGAAAGGACAACTATTCTTACCGTTTTTACCATCACAACTCAAAGGATGAACATTATTAGAAGCACTACAAGTTTTATATTTATCAGAAAATTTACATTTCTTTTTTATCATTGTTACCACTCTCCGTTGTTCTTTCTACGCCTCAAATCCGCCTTAATGTCTTCCCCTACAAAGAACACGTCGTAGAGCTTAGAAGGAAAAGATATCTCTTCGTCAACTATGTCTTCCTTAGAAACAACTTCAGGATTTAAAACGAAATCTAAAGGGACGTATCCAGCAGATTCATAAACTTCTTTGAGAGACAAATTGAATACTTCTACTCCTTTTAAATCGTTAATAACGCCCTCTGCCAAACCTCTCAATGAGTGTTTATCGTCATACATCCAATCAATAAATCTTTCCTTTTTAATTCTTAAAATAGGTTTCTTTTTTTCCATCTTTATAACCTCTCACCTACAAAATACCCAGTACTGAAAAACATCCTACCAAATCCGTCAAGGAAAACACGTTTATTCGTCATCTGGCAGTACTCGTCCAACTCCTTAATACTCCAATCGCTTCGACCAATCAACCTATTTGAAATCTTACAATTCATTTTAAATCCTCCATTATTTTATCAAAATAAGGGAGATCAATCACAGTATTTCTGATGTAGGCTTCAACCTTTTCATCATATTCCTTATTACAAAAATCCCTTAATTGGTCTTTAAATTTGTCTAAACAAGCAGTTTTGATCTCTTCATCAGTTATTGAAAGAATCTTTTTATAGTCCTCAGATAAACCAAAAGTTTTGGCTTCTTTTTCTGTATCAAGCTTCCAAGCATAGTGGTACAAATCAAAATATTTGGAGTGAGCCTCCTTTTTAATAGTTAGCTCACGTATTTTTTTTATAAGAGATTTAATCCTTTTATTGACCAAACTTTTGAAGTCCTCAATAGAGAAATTGTTAACGAAGTATTCAACACAGTCGTAGTTGTCCAAGTCACTATCAGTATAGGAAATGCCATCATAAACGTAGTTAATCCTTACTCTAAAAGTTGCAACGCTCCTCTCAAAATTGAAGTCTCGCATAGTGCAATTGATTGTAACATTTCCGTAATGGTACAAAGTGTAGGTCTTGCCCCAATCCCTCCTTTTGAAAGCCAAGTTAATTATCTTTAACCAGTCAATCTTGTTCTTTTTAATTATTAATTTATTCATTTTTTAATTCCTCATAAATGCTTCTACTGATCCCATCCATATACCCTTCAGGGCTACCTCCATTAAACCTATCTGCCCATTCTTCAACATAATACTTTATTTCGTTGGGTTCGTCAGGAAACCTTTGAGAAATAAATTTGACAAACAAATCAAGGTTTTTAACTCTCTTTTCTTCTCCAATACTTCTAATAATCTCTTTTTTCATTCTTTTACCTCCTTAACAAATTCAAAACTATCTTCAACATATTGGGGGGGTAATTCAACGTTTTGAAGAAAAACTTCTTTGTCTTTCTCTGTGATGCAATCCTTAGGGTAAACAAATCTTGTTTCATTTTATTCCCTCTAGCTAATGCATAATCAAACGTTATGCAAAGCTTAAACTAATTTCCCTCAATACAAAAATAAAAGGTTAGGGAAAGGGGGAAACCTAAACCCTAACCAAAAAATAATCAATAAAGTATTTTTATGATCATACCATTCAAATCAGTAATAACACCATTCAATAAAGACATTTAAACCAAATCCTCAAAAATAGGTAAAATAAGATATTCGGCCTTAATACGTGCATCTGAAACATTCATTTTATAACCCCACAATAAAACATTTATCACTATTCTTTAAAAGATTTAAATAATAAGTGGCATCGGTGTAACTATCAAAATAAAAAAATTCATTATAAGGAACATACTCACAACAAGAAGCAAAATCCCCTTTAATGCGCTTAAATTGTGGCACCACCAATTTAAACTTGTTTTCTTTAGTTTGAACTAAATCCATTTTATACCCCCCCTTAATAACATTAATAGATTTTCGCAGTAATTCCATTTCTCTTACTTGTAAACGTTCAGGACAATTTTTAATATATTTAGTAATAAAATGATCTTCGTATTTAGTTAAAATATTAAATAATCTAGTCATATCCTTTTTAAATTGTATATCTTCCATTTTATAAACCTCCAAGTTCTAATTCACGAAACAAACAAAACAAAAACAAATCATTACAAAACAAACCACAAATAACATTTTCTTTTAAGATCATACAAACACCTTCCTTAAGTTTACTTGTTTTAACCATATACTAATTATTATGTACCAACTACTATATAAAACTTGTGCTTATAAAATATATAAGAAATATAAATTATATAAAGAAAAAATAAATTATATAAAATATATAAAAAACAACAACAAAACAAAAGGATCAAGAAATAAGGATCAAGAACAAACATAACTCTACTACACTAACCTATACTACACCATACTATACTAAACTACTATCTATACTAAACTATTAGATCTACTATACTATACTATACTATACTATACTACTATCTATACTATACTATACTACCGCCTCCTAAACCTACCTCCTCTTACAAGCATAAATACACCTACAGGTACAAGTGAAGGTACAAGTAGAGGTACAAGTCAAGGTACAACTATTTGTTTAGTTTAAGTTAGGTAGTATACATATGTGTATATTATTATTATATACTACAGACTATAGGTTTGTCATTCCCTACTAGTGAAAATGGTTTGTCGCCCTCCTTATAAATAAAGTGTCACACATTAGTATACTAGTACAGTCCACTATCTCCACAAGCAACGAAAGGGGTAGGGGTAAAACAACACATAGAGAAAGTGTATAGTTACTCAAAATATATATTTTTCTCCATTTTCCCGATTTGCTTTATGTACAACATTTACTTGTGTTAGGAATTCTGTGTATTTTTGAGATTAGTTGGTATGTACAATTATTTCTGTATTTTTCTAAGTATTTATCGTTATGTACCACAAGCTTTATATATTAGTTGTCTTTTGTACATATTGTTATTAATTAATTATATTTAAATATAAAAATAGGAGTTGATATTTATGAGTAAACTTATGCAGACTTTGAGTCGTAGGGGTAAGACTAGGGACTACTTTCGTTTCTTGGCCTTGGTTCCTGCTGATAAGGTTGAGGAGTTAAAATGGAAGAAGGGTACTGAGTTGAGGTTTGACGTTGTTGGCAACAAGCTTGTGGTGTCTGAAGAATGAGTAATTGGATTTATGGTTTTCTTAATGAATCAGTTAGTTTTCCTAAAAATTTGTCTGACTTCAAAGGATTCATTTACATAATCAAGAATATTGAAACTGGCAAGTTTTACATTGGACAAAAAACTTTTTGGTCAATTGAACACAAGAAGGCTCTTCGTTCTTTCACTCAGGAAGAAACTGACAGGTTACGTAAGTACTCTGACTGGTTGGTTGCTGCAAAGAAGGGTAGAGAAATCAAGCACCGTGTTTCTCTGGAAGAGAGAGATTTGATTGTTAAGATTAAGGATTACAAGAAAAAGATTAAGAGTCGTCTTGACTCAAAGAAGGGTCTTAGAAGGAAATGTGTTTCTAGCAGCGACTGGCAAGATTACTGGAGTTCTTCTGAACCTTTGAAACGAGAAGTGGAGATTCTTGGCAAGGACAAGTTTAGTAGAACAATTGTTAGATTGTGTCGTTCTAAGGCAGAAATGAATTATTTTGAAACAAAGATGCAGTTTGACGCTGGAGTCTTACTTAAGGGTACCAACAGTTATAACGGCATGATTAACTGCAGGATCAGTTGTATGCAGGTGAGAGGTATGAAACAATGAGTTACGAACTTATCATTGGAAAAAAGAAGTCTTTGAGTGATTATTTCACTTCACACTTCGGTTGCGTCAATTGTGAGTGGCGTGGCGGTCCAATGTGCAAATACGACGTTTTTACTAAGGGCGGTTGTCCCGAGGGCATGTTTTGTCAGGAACGGAAGGATTGGCTCAGTGCTTTGCTTCCTCCTTACGACAAGTCTCCCACCATTGCTCAGATTCACTTGGATCTCAACAAGGCTCTTGGTGACACACACATGCTCAAGGCCAAACGTATCGTTGACATGTACGAAGAAATGATTAATGATTTGGACGTTAACGATGATGACTACGACAAGAAGCTTCGTGGCTTGGAACAGAAACGTTTCCTGTCAGTTAAGGAGTTTGAATCTTTTTGGAAGACTAGCACCTTTTTTCACGACAAACAGGTTGACAGGGAAACTCCTAAACAATTGGACGTAAAGATTGAATCTTCCATGGACAGGTTGAGGAGCACAATTATTGACGCAGAGGTTATAGATGATGATAAAAAAAATTAATAACTTTATTTTAAAAAATGAAAAAAACATTGTAGAAAAAGTTGTGTGTCCATTAATACTTTTTATTTTTTTATTTGTATTTTTTGGATTAAGATATTTAAAATGATAAAGAGACAAATAACTAAGAAGGACCTGGACAGATACAACAAGAAGTTCAAGGACTACGACCTTGCCAAAGAAAGTGTTAAGAAGGCAATGATTCGTAAGGACCCAACAATCTTTGCTTATGCCTTGTTTCGTAACGGGGACGGTTCAAGACTAAAACTTTACCCTTTCCAGGACATGTTTCTCAACGACTTAAACAAACTGTTGTTGGTTGTTGTTTCTAGACAATGCGGAAAATCTGTTGGTGCAGTTGTCAAAGCCTTGCATTACATATTTTTTCACGACAACTCAACTGTTCTCCTCATTTCCAAGACTTTGAATCAGTCCAAGGAACTCATAGCTAAATTGAAGGCTTTGATTAATTCTTCTCCCATGCGTAACGACTTCAAAAGCATTACTGGTGGGGTTGACAACAGGTCAGAGTTTTATTTAAAGAATTACGATAAAGACACAAGTAGTAGGATTATTTCTGTTCCTGCCACTGACGCAGCTAGGGGTTACTCTGCAGACATAGTTATTGCTGACGAGATCGCTTTCTGGGAGAACAGTCAAGAATCTTTCAACGAAGCTATCCTTCCCACTGTTTCTCACACTGACGGAACAATCATGATGCTTTCCACTCCTAAAGGTAAGATAGGAATTTTCTATGAATCTTTCTGTAAAGACATTTGGTCTAGGTACCAGTTCGATTGGAAGGTTTGTCCAATCAACACTCAGGACAAGATGGACCTCAAACTTGAGCAGGTTGGAAGTTTCGCTTTCAAACAGGAATATGAGGCAAGTTTTGTTGCTAACCAGGCTGCTTACTTCTCTGAATCAGAAGTTAAACGTGCAACACACGATTATGCTCTTGGTGAGTACACAACTCAAGCAGTTGTTCTAGGTATTGACTTCGGTAAGAAGAAGGACAACACGGTCATCTTCATTGGCTTAATTGAGGACCCAGAACTTCCTTTTGACGATCAAGTGTTGAGAGTTGTTGAAATCATTGAAAAACCTTTGGGAACAAATTATGCAAGCATTGTTAAAGAGGTGTCCGATTTGAGAAGAAAGTACAACATTACAAGAATCCTTTATGACGCAACTGGTGTTGGTGAGGGTCCAGGAGATTTCATGGAAGACATTGACTTGCCAGTTGAAGGGATCAAGTTTTCCATTCAAAGCAAAGCAAACTTTTATTCTAACTTAAAGATTTTGTTTGAAAAGAGTAAAATCATTATTCCACAAAACAAGCGACTAAGAGACGAATTACTACTTTTTGAATATGAATATACAAATTCCAACAATTTAAAACTTCATCATCCAGAAGGTGGACATGACGATTACGCTGACGCCTTGGCTTTGATGGCTTACGGTTTGAAACGTGACGATTATGACGAATTCTCTTGTGAGGTGCTATAATGACTGCTTGCAAGAAATGTGGTATTTGTTGTTCTTTGTTTAACAAGGAAGGAAAATTTATAAAGAAATGCAAGTTTTTAATTAAAATTGGTAACACCACTCTTTGCCGTGTTTATAACAACAACCGCCTTGG
>Ga0208904_1002254_pt1 | contig 12347 bp, 22 predicted proteins | sample AntAceMetag02UKB_FD_184774 | JGI IMG/M metagenome (GOLD analysis project Ga0208904, IMG submission 184774) | Saline lake microbial communities from Ace Lake, Antarctica - Antarctic Ace Lake Metagenome 02UKB (SPAdes) (version 2) | ecosystem: Environmental > Aquatic > Non-marine Saline and... | reverse complement strand
CTATTCTGCATTCGTTAATATTTAAACCAGATACGCCATGCTTTAAAGCATTACTCACATAAGTTCCATCATTTGGTTTCATAGCAACAAGAATTGGCTCATACGCAGGTTTTAATCCATGACTCTTCCAACCATTCCACAACTTAGCTTCAGTGCTTGATGGTTTAGTAATATCAACTTCACCACTAATATTTTCTTTTCCAATATTTTGCATTACTGTAATATTTGTTTTTTGTTTTCCACAAGAAACGTTTTTACCACCACTCTTATCTATACTTTTACTTATGTCTAACGCTTTGGGAAATCCACTACCATACAACCACATAATACAATCCTTCAAAATAAAACCAGCATCCTCAACATTAACAGCCATACGATGTTGCGTTCTACTACCAGCAAAACATAACATAGTACCACCAGGCTTTAACACCCTAAGAGCTTCTTTCCATATACTAATACTTGGAACATCATAATCCCACTTCTTACCCATAAAACTAAGACCATAAGGAGGGTCAGTAATAATACTATCAACACTATTACTTTCTAACCTTTTCATTACTTGTAAACAATCACCAGTTAAAACCTTATTAACAACATCTTTAACTACCTCAACCACTTCTTCAACTATAACACTTTTCTCTTCCTTTTCACTTTCTTTAAAAAAATCAGAACCAATTGAAACCATTTTGCTAACGTCAACAAAATGATCTAATATTTCATTTTTTGCAGTTTTACAAGATATTTTATTCATTTACTATTCCTCACAAGACTATCATAAGAATCAGTAGTTTCCTTATTAGCATCCACTTCACTAATCTTACTTTTCTTACTGCAAATTAATTTAACTCCTTCAAAACAAACAAAATCATTATCACAAAAAATATTTTTACACTTATGCTTATTATACAAATCTTTAGCAAACTTAGTAGTTTCTTTTACAGAAAACAATTTATTTTCCTTATATTCAATATATTCTACATAAACCTTATCTCCTACTTTATAACAAACACTAGTAGTAATCATTTCCTTTGTTACATCTACTCCAACACTTTTCTTTCCGAACAATTTTATAAAAAACCATTTAATTTTACTAATCATTTCAAATCCTCTAATAACTCATTCAATAAACTAATCTTACCAAGCAGTTTCAACTGATTACTCGTAAATTTTTGTTTAGTTTCCAATTCAATCTTCTTATGTTCATTAATAAATTCTGTTTTCTTTAAATCAAAAAAAGTAATTAAATCCAACCTATTATACACAAACAAACACTGACTATAATCACTTAACTTCATTCTTCTTCACCACTCATTATAATAAACCTCTTGCTTGATACTCTCTTTCAACCATTAAATCACAAAGTTGCATATATTCAAAAGTGTCTTCTTTATTTTCTTTTTGTAATTGAGTTAATCTTTTATGAATTTCATTCGTATTCATTCTTCTACACCCATTAAATCCTTAAAATCCTCTTCAGATAAAACTAACGGCTTAACACTATCAATCTTATACTGCCACTCACAATAATCCTCTCTACTCATAATTCATCACTCTCATCTAATCTTTTAATCTCTTCCAAAGCTAACACTCTTTCACTATCACTCATACTCTCATCAGCACAACCAAAACCACAAAAATCACGACCAGTAATAGTCTCAAACTTTTCTTTACACCTTAAACATCTCTTAATCATATTATCACCCTCATCCATAATAAAAATATACTATGCTTATTTATAAACCTTTTTATTATATAATAATATATACTTTACTTAATCCAAACATTACTCCAATAATAACTTCTTAATAACTAATTTAGCAACCTTAGGATTATTAACCACTTTATTCTCCAACAAAGCCAAATACTCCAACTCACCAAAAATGATATTAATCCAAGCACTAACAAGACTCTTCTCAAACTTAATACTCTTATGATCACTCTTAACACTTAACCAAGCACTCTTCTTAACATCAAAAGCTCTACTAATCAACTCATCAGGCTCAACATTATCATAATAATCAAACACTCTACCAGCTTGTTTATTAATCTCAGTAATAGTTTTACTAATCAAATCAGTATTATTCTTCTTTAATTTAATTATAGCTTTCTTCAAATCACTTAATTGATTAGCAATTCTTAAACTATTTTTATTATCTAAATTATCAGCTAATATACTATTTATTAATTCATTCCTACTAAGTTTCTTACTGCAAGATTTATCATCAATATCTTCTAATAAAGAATGAGAAATGTTTAAAAAAATACCTTGTCTTGATTCAGTATAAACTTTCGGTCTTCCTAATACCATATTAGAAAAAGAATTGATAAGATATTATAAATCTTTTCATTAAAAACATTATATATATATTTATATAAATAATTAATATAATAATATAATAATAGTTATTCTTTTAGATTTTTGAGTAAAACTAATGTAAATAATACTTAAAACTTGTAATAAATGATTAAAAGTTGTAATAAAAAAGTATTTAAATGAGATAAATTATATAATAACTTATACTAAATAGGGCTGAATCGTAGGATGAAGAATCTGGAATACGCTGTAAAAAGCTCGTCATCCTACAATACCACTATACTAACAAATCCTCTAACAACTTAAAAACTCCTTTCATATCAATACAATCATCAACGCTAACAGTAGTAATAACACACGGGTACTTATTCGTTTTCAACAAAATACTCTTCTCCTTCTCACTATTCAAAACTTCAATAGCAATATTATTATCTAACACGTAAACGTCAGCCCTGCTACAATTCTCAAACACTGCTTCACACACGAACTCTTTCTTCATACTTAACAAAACCCTGCAAATCCAATACTTCATTAAAGCATGACTTTCACTCTCACCACGACCAGTTCTTAAACAATTCCTGTGAATCTTACTACTATGCTTAAGTTTAAGACTATTCAAGTTCCTAGTTTTAGCTAAATCTAACTTATTCATAACTTACCTCTTAAAACATAACCACTAATTATGCCAACATAAAAAAATAAAAAAAATAACCCAGCAAGATTAACATCCGTCATGAAAAAACACCATTCTCAACAAACTTAACACACTCCTTATTAGCTTTACGATAACGACAAATACTAATACCCTTCCTCTTACAATAAATCATTAAACGCCAATTATCAGCATGAAACTCACAAAAATTAGCAAGTCCATTACCAAAACTACTTACAACTTCTTCATCACAACCAATACTATCACATATCATATTTTCCCCTCATATACTTCAATAAAACGTTTAGCTAACATATAAAAACCTTTATCCTTACCAAACTTCTTATCCCAACTATTACCCCATTTTAATCTTCCATGTACAAAACTATGACAAGAATAACATAAAAAAATAGTAATATCTTTTTCATAACTTATATGATGTTTATTAAACCTTTTACCTTTCTCTTTTTCCTTACCACATAATTCACAAACTTCACTCATATTGTATCATCCCATATTTCACGAGTAATATTAAAAAAATCAACACTATTAACAGGCAAATCCTCAAAAAGAATACCCAAACTCTTATACTCTAATATAGCCAGTCTTCTAACCTTCTTCCAACTCTCACATAAAACTTTCTTCTTAACAGTTTTCATAATCCCACCAAGAATAAAAATGTACGAGTCAGATGAATACCAAAACGCAAGAAATAAACAATTACCCCCTTACCACAATTACTGCTCGTACACTTGTGATTATAACATGAATGAGGACTTGAACAAGATATAGAACTTAAAACGGACGAGGTGATAAATTCAAAACTCATTCAAGAAACCCTCACCCATAAATTAAAAATAAGAAAAGAGTTATTATAAAACTATCCATGAACGTTCCCTTAATTTAAACACAATAATCATCAACAATACTACAACTCTGAATTAAACCATCATCATAAGAAGCATCCAAAATGAAACAAATACCATCCAACCAAACCATATTACGAGCATGATAACCTTGACTAGTATAACAAAAAATAATACTATTATTCAAACCATTATTATCAAGAATTAACTTAACAAACTTACTCCTATCAACACAATCACCAACTCTTGTAATACTAGTAAAAAGTAAAGGAGTATTATCCTGAGTTAATTTATAACTTATTAAATTATTAACATACATAGTAAGATTATACAAATCATTCCAATCACTAATAATAATAGAATAACTAAAAAAAGAACAAACTCTAAAAATTATAATACTTAAAAATAATAAAAAAAGTAAATTTATTTTTTCCATAATAATTCTTTAAATTTACTTACTTCTTTTTTAAATCTTTCGTAAATCAATTTAGTATCAGTTCCAATAATTATCCAATAAACTACTAATTTTCTTAATTCTAATTCTATTACAATAACACTTTCCCAAGTTAATTTAAGATTCTTTTTTAATCTATCCCATACTTTCATAATTCCACCTTCTTACCAACAACATCTTCTTTTTTAAACTTTAAAACTTCTTTCTTTTCCAAACCACTTTTCATTCTTTTAAAAGAATCTTCAACAATTTTCTTCCAATTACTATCCTCATCATAAAAACTATCAACACCGAAACTGAACTGAGTAATACCTTTAACACCATCAACCCAATACCTAACGTTTACACCAACACAACTTTCTTGTTCATCAATGTCAATAATTTCATATTCAACTTTTACCATATTTTTTTATCACCATTCTTTTTTTTTTAACTTCCTGCTCCATACAATCCACTACTTGGAGTTGTAGGACTAGTAGTACTACTATTTCCAGTAACACCTGGATTAGTATTCGTGCTATTTCCACTCACTGCTGGATTATTATTCGCACTTGTACCACTAATAGTATGAGTATGTTCAGCATTACTAGTATAATGCGTATCAATAGTTAGACTTTGATTACTTCCCTGACCATGAACCCATTTAACTTCTAAAACAACACTCAAACCACTAATATCAACAGGACACATAAGAGTAACATACTTCCAGAAATTACTTGAACAAGCACATAATATTCCAGTACTACTAGGATAATAAGTTCCACTATTAACGTTTAATCTCCAATAACAAGTACCACCATAATTAAGAGGGAAAAAATCACACCCACATAAGAATAATTGCAAATCAGTACCACTTATAGTTCCGAAACTAAAAGCTGTACTCCAAGTATTATTAGCAATACTAAGATTAGTAGAATTACTACCATAACTTGTAATAATACTACTTCCACCACTATTAGTATTCGTTAAACCAGTAGCTCCATGACCATGATTAGCAGTAATAAAAGTATCACTAGTATGTAAATGACTATCAGCATTATAAGTACCATCAGCGTGCAAATGAGCATCAGTAGTAGCATTACCAACAATATCAATACCATCCCTCATCGTAAGACTATAATTTTGCCTAATCTCCTTACTACTAACATACTTAAAACCTTCAACAGTAGTTATAAAACTTAACCTTTCAGTACGCCTTCCATCAATACTACGAGTAAAACCAACAATTCTCAAACTAGCACTCTCCAAATTACTCCTAACATCAGTAGCAGTAATCTTATCACCAAGAGCGAAAGTACTAGCAGTTCTAGGACTAGTATCAGGATTCTCAGACACTAAATCAACATTAATTAATTCATTAACAGTAAAAACTTGCCTAGGAAGACGATAATTTAAAACCATAATCTTAGCCTTAGCAGCACAATCAAAACTATTCTTACAACTCATATCCCTTACAGGAATAAGAGGAGTTCGAACACCATACTTTGTAATACTACTTCCATCAGTATCAGCATCATCACCATCAGCATAACTACCAGTATAAAAAGTATTATTCTGACCACTAAATCTTCCTTGAACAGTAACAGTATTAATAATTCCAGTACCTCCAATCTTATTCTTAGATAAGAATTTAAAATCTTGACCAGCAACGATTAATAAAGTACTAGTACTACTACCAACCCTAGTTCTAACTTCAAACTCATCAGTGCTTCCATCCTTATAATCTATAAAATATTCATTATTCTTACGTTTAATAACTAAATCTTTAAGTCCAGTATAAACCTTTTCTTCATTATAATACTTACTTCCAACATTACCAATATTATAAACACTAGTATTATCAGGCTGAGTAGCCCAACCAGTAGTAATAGTAATAACAGTAGGAGTATTACTAGCAATGAATCTAACTTGACCAGTACCAGTACCACTAACAATTAAAATACTATACACTGCCCATTCATTAACAGTCCAAGTAGCACCAGTATCAGTAAGAGTACCAACACCACCACTAGTAGCAGTACTATTATACTCACTGAAAGTAAGAGTTCCAGCAGTAAGTTTACTACTCATACCAAGCAAAGCAGTTGCTCTAACAGCTGGACTTTCACTACTCCTAGTTCCATTAGTAACAGCGTCTTGAACACTAAACCCTTCAATACCAGTACCACTTAAAACCATACGACCAGAACTATCATTAAAAATTTTATCAACCTTACCCTTAAACTCTAAACGAGTTCCTTTATAAAAAAATACAACACCTTGCTCATTACCACTGTCATTAACTAATTCATAATCCACATACTTAGTAAAATCATAACTATTACTCTTTTTCAAAACTATTCTAAAAACCCCAATACCATTAATAACAGGAGTATACTCTACAAAATCGTAATCAATAATAGCTTCCTTCTCACCATTAACATCCAATATTTTAACAAACACGTTTCCAGGCATATCATATCACGTCCAATAACTATCATAAAAACTAAAACTTAAATTAACTAATGGAGTTGAAGTTCCAATAGTTTTAACACTAAATTTTTGGTCAGTAGTACTTCCAGTAACTCTAGGACCATCTTCTAAATCATCACCAGTTAAATCACGAGTACCACTAGTAACAGTATCAGCACTATCTTTAAAATAATACCACTTACTTCCCTTATTATCAACTTGATAAATTAAGTAAAAATGTAATACTTCTCCACCAGTTAAACTACCAACCCAAGTAATTATATTATCACCAGCTGCATCACTACCACTAACAGCACCATCACCAATTTTAATACTAGTTTGAGTACCACTAGTATTAGTAACACTAATATGCTGAATATGACTTGGAGCACTACCAGCATTAGTAAAAGCACCAGTACTATTAGTAGTAGCATCATTTAAATCAGTAGCAGTATCATCAATACCAGTAACAGCATAAGTCTTACTAGTTTTATAAAAGAAAGGAATAGGAGTTTCAAAACTAGCAACGTAATCAATAAAATTAGTACGTTTACCAAGCAAACTACGCTTTAAAGATTGTCCAATAACAAAAATGAACTTATCACTAGTTAACCAAAACTTTTTCATATCCTTACTATAAACTTTATCAGCCAACGCTTCTAATTCAGTTTCCCTACTACCACCTCTAAACGTACCACTTAAAGTAATACTTTTAGGAGTAATAGTTCCAAAATTTAAGAAAGGACTAATACTCTTATAAGGTAAATTAATCAATTTCTTCCTACTCATTCCACTAAAATTAATACCAACAGGATTAGTAGGAAATTCAAAAAAACCACTACCATCATAAGCAATATCATACTCTGTTAATTGCATTTCATACGTAGTCAAATTGCACCACCCCCTCCACCACCATCAGCTCTTAATCTATCAACAGCTGATACGAATGCATCAGCTAAACTACTAACAAAATTATCACCACCAAAAAAACTTTCAAAAAAATCACTAACTCCAGAAACAATATCAACTTCAAGTTCTACAATTTGTCTTGCTTCCTTTGAATCAACAGTAAAAAAATCAGCTAACCACTCACCACCTTTAATAACAAAATCTCTTGTAATTTCACCAGCACTACTAGCATCTAAAACTTCTAATTGTGCAATAAATTCTTTAATATCAGGAATAGCATTCTCTCTAATCCAACTAACACTGTTACCAATTAACTCTAAACCAGCAGCAGCTATTGGTGCAACATCATCACCTAATAATCTGAACTCTTCATCCAATTCAGCTTGAGCAAGTGCAACCTCAGGAGTATTAGCAGCAAGATTAACTAAATTATCAATAAGTTTACCAATACCACTAGCAGCAGCAAGTGTTCCACCAATAAAACTTCCAGTAACAACACTACTAAGCATATCAAAACCACCAGTACTACGTTTAGCTTCATCACCAAGACCAGCAATACTAGTCTTAATATCTTGCAACGCTGATTTAAAATCATTCATATCAGCATCCAATTCAATAATTATTTTACCAACTTTTTCTTCCATAATTTTTAACCCATACTATTCATTCTTTTCTTCTTAGCATCAACAGCACTATAATAATTGTGAAATTTTCTTAAACTACTCCAAGGTTCTTTATCATACTGACTTGGAGTCCAACCCATCTTTTCACACAATTTAATTTTATTAATCATAAATGCAACATCTTTATCAACCATATTAGCTGAATAATTTATTGCATCCATCATTTTTTTTCAGCATCACCTTCTTTACCATAACTTCTTATATTTTTAATCAAACCCATTCTAATACTTTCTTTCAAATGATTAAGAAAATTAACTCTAGCACTAACTGTTTTAAGATTATTCCACTCAACATAAGGTGCCTTTGTTACAAGACTTAAATAAAAATTGTTTCTTCCAACAATATTCACAGTAACAGTATCTTCTTCAACATTTCTTTTAATACTAGCCTCTGTTAATTTTCCTCTATCCTCACCAAGCATCTCTCTGAAACTGAACGTTCTATCTAACACACTCGTTTCAACCTCAACACCTTTTACGAAATCTTCCTCACTCAATTCAATCACCCTCCTCATTTATGTTAACTTGTACTATAATAATCATCCCTATCATCAGTAATCTCAGGTAAACAAGTATCAGCCAAGTATTCAATAGTCATTTCATTAAAACCACCCAGCTTGGTTGGACTACTCGCTTTAACAATTCTAAAATTACCAAAAGCAAAAATTGCAGTATCAGTAGTAACCGTTCTTCTAAACTCAACCTGAGTATTACTAATAGCAGCACCAGCAGCGAATAAAGTCATATCAGTCTTATCAGTATATCTAAGAACGAATTTACCACTAATAGTTAAACTTTGCCTATCATTCTCAGTACGAGCAGTACTAACAGCAGCATTACTATACCAACCATCATCTAAATCATTATCAAAACGAATATTACCACTCAAACAACGCACGTACTTAGTAGCATCATTATTAACAGTTAATACAACTTGCCTACTTTGCAATAAAGCAAGAGTAGTAGGACTAGCTTCTACAGTTTTCTCAGTCTCAGTATAAGAAACGTCTCGACATAAAACTTCTCCAACACATTTAATAAATTTACCAGTACCACCACCAGCACTATTCCAACTAATATCAAAACTATTAAACTTACAACCAGTATAAGTAGTAACAATATCAGTCGTATGATTATCAATAACTTGTAAACTAAAACTCTCCAAATTTAAATTAGTTTTTAAAGCATAAGTATGACTATAATGTCCAGTTTCATCAACATTATCAGTATAACCTATAGCCATAACAAGTAATCTCCATGTTTGTGGATTATAATCTATATTAAACTTAATATCCTTAACACCAGCAATATAAGTTTTAGTAATAGTTCCATCAGCACTTCCAAGTACTGGTTCCCAAACTTGAACAGCATTAGGACTTACTACTGCATTTTTTAAAGGAATCAAACCAGTTGCTGGTAAACTACCATACGTTCCAGCCTCATCTACCCAACGAGTAACACTCCTTTTTCCATTAATTAATTCAACAATTTCCATATTTAACCTCCTAGACTAACACCAGTTAATCTTAATTCAACAATACTATGAAAACACTGATTAGCTACTTCCCAAGTAGCATCACGAACGCTAACAATTTCAACATCATACAATATAGGATATAATTCATCAATATTATCCTCAAAACTCTTAACTATTTGCCTACTAAAATAATTAGCTAAACTACTCCCACTATGCTTAATAACACCATCATCGTACACATATTTTCTCTTAGTCCAAAAATCAATCTGATAATGTTCGCGTTGAGCAATCTCACTCTGATAATTACCAACCCTATCACCAGGACTATTAACAAGTAACACATTAATTCTAGGATAACTAGTACTACTAAGCGTTTCATTAGCTTTATCAGGATAAATCCAATTAGTACTACCCCTCTTATAAGTAACAACAACTGCTTTATCAACAGTGAAAGTTCCAGAAACATTCTGATTCTGTAAATCAATATCATAATCACTCCACTTATCAATAGCAATGGCATCAACTGTAACACTAGAAATTGCATACGCTTTATTACTACTACTAGCTGGAGATAAACTAATCGTTTGAGCACTACCAGTTCCAGTACTTGAATCAGTCTCAGTAGTTTCAGCCCTACTACGAGGGTCTGTAAGCGTAGCTCTTAAAAATTCAACAATTACATTCTTAGGTTCATTTTTCCACGCCAACTTAGCATACACTCCTTTAAAAAATAAATACTCCAACTTAGAGCAATTTTTATTAGATATTAAACTAATTTAACTTGTTTAAATACTTAACCTATTTAAAAGTTTTTAAAACGATTCAAACCTAAACTCAAAGCAGGTCTCATAAAAGGCTGAGCGTTAATACCACTAACAACATGACCTTTACTAAAAAAATCTTTATTATTATGAGTCCAATGTAATGCTTTCTTATTAACAGGATAAACCCAATGAGCACTAGTTCCGTATTCTAAATGACTACTATAATCTGCATTACTTAAAATAATATAACTACCCTCAGCAACTGTTATTAATTGAATCTCATTCCTTAAATAATCAGTATCAACAGGAGCTAATCTCCTAGCCTCACTCCATATAACCCCTGCTAACCTTTTAACCTTATTTTTTAAAGATTGTAATCCCTCAGTAGTCTTATCCTCAAAATCAAATTTTAATTTAATATTCATACAATCACGCTACTATTTTCCTTAACAAATACTTCTTATGCACTATACTATTATCTATTTCCCACTTACCAACAATGGTTTCAACACGATAAGAATAAGCTCCCTCAGTTTCAGTTCTTGTAATAATATCACCAACTTCAATCTCAATATCACTTCCATTATTAGTCATATCATAACTAGTATAAGCATACATTTTCATAAAACCTTCAACACTAACTCCTCTTCCAGTAATCTTCCTATCTTCCTCACTCAATTTTTGTATTCTTACAAAAATAGTATCACTAACACTAGAACTACTAGTTATCACTCCTTGAGCATCTTTAACATCAGTTTCACGAGTGAAAGTAACACTCTCCCTAGATTTAAGCATTAATTTATTAAAAGCATTCAAATGCTGACTATAATGACTCATGCTGTAAACCTCCTAACTAAACATTTTCTGAAAACTTCTACACCCTTAATAGTTTCACGTCCTATAATTTGCTCAACAATCCAAACACTACTATCAAAATTATCACGAGTAATCTTATCACCAACATTAACACTTAACTCACTAGTTCCATAATTTTTAAAAGCATATACTGTCATTAAACCTTCCACGCTAACACCCCTACCAACTAATTTCCTATCCTGTTCAGTTATTGGCTGAAACTTAACCCTAATATCAGAACTAGATTCACTAACACTAGTAATAACTCCTTCAGTATCATTAGTATCAGTATCCCTTGTTAAACTAGCAGTAGTAGTTTGATTAAGCATTAATTGAGTGAAACCTTTATTAAAACTATCAAAAGTACGATTTTGAGTTATAACATCCCATGTAAAACTTTTAGTATATCTATTAGCTAATATAGTATCAAACGTGAAAGTTTTATTAACTGGAAGTTCATAATAAATTTTAATTTGCATGTTATCAAGTTCTGCAGTACCACTACCAACCATATTCCAAGTAACTTTTCCACTAAAACCAAAAGTACTATGATTAACAATAGTTGGAGTAATAGCATAACCCCACATACTAGTACTTCCACCAGCACTTAATTGAGTTTCAGTAGTAGTAAAATAAGTACCATTACTATATTTATCTCCAATATTACTTCCATTATAAAATAAGAAAAAACCACCAACACTTTCATAATAATTAAAAAATCTAATACCAGTACCTCCTGGTTTATTAGTATCTGTTCTGCTTTCAGCACGAACTTCAACACCAATAATAGTAGCATCATCTGGAATACTAAAACCAAAATTAGTAACAAGTAATTCATCACTAGTATATCCTATACCATGTCCACTAATAGTTGCATCATTATCATCACTAACTTTAACATTATCAGTATTACTCCAAGTATA
>Ga0208904_1002250_pt1 | contig 12364 bp, 9 predicted proteins | sample AntAceMetag02UKB_FD_184774 | JGI IMG/M metagenome (GOLD analysis project Ga0208904, IMG submission 184774) | Saline lake microbial communities from Ace Lake, Antarctica - Antarctic Ace Lake Metagenome 02UKB (SPAdes) (version 2) | ecosystem: Environmental > Aquatic > Non-marine Saline and Alkaline... | reverse complement strand
CGTCCTCACCACCTTCGGTTTGCTGGGTGCCATGGTCGAGAACAATAATGGCATCGTCATGAAGATCATCAAGGAAACGGTGGACGCTCAGCGTCAGGAAAAACCGTTGTTCTGGGCATGGGCCATCACTGAACCGAGTGCAGGGACTGATGTCGAAGACGGACGGGCGATGGCCACTATGAAGCCCTCCTGTTCTGCTGAGAAGGTCAAGGGCGGATACCGGCTCAACGGTACAAAATGTTTCATCTCCAACGGAAGCATCGCCAACTATGTGATTGCGACCATCTGTCTGGACCCGTCCAATCCGGTCGAATCGATGGCAACGTTTATGGTCCCCACGACGTCGGAAGGTTTTTCCGTTGGTAGACTGGAACGAAAATGCGGGCAGAAAGCATCCCCGACGGCTGAAATACACTTCAAAGATGTTTTTGTACCGGAAGAAAACCTGTGGGCACCTCCCGGACAGGGTTTGAAACACACCAGAGAAATGCTTTCCTCCTCCCGGGGGTTTGTTGGTACGATGGGAATGGGAATTGCTAAAAGTGCTCTGGAGCGCTGTGTTCAATTTGCCTATCAAAAAAAGATAAAGAACCACCGTCTGATCGACGAAGAGTGGGTACAGATCGCCATTGGGGATATGATGCAGGACATCATGGCCGTGCGGGCAACCTGCATGAATTTTGCGCTTGCAGTCGATACGTTTCATTCCGGTCAGTTATTTGACATACTACCGATGAAAATCGCCCTTAAGGTAATCCCCAAGAAGGTTCTGCTGAGCGATTCACTTATTTCCCTGATGAACAAGCCAGGTGTCGGCGAGAGCGGGACCAAAATGAAGAAAGAGCTGATTCCCGACGAAGTGATCGAACAATTTGTCAAGGAAGGATCGGCCGTAAAAGTTGCCGGCACGGATCTGGCGATGAGAGTCACCTCGCGGGTTCTTGATATCGTCGGCCTGGAAGGGTTGTCGCACCGTTACGGCATTGAAAAGTGCTTCCGCGACGCCAAACTCACCCAGATTTACGAAGGTACCAACCAGGTCAATCGGCTTGAGATTTTCCACAATCAATTCGGCGATATGATGTAACAAAAGGGGCGTTGGAAAAACACGATGGAAAAGAATGAATCACCAGACAATGCCAGACTATTCTCTGCGAAAGAATTGAAAGATCTCGCTACTCCTCTGCCCGAGAGGATTATCAGAAGCATTCGCCGCGGTAAACTCGAGCACGCTCTTTCTCTTTGCGAAGAGATGAAGGAATCACGAATCGTTCTGCACGATATTCTGGCTGATTCCAGTACTGTTTTATGGAGCTGGGTAGGGGATAATCTGGGAGAAGATATTATCGAGCCGATGTTCAAATACATTTTCGCGCATACGGCAAAGCGACAAATGTACGATATCGAAGAAACGTTTCGGATTTATCCCAGAAATACCGTTTCTCTTTTGGCGGAATCCGCATGGCGCTCTCATTGCTGTTTCGGTGTCGGGGAACACCCGGCGTCCTTCAGTATCACCGAAGACCCGGAAAAATTCACCTTTCATATGCATCCCTGCGCCAGCGGTGGCAGGCTTTGGTTGAAGGGTATGTACGAACCTGGTCGAGGCGGAAAACTCACCGAAAAGGCCCATCGTTGGTCGTTCAATCGCAAAGACTTTCCCTACTACTGCATTCACAGCGCCTTTCTGAACGAAATCGTTCCCTACGAGGAATTTGGCTATCCATTGTGGCCGACAGACGAACCCCAAGGGCCGGAAGATGAGTGCCGCTGGAATATATACAAAGACCCAAATGACATACCTCAAAAATATTACGATCGCTTGGGGGTCGAAAAAAAGGTTATTCCGCCGGTTACCATAAAGCAGAAGAAGGAAGTCTACTTCTCCAAAGAGGAATTGGCGGAAATGGCTAAACCCATGACCGACCGCATCCGGGAGAAAATCCTTGAAAAGGATCTGAAGGAAGCGATTAAATTATGTACGGATGTCAAGGACGAGTTTCTTTTTCTCCACGATGTCTATCTCAACATGCTGGTGACGACTTTTACCTTCATCTCCCGGGAGGCGGGAGAGTCTATGCTTGGGGACGCCTTGAACTTACAGTTCGAAAAGTGTATCAGTGGCCGACTTCTTGAGGATTTCGAGCGTCTTTCGGTTCGGGAAAAAATCGAATTTCTAGCCATTAAGATATTCGGAATCGATAACTGCTATCAGACAGGACTACCCAAAGGAAAATTCACTATTGAGGAAACTGACGAAACCATCGTCTTTAAACTCGACCCGTGCGGCAGCGGTGGACGCCTTTTGCGTAGCGGAGCTTACAAACCACAGAGCCGTTGGAAAAAATGGCGTGAGGGATTTTTTACCGCCTTCATTTTGCGTTTAAATCGTCTTTTCTCGATGCCTGAGTCACTGATGAAAAAATCCTTCGCTGATACAGGGGGGTTTGTTACCCAAAGGAAAGCCTATGACCAGGGGAGAACAGAACAAGCGTTTCCCTGGTCTTTCGGAAAAAAGGATGCCCCTTACTACTGCTGTCAATGCGGTAAACTTCAGGAAAAACTGGGAAAGTCCTGTCTGAAGATACAGCCTCCGGAGAATGCCGGTTCGGCTTGTATCTGGACAATCAATAAGCGCATGGCAAGTTAGACTGTGTTACAAAACGTGAATCGTTTCCAAAATATTCGAATCCGAAAAGGAAAAAACCATGACAGAGGCGATATTTAATCAGATAGTTCGTGAATGTGTAAAGTTTTCCAAAAAAGAAATTGCTCCTTTTGCACTGGAAGCGGATTTAGACCATGACACCACTTTCGCTAAAACTGTATGGCGAAAGAGTGCGGCTCTTGACATTCCCGCTCTATTAATTCCTGAAAGCGGTGGCGGGGTCGGCTATCCGAATTATTCCGGGGCCCTGGTTTTGGATGCGCTGGCATCGGAATGCGCCGGGATAGCGTCGATGTTCGCCCATCATTTCTGCGTCTGTGCAATGCTTTCTTCGTTGGAGACTGCGGCCCAAAAACAGGTGCTGACCGCTCTCGCTCCCCAAAATGATGAAGACTTGCCTCTCGCCTCAGTTGTCCTTCTGCCGGAACTCGAACAATCGGAGCTGATCTTAGAGGAAACCCCGGAAGGGTTGCGACTGAACGGATTCAGTCCTCTAAGCGGTAACACGGCCCTGGCCGATCTGTTCATCGTTTTTACAACTGAGAACAGTTCTGAAAATGATGTGACCTGTCTTCTGATTGAAAGCAAGGCAGCGGGGATCTCTTTTTCCGAAGATGCAGCCTTGCCGGGTTTAAAGGTCAATTCTTTCCATAAAATTGAGTTCCGGGATGTCCATATCCCTGATGAATCGATCCTCGGTCCGCGCGGAAAAGCGCTGAAAATTATGACTGAAACTCGCAACACCTTCAGAGGGTTTATAGCCGCAATGGCCACAGGGGCAGCTCGTCGCGCCTACCAAAAAGCTTTTGCATATGCTCAGGATCGCTTCCAGTTTGGCAAGATGATTATCCAACACCAGGAGATGCAGCGGATGCTGGGCAACATGCTGATGAGAATCACCACCAGCACCGCTGCCTATTCCCAATTATTTAATCCTCCGAAGCTGGATCTCCCTTATACTGCACCGGTGCCATCCCTGACTAAAGTATATTGCACAGATGCCGCCCTGGAAGTCGCCATTGATGCTGTTCAGGTTCATGGCGGTTATGGATACATGCATGAATACGGCTTGGAAAAAATCATGCGTGATATGAAAACGCTTCAGTTACTGGATGGCCGTAATCCTCATCACTTGATCGAGGCTATCGCCCGACAGGTATGAGTAGATGGTGAAACACCATTTTTCTAATACATTGTAATTATTAACTACTGCAAACGTGGAAAAAATGAAAAATTCAATTATTGTAATATTGGTTGCTGGTTTTCTTCTCACTGTCTATACCCAATCAATTTTTGCTGCCGAAACCATCCTCTTCGGTGCGGAGGCCGGACCGAATGCCACTGGTGAAATAACGGCGTGGGTCGGGAAAAAGGGACTGACCTGTCGGGCGGATTATAAACCTGGCGATTGGGTACCCGATCCCTACAAAGATGATAAGCCACTCTACCGTATTGACCACTCCAATATCGCTAAATATGAGGCTCGGCTTTCACCCGGTCAGATCGCCCGTATAAAAAGAAACAAGAATTTTTACCTGAATATTTACCCGACCCGCCGTAATTTTGTGTTTCCCAAAGAAGTTCTCGACGCAACCGCCAAAAATCTTAAAACCAGCAAAATCGACAATAAAAACATGCTGCAAGGATTCAACGGGGGCGTTGCGTTCCCTACACCACAAACCGGAATTCAGGCTATTTGGAATATTAAAAAACCGTATACTGCCGACGATGCCATAAAAACACAAGTTCAAAGAGTTGTCAGTCCCTCAGGCCGGATTAGAAAAGAGGTCAATGTGACCCATGTTATTAATTTAGACGAAAATAGGTTGTTCAGTAAAAATCCAAAACCCGATCCTGCAGTGGCCAGAAAGATCGTCAGTTTTTACACTTATCCCGCTGACAAAGCCGGGTTGGGTATGCTGATCGTCGCCTATATGGACGACAGGCGCAACGACGATCAATGGCTGTATCTTCCTACGATGCGTAGAGTTCGACGTGCCCCTACTATGTCCGGTGCCAGCCAGTTCGCTGGGGAGTCAACCCTGGATGAATTCGGATACTTCTTTCGTGGGCCTGTCAATGACTGGAGCTGGAAACTCCTCGGTAAAAAAGAGATGTACATTCCGGTGAATTCCTACAGTATGTACAAAGTGGGGACTCCTGGTGAGGAGGAATGTCTACCCGGTGATATCAACCCCAAAACCCTGCGTTACGAATTGAGAAGGGTCTGGGCCATGGAAGGAACCCTTAAAGATGGCGTTGATCATCCCTACAGTAAGCGGGTTATTTATGCCGACGAAGATAGCTGGTATGGCGTGGCGGGTGAATCTTACGACAACCGTGGTAATCTCTGGAGATATGCTGAGTTTCATACATACTTTGATTTTTGCCAGGATTACAGGATACTGGTTGGGCTATTGTATCTCAATCTTGAATCCGGTAGATACGAACTTTTAGGAGGAGCAATCACTAAAGATACAAAAGTAGAGCAAGTGAACACAGGGTTGAAAATCTCCGATTTTACAGTTCAGTCCCTGAGAAGGCTTGGGCGGTAGATTACGGATTTCCCAGACACGCGATGTTTGAAAGCAGGAACCTGTCATTATTAAAAATCAACAAAATAGAGGGATATTTGTGAAACAATTTGAAGACAAAATAGCAATCGTAACAGGTGGAGCAGCAGGTATTGGCCGGGCGTTAGGCGAGGAACTGGCAAGTTCTGGTGCTGTGGTAATCATAGCTGATATCAACGCGGAAAAGGCAGAGCAGACTGCCAATGAGATCAAAGCAGCCGGAGGCAGCGCGCTTGGAAAACAGCTTGATGTGACAAAGGCCGAAGACATACAACAGCTCATTGATGAGACCGTAACCGAACATGGCAGGCTTGATTATATGTTTAATAACGCCGGTATCGGCTTGATGGGCGAGGTACGTGATATGGAACCTGATCAGTACCGCAGTCTTGTTGATGTTAACCTGATGGGAATCTTCTACGGCTGCAGGGCCGCCTATTCGGTAATGATTAAACAGGGTTTTGGGCACATCGTTAACACGGGTTCCATAGCGGGCCTGATTGTTTTTCCGATACAGTCCGTCTATTCTGCGACAAAATTTGCTGTACAGAGTTTTACCATGGGTCTGAGGGCTGAGGCTGCTGCACTTGGGATAAAGGTAAGTGTCATCTGCCCGATGAATATAAAATCGGATATGGTTGATGGCTCCATGACCGTTGTGGGTGTCAACGATAATAAATGGTTCAGCAGTCTGCCTGTTAAATGGATGGACGCAAATGATGCCGCCAGAAAGATGCTGAAAGGAGTGGCAAAAAACAAGGGCATCATCATTGTTCCCTCAAAGGCAAAGATATTCTGGTGGCTTTTCCGTCTTTTTCCAGGGTTATTCGATTTTATTGGCAGGGAAGGTACAAAAGTATTCCGGAAGACACGGGACAAAGCATAGAAAAAAATCTTCAGAAATCAGCTGGAATAAATAAATTTAGAGAAAATTAAAGATAAGTGACAGCCATGTATATAGTAGATAATGCCGTAATTAAAGACCACTATGAGGTCATCGTTGTTGGTGCTGGTATAGGAGGGATTACCACTGCAGCCCTGCTGGCAAAGAGGGGTCTTGATGTTTTGCTGATAGACCAGCATTACATGCCCGGAGGCTGCTGTGCAGCAATTCGCAGACAGGACGTGACAATGGACGTGGGCGCAACGGTCCTCTACGGCTTTGGCGAGAAGGGTCTGAACACGCACCGATTCGTTATGAACGAACTGGAGGAAGAGATCGATATGACGCCCAGAGAATCGATTTATAATATGCATGTGGAAGGTAAACAAATCACTTTCTGGCTGGAGTATGAACGCTTTTTTAATGAGCTGGTCACACTCTTTCCGAATCAGAAAGAGGAGCTTCAGAAATTTTATGATCATTTATTCAAGTTTTATAAAGTTGTGCTGAAAATCAAGTCGATTTCAACGCCATCTTCTCTGTCGCCGGCTGATAATTTTAAAATGCTCATGAAGTCCCCCTTTGGCATGGTAAAAATGTCTGCTTTGATGTTTCAAAGTGCCACCACACTTTTTGAAAAATTCTTTACAGACCCTGAACTCATTGCTTTCTTTGACATGCTGACACGGACATTCTCGTATGTTGATTCCGCTGAATGTCCGGCGATTCTATCAGCCACCATGTTTACAGACAACCATGTAGGAGGGGCCTATTATCCGGCTGGTTCACCTCAGATGCTGTCCAATAAGCTTGAGAACTCTGTTGAGAAATTTGGTGGGCGTATTCTGTACCGCCAAATGGTTGATGAGATCCTGGTAGAAAACGGCACTGCCCATGGTGTGCGTCTTGCTGACGGTCTTGAGATCAAGGCCGACCGCGTGGTGTATAATGGTTCAATATGGAACCTCTATGGAAAGATGGTAAAACCTGAGCAGATTAAGCCGGAGAGGATGAAGTGGGCGCAGGGCTTTGAGCCTTGCCATAGCAATTTCATCCTCAATATCATACTGGACGCAAAGGGAGTGCCCGAGAACACACATCCCATGGAGATTTATATTGACGATATGCATAATGTATCCGCCCATGGGATCACTGTATATTTGCCAACGCTGCAGGACCCGGGCGTTTCTCCTCCCGATGTATGTTCCGTCACGATAACGGAGGTCACCGATGAGAAATGGCCAAGACCCTGGGAGCCTGAATATAGAACTGAGGAATATACAAAGCGCAAGGAAGAGGCGGCAGACCGGATACTAGGCAGGGTTGAAAAACATATCCCCGATTTTAAAAAGCATATCAAGCATATGGAGATCGCTACGCCGTCCACCATGGAACGTTATACCCTTAAAAACTGGGGGAACGTGGGAGGCCCGAAGCAGATGCTTGGACAGCAGATGATTAAGCGCCATGGTGCCAGGAGCGACTGGAAGAACCTGTATATGTGCGGCGACTCAACCGAAATTGCACTGGGTGTGCTTCCCTCAACGATCTCTGCTGTGGGGGCTGCGAATGTTATTTTGCGCGATATGAAGAAGAAAGAGTATAAGAATAGAAAGTTCCCGCGTGAATACGTAAATATTGTCAAAGGGAAGCCCTGGACATCGTCACCGGACCCGGCAGAGGCAATAAACGAGACATCCGCCATGCGCATCGCAAAGGACTGTCAGCACTGCATCAACGCACCCTGTATGGAAGCCTGTCCAGCAGGCATTGACCTGGTTGGATTTTTCCGCAGGATAGAAAGCGGTAATTTTGCAGGCGCGGCGCGTAGTATACGTGAGATGAATCCGCTGACTGAGATCTGCGGATACATATGTCCGGCTGAAAAGCTTTGCGAAATGAGTTGCTATCGACATGAGTTCGCCGACAGACCCGTCCGAATCAGGGAAATGCATAAATGGATTTGTGAAAATGTACCGGAGAGTGATGGCTGGGAAAGACACGTGGCCAAAAGTAATGGTAAAAAGGCCGCCATTGTCGGCGCCGGACCTGCGGGGCTGTCATGCGCACATTATCTTGCAAGGCTCGGGTATTCTGTAAATATTCTGGATAAGGCCGGCAAACCGGGAGGATTGATGACTCACGTCATTCCGGAGTTCCGCCTTCCAGGGGATGTGGTTAAAAAGGAAATAGCGGCTATCGGAAGCCCCGGAATAAACTACCAGTTTGGCAAAACGCTGGGGGCTGACATTAATGTAGCCGATTTAGAGAAAGAGTACGATGCGGTATTCCTGGCACCGGGATTATGGTCAGGGCGCAAGCTGGAGCTTCCCGGAATTGAAAAAGCCAATGTGATTGATGCTTTAAGCCTGTTATTGGCCAGCCGGGAGAAGAAGGCTGAGATCGGGAAAAAGGTGCTCGTGATAGGAGGGGGCAGCGTAGCTGCTGACGCGGCTGTAGCAGCAAAAGATGCGGGTGCGGATGAAGTCAAACTCGTCTGTCTTGAGGATGCTGAAGAGATGCCCTGCCTGAAAAGCGAGCTTGACGAGTTGAAAAACAGGGGCATCGCAATTGAAAATTGCTGGGGACCTAAAGAGATTATTGACGGATCCACGATCTCCTTTATGGGATGCAAGGCTGTCTTTAACAGCGATGGACAATTCAGTCCTGTCTTTGATAAAACAAAAACCACTGACTTAAGCTTCGATCAGATCATCCTTGCAGTGGGCCAGACTGCTGAACCAGAATTAGCTGCTTATCTGGAGAAAGAGTTTGGAAGTAAGGGATTGATCGAAGTAGATCAGGAGACGATGCAGATAAAACAGCGACCCGGTGTTTTTGCCGGAGGTGATATCGTTCGCGGCGCAGGAACCATCATTGAAGCGGTTGGCGATGGCCGCAGGGCCGCCATGGGAATCGAAAAAATATTAAATGGGGAGTAAGAATATGAATAATACACAACAACAAATGATTATTGACCGTTTTGAAATTATAGACGTTTTCAACCGTTACGCCATTGGTGTTGATACACGTAATGAAGAAGTCTACCGCTCCTGTTTTACCGATGAGTTGCTTGTGAATGTGACAGGAGAAAATGTTGAATATACGGCTGCAGCATGGATTGAGCAAGCCTTTACAGCGTTGAGCTCTTTTGAAAAAACCCAGCATATTATCAGCAATCACTCCATCAGTATTAGCGGCGATACGGCTGATGCTCATGCCTACCTGCAAGCCCTTCACTTTAATAAAGAAAATACATTTTCAGTCTGGGGCCATTACTCACACAAGCTTACCAGGACCCCGGAGGGTTGGAGGATTAACAACATGGTGTTAACAACAGATTGGCACGAATTCAAATAGATTACTTTTTTAATATGGGGAGTATTTAGGAGAGCTTAATGGGGGGAAGTACCCGACTTAGAACATATAACAACGCCACAGCAGTCATTACCGGAGGAGCCTCCGGTATTGGACGCTCCTTGGGAAAAGTGTTAGCTAAGCGAGGGAGTAACGTTGTGCTTGCGGATATCCAGCTTGAGATGGCCCAAGCTGTTGCAAAGGAGATAGAAAGCTCCGGAGGGTCGGCTACGGCAGCTGAGCTGGATGTAACGGATGCACAGGCAGTGAACACCCTTCTGCAGGATACATTTGAGAAGCATGGTCGAGTCGATTATATGTTCAACAATGCCGGAATAGCCATTAATGGCAAATTCCATGACTTCACAATGACAGATTGGCAACGGTGCATCGATATTAATTTGCTTGGTGTTGTGCACGGAGTTTATGCGGCCTATCCGATTATGGCACAACAGGGCTTTGGTCATATTATCAACACTGCTTCTATAGCGGGCATATTCCCCTGGCCCACCACCATTGCCTATACGGCAACAAAACATGCGGTCGTTGGTTTGACGACAGCACTTCGGGCTGAGCTTGCACAATCCGGAATAACGACAAGCGTGTTATGCCCGGGAACAATCAAAACGCCAATTCTTGAGCCTGGGGCGAATAGTGAACGCTGGGCGGGAAATTATTCTGAAGAAAAGCTGAAAGCGTTTCTTGACGGTGTAAAAGGTATGCATCCTGACCTGTTCGCCGAAAAAGCCCTTAAGCAAATTGCCAGGAAAAAGCCTGTCATTATTATCCCGGCAGGATTCAAAATGTTTTGGTGGACTAATCGGCTATCGTCGTCTCTTGGAATATCCCTTGGGTCAAAGATTTCTCAGACAATATTAAAGAAAATAGGAGGCTAATTACGCTAACCGGTCACTGCTGAGTTTTTATGCAACAACCATCATTTATTTAAAATTGAAAACCGTGTCCTTTGGGCACGGTCAAGTACAATTGGCTCTGCCATGAAGTAAATCCCCCTTTGAGGGGGGTAAGGGGGGTGTTAGCCACCTTGATATTTCCCAAAACGGTTTATCATCCCCCTAACCCCCTTGAAAGGGGGAATTGAGCACGCCAATTAGGTTTTATTATCGAATTCATTTGTCGGCCCCCTTCCAGAGAGCTAATCAAAACCGGGCCCTCTGAGGTCGGTTGTTTATTTGGAGTTATTTATGAGCACCCCGGTTCTTTATTGTATAGAGATTTCTCCATGGTCAGAGAAGGCTCGCTGGGCGCTGGATTTCCATAAGCGATCCTATAAAAAAATAGAGTACATGACGTTATTTATGGTGCCCATGGTCAAGCTGAAAACCCTGACCAAGCGTAAATTTACCGATAAGATAACGGTACCATTGTTAATTGATGGCAAAGAGGTTTACACAGATTCATTTGATATTGCGCTATATGCTGAAAAAAAAGCCAACAGCGAACAATTATTCCCTCAAGCCGATTATGACAGGATCAAAAAACTTGATGCAATAAGTGAGCGCCTGTTAAACATCTTTCGTGCTGAAGTTTTTAAAAGAACCAAGACGAATCATCAGGCTAAATTGGAGAAGCTTGTATTTGTACCCGAAAAACAGCGTGAGCTAATGGTCAAAATGGTTGACCCTATGATTAGATTTTTAGAAAGAAAATACCCCGTTAATGAAAGCGAGTCAGCCTTCTCTCTTTTAGAAGAAGTTCGAGCAGCGCTGGGCGGCCGTCCCTATGTGTTAAATGAGTTCAGTTATGCTGATATTACACTCGCCCAACCTTTGCAATTTGTTTCTCCTGTTGCTAATCAATACATACCCCTGGGTGATCAACAGAGAAAGACGATGGAAGATGTTGAGCTTGCGAAGGAATTTAAAGATTTAATTGATTGGAGGGATCAATTGTATGAAAAACACAGAAACTAACACCTTTCCTCTTCGCCCCCCGATCTTCATGTTTAACTCTTTTGGAAAACCCTTGCTGAAGGCCCGCCCAGATAGGGATAACGATTAACAGATTATCAGAAAAGGAGAAGCTATGGACGTTATCAACCCGCAGACCGCTTATCAGGAATACTTTACCAAGGAACATAATCTATTTCGCAAAGTCGTGAGAGACTTTGTCAAAAAGGAAATTACTCCGTTTGTGGACGAGTGGGAAGAAGCAGGGGAATTTCCCATAGAGTTATATAAAAAAGTCGGGGAACTAGGATTCAATTCCATCGGCTACCCGGAAGAGTACGGCGGAACCCCCGGAGATATTTTCCTGCAGATTGTTGCCGGCGAAGAAATCGCCCGTTGCGGCAGCATGGGCCTGGCTGCCAGCCTGGGATCACTGAATATTGCCCTCCCTCCCCTGATCTTCAATGGAACTCCTGAGCAAAAAGAGAAGTTCGTGAGACCGGTCCTGGAAGGAGACCGGATCGCAGCTTTGGCGATTACAGAGCCCAGTGGGGGATCAGATGTTGCCAATCTGAAAACGACAGCTGTACGGGAAGGAGGTCACTATGTGGTCAATGGCAACAAGACATTTATTACCAGCGCAACCCGGGCCGACCAGTTTACATGTGCTGTCAGAACGGGAGGGGAGGGTGCCCACGGCATCAGTTTTCTGATCATCGAAAAAGACACACCCGGATTCACTATCTCCAACAAACTGAAAAAAACCGGCTGGTGGGCATCCGATACCGCTGAACTCTTTTTTGATAACTGCCGGGTTCCCGTAGAAAATCTGGTGGGTGAAGAGAACAAAGGGTTTTATTATCTTATGAATAATTTTCAGACTGAAAGACTGTTCATTTGCATCAGTGCAAACATGACATCTGAAATGTGCCTGGATGAGTCCATCAAATACACCAAGGAGAGAGAAGCATTT
>Ga0208904_1002242_pt1 | contig 12389 bp, 14 predicted proteins | sample AntAceMetag02UKB_FD_184774 | JGI IMG/M metagenome (GOLD analysis project Ga0208904, IMG submission 184774) | Saline lake microbial communities from Ace Lake, Antarctica - Antarctic Ace Lake Metagenome 02UKB (SPAdes) (version 2) | ecosystem: Environmental > Aquatic > Non-marine Saline and... | reverse complement strand
TAGGGTTGATGGGGAACAAAAAGAAAACATAATCGAAGAACTAGCAATCTACCAAGACGCTTCTAAAGGAGATGGCAAACGAATGGCTACTCTCAAAGAAGATGTCAAAGCACTAATAGGTCGAAGTCCAGACGAAAGTGATACTTGGATTATGAGAATGTATTTCATAGTAAAAGGTAAAATAACTTCAGTTGACACTCCCGAAGGCGATAGTGTCGTAGAACGCCAGAAGGAGATTTTAGAAGAAAATAGAGAACAATTAATGAAGGAAACTAACAAATGAAAAAACTAATAATACAAATACTAATAGGTTTAGTAGTTATAGCAGTTCTAGGATTTTTAGTTCATCTAATCATAGAAGGCTTTAAATCAGAAGTAAAAGTTGATGAACCAAACTTAAGTAGTGTTACTAGAGGTGGAGAGTATCACTCTACTAGCACTTCTAATGGAGCAGGTGGAGTAATCACTTACGCAGCTAGAACTCAAGTTATTGTTGCTACTACCACACCAAGTGGAGAAACAATAGTAGCTAACTCTGAACAGAGATTTGGAGGTATAACATTAGGTTCAGTAATTATCGGTGGTGTATCAGCAGCAGATTTAATAATCTATGACGCTACATCTACCTCAGACATATCCTCAACCACAGCAGGTTGGATTATCGCAGCAGCTACAACAGGAACATATACATTTGATGTAGCCCTTAGTAGAGGTCTAATACTAGACTTTGGAGCAGGACACGAAGGCGAATATGTAATAACTTATAGGTAGTCAGAATTAAATTTATGTTAGAAAACAAAACAATTAGTTCATTGGTCAGAGAAATGGAGTCTGCCGATGTAGATGGAATTACAACCATATCTAAATATGTTAAACACGACCATAGAGAATGTTTAGAGAAGATTGACTGTTATATCAACTCTAAACACACCTCTGGTGAGTATGACTCTCAAGGCAGAGAGAAGCCGTCATTTAATATTGTAACATCAGCTAGAAACATAACTCACAGAGCCACAGACATTGACAGAAAGAATATCAGGATAGTTCCTAGTAAATTAGCTGATGAGATGACTTCATTCCTTGCCACAGTCTTATTACAGGAATGGATGCGTAAACACGCCTTTGGTAAGTTCTTAAATGAATGGGGACTCTCACTAGCAACCTATGGCTCAACCATATTAAAGTTTGTTGAGAAAGATGGAGAATTATTCTCAGAAGTTATGCCTTGGAACAGAATGATAGTTGACGCAGTTGACTTTGACTCAAACCCTAGAATTGAGAAGTTATGGCTAACCCCATCTCAATTACTTAAAAAAGAAGGTTATGACAAAGATATGGTAATGAAGTTAATAGATGCTCAAGAGGTTCGTGAAACTACCGACGGACAAGACAAAGACGACAAAGACGGCTATATCCCAATCTACGAGATACACGGAGAACTACCACTTGCTTATCTTACAGGAGACCCTGAAGATGAAATAATATATGAACAGCAAATGTATGCTTTATCATTCTTAGAAAGCAAAGAGAATGATGACGAATATGATGACTATGTTCTCTATAAGGGCAGAGAGTCTAAAGACCCTTATATGATTACTCACTTAATCAAGACAGACGGCAGAACTCTCTCAATAGGTGCTGTAGAAAACCTCTTCCAAGCTCAATGGATGCAAAACCACTCAGCTAAGGTCATCAAAGATAACCTAGACCTATCTTCAAAGATAATCTTCCAGACTTCAGACGGAACATTTGTTGGCAAGAATGTCTTAAACGATATGTTTACAGGTGATATATTAAGACATAAACAAGGTGAACCTCTAACCCAACTTAATAACAGAGCTGATATAATAGCTCAACAAAGTTATCAAACACAATGGAAACAACTCGGAGATGAAATCACAGGTATCAGTGCTGCTATGCGAGGAGAGTCTGCTAAGAGCGGAACAGCTTGGAGAGATACAGAAGCTCGCTTACAAGAAAATCATTCCTTATTTGAACTAATGACCGAGAATAAATCCATAGATATTAAGTATATGCTCACGCAGTATATAATCCCGTTTGTCAAGAAAGGTATGGATACCGCTGAAGAAATAATGCCTATCTTAGAAGAACATCAAATAAACTTTATTGACTCCAAATTTATCCCTAACGAAGCTATTAGAAGAAGTAACCAAAAAATTAAAGATGCCGTATTATCAGGACAAGCATTCTCAAAAGAACAGCAAGACGAAGACATCGCATTAGCTACCGACTCAATCACTAACGCTATGAAATCAATGGGTAATAGACGACCATTTAAACCTAGCGATGTATCAGACAAAACTTGGAAGGAAATTCTTAAAGACCTAGAGTGGGATTTGGAATACGAAATTACAGGTGAAGCCAGAGATACCCAGATAGCAGCCGATACACTAACTAAGGTTCTCCAGTTCATCGCCAACAAGCAAGGTATGCCGATGAGTCCTCAAGAGAAATTAGTATTTGATAAAATATTGAGTATTACTGGAGCCGTCAGTCCTCTTGAAATGTCCCAAGTCGCAAATCAACCAGAAAATCAACTAGAAAATCAGCAAGCAGTACCACAAGGTGGGCAAGTCGATACTGCTAAATTAACACAACCAACACAATGAACAAACAAAGAGAAATACAACAATTAGAAGCAGAAAAGAGAAAGCAAATAGAAAAGATGTTACTTGATAGTAATAGAGTCTTCTCACAAGAACAATTATCGTTGGTATCAAATACCTTCTATAATAATACAGACCTATTATTGACACTTAGAAAATTTCTATTACAAGGTGATTTAACTGGAGATGAGTTATCTCATATCTCAGAAATAGGAAGTAACGAACAACTAATATCAGTTATAAGACTTTCGCTTATTCCTATTATAGACCCTAATGCCGCCTACTCATCTGATACTTGGTTAGATATAAAGACAGAAGAAAAAGGAGCAGGTGAAACTTTCAACGATATTCTTTCAAAGTTAGTTCTAATTAGATACTTTGAACAACAGATTGATAAGATGGGAGGAAAGTCACCAAAGTATGAATATATTGTTAAAGGTTCAGAAAACCAATGGGAGAACGGAAAGATAATGTTCAAAGAACTAACCCCAACAGGCAAAGAAGGATTTGATGGTTCTTTCATTAACTTACAAGCAAGGAATAACATTATCAACAGAATTAATGGAACACTAAACCAGTTAAATATGTTCGCCATTCAGCATCACCAACCATTAACAGAAGAAGAGGAATTAGAAAAAAAGAATTTAGACTCAAATAAATAAAACATAATTGGACCGCTAAGTCCTTAAACTAGACTACATTTATGACTAATGAAAAAATAGCAGAGCAAGATGCTTTAAAACTTGCTAAAGAAGTTCTTGAAAAAACTGACAAAGATAAGTTTCCAAAACTTTATGAAAGCCGAGAGGTAGGAGTAAAGTCAATGGAAGCATATCAAAGTCAAAAAATAAGAGCTGAAAAAGCAGAAAAGGCTAACAAGCCATTGGAGACCACCCCTCCTAAAAAGGAAGTGGAGAACGAAACTCCTAAAAACGAATATTCTTTACAAGACATCAGAGCATTAAACGATGTTCACGATGAAGATGTAGAGACCGTAGAGAAGTTTGCTAAACTCTATGAAATCTCTATACCTGAAGCTAAGAAGCACGCAGACGTTCAAGCTGTCATAAAGAATAGAGAAGAATTAAGAGCAACCGCAAAAGCCACCACTACTAATGGTGGTAGACACGGTGTAAACAAAGCAACAGGCAAAGAGCTACTAAGGAAGTTTAATAAGTCTGGAAATGTTCCAGATTCAGATGCTGACTTAGATGCTATGCTTGAAGCCGAGTTCCAATCTAAAAAAACACAATAATTTAGGTGGGTAAACTATTGAATTAATCACTATTTCGGTGGAAAATAGTTTCCCAGTGTGGTGGAACGCTGGATTAACAGTGTTCTTTAAAACTTGCATTACTAACTCTTCTTTGTTATACTATTTGTATGAATAAGAAGAAACTATCAAAACAACATATAGAGTCATTAAGACGAGCTTGGGTGAATAGAAAAGCTAAGGGGCTTGGTGTCCCTTGGAACAAAAATAAAGAATGGTCAAAAGAACATAGAGAAGGTTTAAGAAAGGCTTGGATTAAAAGAAAAGAAAAAGGATTAGGCGTAGCGTGGAATAAAGGTAAAAAACTATCAAAGAAACACGCTGAAAAATGTAAGATAGCTAGACTAGGAAAGAAACACACAGAAGAAACCAAAAAGAAAATGAGCCGAAGTGCTTGTAAGCGTGACAAAAATAATCAATGGAAAGGTGATGATGTTGGTTATAGGGGATTACATACTTGGGTTGAACGAGTGCTGGGTAAACCTAAAAGATGTGAATATTGTGGTAAAGACGGATTAACTGGCAGAAAAATCCATTGGGCAAATAAAAGTGGGAAGTATCTACGAGATAAATCTGATTGGATTCGTTTATGTGTATGTTGTCATCGTGAATATGATAGAAAATAGTATATTAGAGAAGAGTTAGTAACCAAGTGAATAAAGTCCATTAAAATTATTAATACCATATCAACCTACAGTTATCGTAGGAAATATGCTCTAGCTCACTTGGCAAAACTCCTTCGTAAGAAGTTGGTTGCTGAGAAAGTTTGTAAAGTTGACCGAACTGGACAGAAATATATTGACTCTCCTTATGGAAGTCAGCCTTCAACAACTGTTCAAACTATTGCTGGAACATACTCAACAGCTACGTTCACTCTCACAGATGACGGTCTAACCGTTACTGATGAATTTATCGTAGCAGAACACATCTACGACTTTGAAGAAACCCTTACAAAGTTTGATGTATTTAAAAGTCGAATTAACGAATTGAACAGTTCAGCTGCAACAGCTTTAGACAAGTGGGTAAACCAATTTACTGCTCACTATAAATTCTCTCTGATTACTGGGAAAGTCCAAGAATGGATAACCCGAGGCAAGCAGGCATTAGCCGTGCAGCCGCAACGACTAAGTGAGAGAACTATGCAATTTGCATAGAAGCGATAGTCTGACCTCCCAAGGAATTGGGAGAGGGACATCCGAAGTGTTGTCCCCCTTAGTTATTTGACAAGTTATGTGAAAACTGATAGTATGATGATATGAACGAATTATCATCAAAACAAATATCTCAAAAGAAATATGTAGAAAAAAATCGTGAAGAGATTAACAGAAAGAATAGAGAACGAGCCAAGGTAAAATGGCACGCAAATCCAGAAGAGAGTAGAAAGAAACGAAACGAAAAATGGGCAAAAAACAGAGAACACAATTGTAAACAGCAACGAGAATACTATCAGAAAAATAAAGAAAAATACAGAAAGTTACACAGAGATTATTCAAGAGAATTAAGAAAAACAGTTATTGAAGGATATGGTGGTAAGTGTGCTTGTTGTGGTGAAAGCCACCAAGAATTTATGGCACTTGACCACGTAAACGGAGGAGGCACTCAAGAAAGAATTAAAAAAAAGGTTCACGTCCATACACTTTACAGGAAAGTAGTAAAAGAAAACTTTCCTCCTGAATATCGTATTTTATGCCATAACTGTAACGCGTCTTTAGGACATTATGGTTATTGCCCACATAACTTAGAAACTAAGAGTAACAAATTTGAGTAAACGAGCTTACAGAAAACGCTAACGGAGATTACAGCACTCCAGCAGGAGGTTTCACAACCGCTACTAACGTTGTCCCAATTATGTCTGAATTACTCGCAAAGGTTGTTGGATATGAAAACGACTATGGTAATCTTTTCTTAATTATAGAAAATACAGATTTACCAGGTCTTATCCAAGCATTCGGTGCTGCAGGATTTAACACAGCTGACACTTGGCTCAGAAATGGCTACTTAACCAGCCAAATGGGCATTGACTTCTACATTGTCCGAACAGGAACATTCGCTGATGCTACTACCACAACAGCATCAGGAACAAAGACTTGGACAAACGCAGGACACAGAGTCTTCGGAGTCAAAGGTATTTCAACCTACGCATTTCCTAAAGGTATGAAATATGAGGAAAAGGGTGTAACAGGCAAAACTGGTAAAGAAGTCGTTGTCTACGGTTATGCAGGTTTTAAGGCTTGGATTCCAACCTATGACCTCTTAATCGACATCACAATTACTTAATCAATTTTAGTTTAGAAAATTGGGGAGTAAGATGTGGTGTTGAATTAAGTTGCCACCCACCTGGTTGACTGCATCCAGCATCACGCCTTACTCCTCAAATATAAACTAACTTAAACTAAAATGACCAAAAAAATTGTAAAAGACGAATTCAAAAAAACACCTGCTTCAGAAGTTAAAGCAGAAAAGGAAGTAAAGCCTAAACTTCCTACCCCAGAACCAGTCAAAGAGTCAGAAGTTATTGAAGCTCTAAAAGTTGAGTTGAAATTACTTCAAGTTCAAGTAGAAGAAAACAGGGTCAAGACTATCGAAGAAATCAGAGAAGCTAACAGCAAAAGAGAACCTGATGTTCTTGAACCAGTAGTAGAAGGATTTAAAAATCCATCTATATCTACTATGAGAACTGTTTATACTAAAGAACAGTATAAAAAGCTCATGGCTAGTTATAAGAAACAAAATCCAGCTAAATATAAGTTAAAAGAAGTCGAGCTGGAGGCTAAGTTAAAGAGACTAAAATAAATGACTAAACTAAAACAATTTTTTAGGAACAGAGTAGTAATGTCTCTGACAACTATCTTTATGTTAGTTGGAGCTGTTGCTCTAGCAGGAGTTGTTAATATCTACATCAATGATGGTGAGGTTGAAACTTCTCCAGTTATAGATGAATTAGAGAACTTCGGTGGTTCAGGTGGAGTTTTCCAGACAGATTGGTATAAGGTTGGTAATAGAGTTACTTGGGTTAAAAGCGGTCAATTCGCTGATGGTTCAGTAAACCTAATGTCATTCTTAAACCCAGTTGATTACGGCAAAGCTACTTCAACTAGCGACACCGCTTATAATGCAACTACTCACGAAGTTTCTACATCAACAGTAATGTCATTAAACATTGATGTTAAAGGTGTATCAACTTCAACAACTGCTATTGTTTGTGGAGGAGCATCTACTGCAACAGCCCTACCAACTTACGAGTTATTTAATTTAACACTACCTACATCAACACCTGGAGTGTTTAATAATAACCAAGCTACAACCACAGATGGTTTAGGCGTAATTGGTACAGGTTCAGCAACTCAAATTCTCTTAACACACGACTACGATTACTTTAACTGTGTAGCAACAGGAACCCCAGCAACAGCAGGATACTGGGCTAGCACAGCAAAGAATGGAGTTATCGGAAGCAATAACACATTTAATGCTTATTGGAGCGTAGAAGTTATCAAGAACTTACAGTAATTGAATATTCCCTTTGACCTTAATTATTTAAGGTCAGAGATGAGTACTTAATGAAAGGACAAACATATTAAATTCTACGATTCAATCTCAAAAGATGCGTTAGCACAAGAAATAGACCGCACTTGCGGCTCAAATGTAAGCACTTATCCTTTAAGAGATAAGGCATCAAGGGTAAACTCTGCTTTAGACAGGTATCTATCAATTGTTTTTCAATCTGATGGCAGGTGGAACTTTGACGACATTAATGAGACCTCACCACCTATTGATACTCAAAACATAGTATCAGGGACTAACAGATATAAGTTCAGTGCCTTTACAGAAACAATTTTAAGTCTTATCAGGCTTGAAATACTTAATAGTGCTGGAACAGGCACTTCCCTAATCCAAGAGAGAATGAATACCTTAGATAACATAGTCCACAACGAAACTGGTAGAATAAGTGGGACATCAGGTGGAACTTTTCAAGAACTATATGTTAATGCCGACTCAGGCACTCCAACTCACTATATTAAGTATGGTGATTTTATTTATCTAAGACCTAATCCAAATTATAGTTTGGCAAGTGCTTTACTAGCTTACTTCAACCGACCTGCTTCTAAGTTTGACTTCAACACCTTTACAGTAACGATAGCAGCCCCAGGAGTATTCACCTTAGCAGCTCACGGATTAGCCATAAACGATACAGTTATGCTTGAAACAGACGGAGCATTACCAACTGGGTTAGCAATAGATACGGTCTATTATTTAGTAGCCACCGTAGCCACTAACACATTCTCTGTATCAGCCACTAAAGGTGGAACGGCTATCACAACATCTGGCTCTCAATCAGGAGTTCACTATTTAGTTGAAACATCTAAAGTCCCAGGTATTCCAGTTATTCATCACCCTTATCTAGCAAGATATGCTTCTTTACCATATCTAATTGAAAAAGGCAAAAAGCAAGTAAATGCGATAGCCCAACTAATCAAAGAAGATGAAGAAGCTATTGAAGAATATTTCTCATACAGGGATAAAGATATTCCAAAAACAATGATACCTAACCGAGAGGACAATAGATGAAGACATTTACAATATCACAATTTTATGGAGGCGATGCTGTAGACGAAAAACTAGGCAGAAAGAACCAGTTTGCTAACACAAGCACAGGAATTGATATTTATTACAAGCCATCAATACTTCGTGGTAATTTAAAAATGGAAACAGTAGAAACAGGGGCAACCTCAGCCAGAATGATTGACTTTGTTAAAGGTTCAGATGGAACTACCTATGGATTAGGATACCTACTCTATGGCGGTGCTAATATATATATGACACTATGGAAACTAACGGGAACTACCTGGTCAGCAGCAGGAACAGCCTCAGCTTCAGCCCCAGTAGAAGATAGTCAGGTAGTAGAATATAAAGATTATTTATACTGTTACACACAGACTAATAAGATTGGTAGATATGGGACATTATCTAGTTCACCTACTTTCACAGAGGATTGGCAGACAACAACTAATTCTTTAACAATAAACGGACCAATGGCAGTTACTAATAACGAATTGTATATTGCCAATGGAAACTTAATAGCTTCTTGGGACGGAACAACTTGGACTCCAGCAGCTTATACACTACCGAGTCAGTGGACTATCGTATCAATGATACCTTGGGGGAAATACCTTGCTTTAGGAGTTAGGTTGCCAGGTAGCGTAACATCTAAGTTAATCTTTTGGGATACAGCAGAACTTACAATATGGGAGTTTGCTAAAGATTGTCCAGAGGGAGAGTTAATTGGTATTAGAAATGTAGGTGATGTATTAAAAGGATTAGTCCTAAACCCAGCTACAGACGGCGACCACGATGGTTATTTAAATGTAATTGATTGGAGAGGTGGAGCAGTTAGCGTAGCCCATAGAAAACAATTATCTGGGTTAGTCTCATCATCTCTTGTATTCAGAAATAATGGATTAGATTCTAGGAATGGTACTTTATATATAGGTGGAGTAACTGCCATAGCTACTAATTTGGGTGGTATATGGGCTTGGGGACAACCAGTTCCAGGTGGTAGATTCGCTTTCAACCACGCCTTTAGTATGGGGACTACTACACTACAACACTTTCATTGTTTAAAATGGATAGGTTCATTCTTATACGCAAGTATATATGACTCAACTGGAACGGATTATAAAATAGTAAGGTCAAGCTCTACGGCTAGTGCTTACGAAGATTTATCTTATGACTCACTAATCTTTGATGGTGGCAAACCCTATATGGATAAAGAGATGGTAGATGTTATCCTTAATCACAACGCCCTACCAGCAAACGCAGTAGTTACTCTCAAATACAAGGTGAATAGAGCTTCTTCTTGGACAACGATAGGAACATCATCAACTACAAGTGCTACCCAGAAAACTTTTAATAATATAAGTGGGGTTAATTTAGATGATTTCAAGGAACTACAACTACAGGTTTCAACTAATATGTCTACTGGAGATGGACTAATAGAAATAACAGGTATTACGGTTCGCTATAACGAACTGGAAATACCAGCTTAATATGGTAGAAAAACAACAACCAGATTTTGAACAACCAGGTCTTGAAACAGGTGAATATATAGAAGATGAAAAAAGAGAATCTATTGACGGAAGAATAACACAAGAACAATTACCACCACATTCACACACATTAGACAAAGTAGAACATTCAGATTTACTGGGATTAAAAAAAGACGACCATAGTGCTTATATCAATAAAGACGGGACAAGAGATTTCACGGGTGAGCAATCAATGGGAACTAACAAACTAACTAATGTAGTTGACCCTACGGCAGACCAAGACGCTGCTACAAAGAAATATGTAGACGATACTATACCTCCAGTGACTATTACTTGTATTGCGGGTGAAACTATCAATGGAGCAACAAGACCATACGCAGTTTTTTTAGCTACTAATAATAGAGTTTATATAGCTGAAGCCGACCAGGATGGAGAATTAGATATTATTGGATTTGCTATAACAACAGCTAATGCATTAGGAAGTATAACAGTTCAGACAAGAGGAGTTGTTGGTGGATTCGCAGGGGCAGCTAATTTAACACAATGGTCTAGGTATTATTTAGCAGACCAAGCAGATAGTTGGTGGGCAGGAGCACCATATACTAATATTAAAGCAACATCTGGAACTATTATGGTCGGGATTGCTATTTCAACTACAGAATTACTTATTTGGGTGCCAGAGGATAATTATCAATCAGGAGATATTTTAATATCATCAAATGATGCTGAAACGACATTGGGATATATTACATCATACACAAAAGCAAAAGAAACAATCATCTCAAAAAATGGGTCATTAAGAATTAAATTTGATATGAATGGATATGGCACAAACAAAAATGCCTATGGAAGGATTTATATTAATGGAGTTGCTGTCGGAACAGAACAAAACAATACAACGGCATCTTATGTAACATATTCTGAAGATATTGGTGGATTAAACTCAAGAGATTTAGTTCAGATATACATTAAAGGTTCTGGGTCAGAGGCTGGAGCTCTACTTAAAAACTTTAGATTATACTCATTAACAGCGGAAGTTGCTACAGTTACTAAAAGCGTATTATAAATTCACAATTATTAAGCATATAAATAAAATGAAAAAAACAAACTATAAAAAAGTAAAAGAAGGAGTCTTTGAAGAAATCTCTGAAACATCAGAGGTTGTTGGAATTGTAGAATTAAAAAGTATAGAAAAGACTAGAGATTATTACTTTAATAAACATAAAGAAATGGACGATTTGGTAAAAGAATTAAAAAAACTAAAATAATATGGCACAATTTTATAGAGAAGGTGACAAACCAACAATTTATACTGGATATGACCAATCAACTGGTCAATTTAGTGGTGGTATTTCTGGTGGTGAGGCAGAAGCCCAGCAACTAGGTGTTATTCCTGATTGGGAAGCATCTTGGAAACCAGCTGGCTCAAAAACAAACGTCACATCAATCACTCCAGATGGGTTACAAAATGCCAACCAATACGACCTATCTGGACAACCTATTGATATAGACCAATCAGGAACTGCTGCTGCCAGTGCTACTGCCAGTGCTAATGAGTTTGCTAAACAACAAGTTGATACTGCTCAAGCAAAAAAAGATGAAGGAATAGCTGACTATACAGACTTATTAACTCAACTAGAAGATAAGGGAACTGACATAGCCGCTGCTGAAGAAACTGCTGGACTCCCAGAGATGGAGAAACAAAAAGCTGCCAAAACAGGCGAGATAGCTATTCTTAACGCTGAACTGACTCAATCAAACATAGAAGAAGAAAAGATGATAGCTACCCTAGAGAGAACAGTAGGCATAGGTCAAGGCAAATACTCAAGTGAAATGAAACAGATACAGAGAGAATTCCGTGCCAAGAACAATGGGATAGCTTCAGAAATGATAATGAAACAAGCAGAACTCCAAAGTATCCAAGGAAACATATCAGCTGCTACAGCTTCAGTTAATCGGGCAATAGACCTCAAATACGACCATATAGACCAAGAAATTAAGACCAAAGAGTTTATACTTGGCATTATAAGTGAAGACCTAACCAAAGCAGAACAAAGGTTATGGGATATTCAGAAAGAAAGACTAGACCAACGACAAGCTGAATTTGATGAACAGAAAGACTTAGAGAAAGCAGAAAACTCAGCTAAACTCAATCTAATAGCCAAATATAGCTTAGTAGGTGTAGACATTAACAGCACTATGGACGATATTAACCAAGCTGTTATGGGAACTGCTAAATATGCTCAGGAAACTAGGTTGGCTGATGGTGGTGGAGGACCAACAATAACTCCACAAGCAAAAGCTCTCAATAAAGATTTAACAAAGGAAGTCCAAAATCTATTTGATGGCGATTATGGAGTAGAGGGAGCAAGAGAAAAACTTATCTCTAAACTACAAACATTAGCTAGAGTAAACTATCCAGAACTTGTAAATGAAATACCTAAA
>Ga0208904_1002236_pt1 | contig 12405 bp, 10 predicted proteins | sample AntAceMetag02UKB_FD_184774 | JGI IMG/M metagenome (GOLD analysis project Ga0208904, IMG submission 184774) | Saline lake microbial communities from Ace Lake, Antarctica - Antarctic Ace Lake Metagenome 02UKB (SPAdes) (version 2) | ecosystem: Environmental > Aquatic > Non-marine Saline and... | reverse complement strand
ATTGAGGCGCTTTACACCAAATTTTCAATGAGCAATTTTTATTATTTATAGTATAAATCAAGTTAATAGTTTTTTCAAGAATTTTAATCTCTTTAATAGCAATGGTTTACAATTCAAAAAAGCGAATTAAAGTTTTTGTAAGACTTTTAATACTCTTTTATAAAGAACTAAGTGTTTGAAAATAAAGAGGTTATGTAAATAAAATAGACTTTCAAAAAATTATTGTTGTAAACTGTTACTATTAAAGCATTTACAATAACATACCGACTTCAAAACAAAACTGGAAACCGTTGTTATAAAGTATTGAAAACATTATACTTAAAAACCTAAGAATAGTTTTTAATAAGAATGTAGAAAAAAGAGTAAATTTGTCATTCTTATTAAAGAGCTTTAATAAGGTGCGTATAATGTAAATTAAAAGATTGATAAATGGTTTTAAAAAGTGGAAATGAAGAGCGTCTTTATAAAAGTCTTTAATATCTATGAATTTATCATAATCTGTATTAGATTATAATACATAAACCATTGAAAATAAAGAGGTTATATCGCCATATCATAGATGACGTTCATTTTAGCACGGTAACCAATCGAGCCTCCGACCATACGACTATACTTCTCTGTCGATGTCTTAACGAAAAATTTCCATATGCACATCTTACTATTCAAAAGCTTTTTACTACTCTCTACACGCTCCCTATGCTTCATATCGAGCTTTAAAATCACTCTTAATACTCTAAAATTCACTCTAATCTACCATGGGGTTTTATTTAGCAAATACTTAATTTACTTCTTATTTAACTAGTTTAAAAAAGACCTATAATTGCTTTAAATAGCTTAATAAGATGATTTTTGTAAAAAAAATGAAGATAATAATTTTTTTACTTGACAAAACTGGTAAAATGAGTATATAATATATATAGAGACTACATTTAAAAATATTTTAAAAAGTATGTATAAAATTGAATCAGTAATAAACAAATTAAAGAATCTTCCTCAATACAAAAACTTACCTGCAGATGAGTTAATGAAAATTGCTCAAGAAAAGCAGAAAGAGTGGGATGAAAATCTTGATATTGAAGTGATGTTTTTAGATAGTAAAGAAAAGAAGCTTGGTAAAGAGCTACTTAGGAAATATTTAAAAGATTATACAGTAGAGACTATTTCTGATAAGAATATGTTAAAACAACTTATATTCTTAGAAATAGTAGGAGTTAGATTACAACGCATGCTTAATGATTTAAAGAAAGCTTCTGGTAAAGATAGAGTTGATGGTAATATATTGGATAGTTATCATAAGAATATTAAAGAGATTACTACTTTAAAAGATAAGATGGGTTTGCTTAATAAAGATGGACAATCGGATTCATTTAAAACATTACAACTTTTAAAAAGAAAGTTTAAAATGTGGAGAAGTGAGAATAATGGTAGTAGAACTATCGCTTGTCCATATTGTGGGCAGATGGTCTTATTGAAAATAAGAACAGATGCGTGGGAAGCACAGAATCACCCATTCTTTAAAGATAGAGTTTTAGCTAATAAACATTTATTAAAGATGTATTTAGATAAGAAAATTAGTCGAAAAGATGTAGCTTTAGTTCTTGACTGTAGTTCAGATTATATTGACTGGATGATAAAGAAAGTTAAATTCTAACTTTTTTCTTAGTTTTATTCAAATATTAAATCCTTTCTAGTTTTAGATTATTTAAAAATTAAATAATATGAAAACAATATTAAATACAATAATGACAGTATTAGGCTATACAATAATAGCTATAAGTGCCCTATTTATAATAGGGTATTTTTTATTTATGATGAAAGAGATTGTTGTTGGGTTGAAACATATTAATTATAATTTATATGGTATAGTTGAGCAACTAGACCAAGGATATAAGTTAATTATATGATTCAAACACTGTCAGATGAAGAGCTAGATTTTTGCGAATCTTTATACGACCCAGTTTGTATGTCTGAAACATTATTTAGTGATTTTGATAATTTAGCCAGATTTGATGAGAAATTTGGACATGTTCGTAATGGTCAAATTCCATTATTATCATTTGAGTATTTAATAGATGAAAGACCTGAGTTAGATGAAAAAGAGAATTTCGAGCTCCGTGAGGGAGCTGGAAATGTGTGGTGTTTAGGAGGAAGGCTTTTCGGGAAGACCATGTGCGTAGAGAAACTAGACATTCTTATCGGATATTTACTTTTAGATGGAGATAAAGAAGGATTTACTAGTTATGATAAAGGGCATATACAAGGTGTTTTAGATGAAATAATAATAGCAATAGAGAATCATTCATTATTAAGAACATTTAAAGATAGAACTCTTAGAAATCCTTATTTAATAGTTGCTAAACATGGATGGAGTTTGTTAGGAATTAATATGAATGTAAAAGGAAAAGACCCTGGTGGTCATTTCTACCAAAAGCATTTTCATAAGCTATTTATAGAAGAGGCATCTTTTGAAACTGAAAAAGTACATAAAGCAAGAGCAGATTCTAGTTCAGAGAATGGTTGTGTTATGCGTTCTGCAGGAATGACTAACTTTACAAAATATAGTCCTATAGGGATTATATTTAATGATTTAACTAGAAAACCTTGGGTGATGAACTTACCACGGTATGTGAATCCCAAATGGGATTCTATTGAAAAAGCAAAAGCGATTAAGAAGCATCATGGTGAACATACAGTAAGTTATAAGATGTTTGTTGGGGGAGAAGTGATGGAGGAAGGAATTAGTGTTTTTGATATGGAACTTATTAGACCTCAGTATAATGAGAAAAAGAAAATAAAGCATTTTGAAGTAACTAAAGAAAGTTATGCTAATTTTGAACAAAATCTTATTGTAGATAGGCCTAAAAATGTATCAGCAACTTTTATTAGTATAGATGTTGGTGAAACAGCTCCAGCTGAAATAATTGTATTATTCCAAATAAACGAAAAATATCGTTATGAATATAATATAACACTTCATGGTTTGACTGATAAAGAGCAATTAAAAATATTAAAGTATATTGTAGACACTTTAACTGCTGAAGTAATAGCAGTGGATTGTGGTGATGGATTAGGAAGAGTTATATATAGAGATTTAGAAGATACATATGGTAAAGAACATTTAGTTTACTATGATGGGAGTAAAAAAATTCCAGTAAGACTTGAAAAAGATGAAAACGGAAGATTAAAGATTAAAGATGGTAAGCCTGTTTATGAAGAAGAGTTTATGAGACAATGGGCTGTTCAACGTCTTAAAGTATTATTATATGAAGAAAGAATGTTGTTACCAATGGATTATAAGTTTGATGTTCAGTTTAACTCAGTAGTATCTACACAGTCACTTAGTAGAACGATTTATGATGTTGCGGCAGAAGAAGACCATTTGTTTGATGCTTTTATAGTATTTGCTATTGCTCAATGGGATAAAGAATTAAGTATTTTGAAGCCAACGAATACCAAAAAGTGGTGCAAGACTGGTGTATAAAAATTTTTAACATATGAAAAAAATTAATTTATTAGTGGAGAAAAAATAATATGGGAATATTAGATAGTATGAGAATGAATCCTAGCCTCGTGTGGTTATCTGACATGATACAACTAACTCAAGCGGATGAGATACGAGTTCCTACTTCATACCCACAACAAGTATATGAAACAAAAGAATTATTAGCAAGTGATGGTTCAGGGCTTGTAAATACAGTATTGGATTTTGCAATTGCCTGCACTCAAGTTGACTACAGTGTAGAAACTTCTAACCCAAATTTAACTAACGTTTTAAATAAATGGTTACATACAATTAACTATTCTCTAAAGGGAACAGTTCCAGTAGGTGTAAAAGCATTAGCTAAAGAGTATGGTAGAGAAAGATGGAAAAGTTCATCTTTTCTATTATTAAGAACTGTTTGGGAAGAAGTAGATGGTTATACTTTACCTACTAAGCTTTGGTTTGTTGACGGTGAAGATATCATTGTAGAAGAGGGTAACGATGATGGTGTTAGACGTTTAGGGGAAGAAAAGTATTCTTTAAGAATAAGTAAAACAAAAAAATCTAACAAACCACATGCAATACCGTTACCTAGTAAAAAAGATGAGTTAATATTTATTCAAAAACCTTATTCATCTTGGAACGATTTATATCCTATTCCATTTGTTATACAGAGGGGAATATTTAGAAATCTTAAATTTTTAGAATTGTTAGAGAAGAAAGGAGATTTTGTTGTTGGGAAAGCTTTAGAATATTTATTACTACTTAAAAAAGGTGACCCTACTTTATCAGCAACTAATCCAGATTTTACATACAGTAAAGAAGATTTCCAAACAGTTAAAGATGATTTAGCTAAATTTTTACAAGAGAGAAATACTACTAATGGTGTATCTGCTTATACTACAGGTTTTGATACAGAATTTGAACATTTGATTCCAGAATATGAAAGAGCTATTAAACAAGAGTTATATAGTCCAACTGAAAGAAAACTTTTAGCTGGGTTGGGTTTAATAGATATAATTCAAGGAATAGCTAGTACTCGTAAAGATAGTATTTTAAATCCAAAACCATTTATATCAGATGTTGAAACTTCCATTGTTGATTATAAAACTTTACTTGCTGATGTAATGTTTACTATTGTAGAAAAAAATAAAATTAGACACAAGAAATATTTTAGTGATAAATCTAAACCAAAAATTCATAATACTCCTGTTAAACAGTTTATTGATAAAGAGTTACGTCAAATGATGCGTAGTGTTTATGATAGGGGTGGTTTATCAAAACAAACATTTATAGAAGTAGTTGGAGAATTAGATTATCAAGTTGAATTAGAAAGAAGAATAAAAGAAAGAAAATCTGGTGCTGATATAGAACTATATCCTCCAATAATTCAAAATGTAGAAAGAGATGTTTCTCCTCAAGAATTGAATAGACCATTAAAGAAAGAAAAGAAAAAAGATGTTGAAGATGAAAATAAAACAGGGTTAGAAAAAATTAATTATGTAAAATCTTTAGAAGAAGCTATTTGTCCAGAATGTGGAGAAGAATTTGATTTTGAGTCTGCAATGGAATTAGAAATAGGTGTTTTAGAGTGTCCACATTGTGAAGGAGCAGTGAATAAAGAAGACATTGTTTATATTGGTAAAAGCTTAGTTGACATTGATGACATACCAAGATTAAATGTTAAAAATAGTAAAACATATGAAAAAAGTGATTATATAAGTATTCATTTAAATGAAGAATCATATAAACAAAAAATCACGGAGCAAAGTTATTCTTATTTTAAATTAGCTCTAATTTCAAAATCAGTAAAAGATTATATAAAAGAAGATGGTTGGAAATGTAATGATGTTTTAAACATTGATAGCTATAGCGGTAAAAGAACAAGACCAGTTTATAGTAAATTACCTACATCAAGGATAAAAACAGAAGAATTGTTAGTTGATGGTTTTTACTGTTTAGAAAAAGATGATGAAAAACTAGTAGTAGGTATTAGACCTTACATGAGTAATTTTGGAGTTGCTGTTTATTCAGATAACTCTTCAAGAGATTTAGCAGATGTTTTTATAAGTGGGTTTGAAACACATGCTTCTGATAATAATTTTTTAAAGGGAGAGAAGATTACTCCAGTAGGTAAATTTTTAACTATACCAGAAACTACTTTTAAAGATGTTAAGTTAGATAAAAATAAGAAACAAGCGATAAAGATAGGAGCTTTGGAGTTTTTCAAAAAGAAAGAAATATATGCACAAAATAAATTACCATTTAAAAGAGGATTGATTTTTGCAGGTGAACCAGGAACAGGAAAAACTCTTGTAGGTAAAGCTTTAATGAAAGAAACTAAGAATACTTTTATTTGGGTAACTGCTGGAGATTTAACAACTCATTGGGGAGATATGGACCCTCAAGCTTTTGGTAGATTATTAGGGATGGCAAAAGAGTTAGCCCCATCAGTACTATTTGCTGAAGATATTGATGATTATTTAGAAGCAAAAAGTTCTATAGATACAATTAAAACTCAAATGGATGGATTAGATTCTATGGATGGAGTAGTAACAATTTTATGTACTAACTATCCAGAAAGAATACCACTATCTTTAATAGATAGGCCAAGTAGATTTGATGATGTAATTATGTTTGATTTACCAGATGAAGGTTTAAGATATGATATCTTAGATGCTCATTTAAAAAAAGTGACTATACGAGATAGAGTTAATGTATTGAAGAAAATAGCAAAAGAGTCAGATGGTTTAACTGGAGCTCATTTAAAAGAAGTAGCTGTTTATAGTATTTTGTTAGCTTCAGATGCAGAGAGAGAGGAAATATTAAAAGAAGATTTTAATAAATCTTTAGAGAAAATAATGAATACAAGAGAGTTAATTAAAACATTGCAGGAAAATAAAGGAGCAGAAGAAGTACAAGATAATAAAACACAATTATGTATTTGCTCATCTTGTGGAGAAGAGTTTGATTATTTAGCTCAGCCAGAAGCAGGTATGGGATGGGTTAAATGTCCTAATTGTGAAGAAGCAGTAACACAAAAAGATTTAATTTACGAAGAGGCTCCTTACAAAAATATAACTGAGCTTCCTAAACAAGTACAGGTATTACCAAAAAGTGGGCAAAAAATATGGTTAGAAGTTTTTAATAAATCTTACCCTAAAGGAGAAGATTATGCTAGAAAAGTTGCATGGACGGCGGTTAAAAATGTTTATAAAAAAGTTGGAGATAAATGGGTAAAGAAGAAATAATCAGTTAACGAGTATTGCTTGTATACTGAAGAGTAATTAACTTGTAAGAAATACTTACATGTTCAAATAATAGATAAAGTAAAAATAAAAATTTAATGAGGAAAAACGAGATGTTAGAAAGAACTAATGTAAATACTTTTTTAGAAGATTTGACATATAATTGTGCCTATACTTTTCTTGAAGAGGGAAATAAAGAGCTTAATAAGATAGCTAAAAAAAGAGGGATAATATTGCCTTCTCATGATTTGGCGGTTTTTAAATGTGTATACGCCTTTATTGGACAGGAAAACTTAAACGGTTGTACATTGCCTAAAGATGAAGTTGAAAAATCTTTACAAACTTTAGTTGGAAAGGCAGTGGATTTTGACCACTTTAGACAGAAAACCGTGGGTTACTGGATTGATGCTGAAATAGATGGTGATAAGTTAATTGCTTATGGTATGTTCTTTAAGTCTAATCTGGCCGATGATTACATTACTATTAAAGATTTGATGGAGCAAGGGAAATTAAAGATTTCCTTTGAAGCTTATGGTGTCCGCAACTATACTTCTATAACATCATATACATTAAGCGATTTGGAATTTTGCGGTGGAGCTTTATTAATTACGACTAAACCAGCATTTAAAGATGCAGGTGTTTTAGAAATGGCTAATAAAGAAAGAGTTTTAGAGATGGCCAATGTTATGATTGCACCAGAAACATTTGTTCATGATGAGGAAGATGCTAGTTATAAATGTTCATGTATTAAATGTGGTCACGAAGAAACATCTGACTCACATTGTAAGGATATTAAATGTTCTGTTTGTGGTGGTCAGATGAGAAGAGCTGACAGACCAGGTTCTGGACAAGGAGATACAGAAGTTGCTAGATTGTATGTTGAAGATATGGAAGTTATTAAAAGATTGTTAATGGAAATTGAAGAGTGTCCCGCCTGTGGTGGAACATATCCTTATTTAAGTATTTTAAATATAGATTTTGAAAATGACGTATTGAAAGTTGAACATAGTAGATGTGAATCTGTAATTAAAATAAATTTAGAACCGACAACAACAATTTTGAAGAAAGGTAAAAGAATTAAAGACGTAAAACTTGAAGATAAAAGTACTGTTGATGAAATAAAACAGGAAAATTCAGAAAAAATAGAAGGAGAGATAATTGATATGGAAGAATCAAAACAAGCATTAGTAGATACTATTAAAGATAGTTCTGAGATGAGAAAAGTTAAGTGTGTAGATTGTGGTTATGTTTTTGACTCAGATGTTTTAGCTAAATCTACTCAATGTCCTAAGTGTGGTGGACGTTGTGATTTGGTTTCTGATATAGCAAAAGAAGATAAAAAGGAGGAACAATCTGAAGTGAAAGATGAAATTAAAGAAGAAAAAGTTGAAACAAAAGAAGAAGAAAAAGTTGAAGATAAAAAAGTTGATGAAAAGGCTGATGAAAAAGTTGAAGAAGTTATTGAAGAGAAAGCCGAAGAAAAAAAAGAAGAGAAAGTTGAAGAAGTAAAAGAGGAAGAGAAAGCTGAAGAAAAAGTTGAAGAAGTAAAAGAGGAAAAGGTTGTTAAAGTTGAAGAAGTAAAAGAGGAAGCTAAAGAAAATGTAGATGATGAAGTTGCCGAAATAAAGGCAGAATTAGCCACAGTTACTAAAGAGAGAGATGAATATAAAGCTACGCTGGATAAAATTGAAGAAGCTAAAAAAGCAGAAACAATTAAATCTAGACGTGATGAATTAGGTGAAGAAGTAGCGAAAGATATTTCTGATGTAGACATTTTGGATGATAAAACATTTAAAATATTGAAATTAGAGAAAGAAAATAAAGAGTTAAAAGAAGGTAAAGTTGAGAGTTCAAGTTTAGAGGTAGGGAGTAGCGAAATAGATAATGAGACTCCTGATTGGAAAGCAAGACAAGCCAAAGTTAATGAATTAGCTTATGGAAAAGAATCTAAGGAGGAATAGATAGAATGGAAGAAGTAAAGAAAGGAATGAATAAATACGACCAATTAGAGATGGCAAGGATTATAGGGCAACCTGTTGACCCTCGTAAACCCTACCCACTTTTAGTGTCTAATGTTTGTACTGTAGATAGTGCTGACCCTGATGAATATGTGTATTACTTTGATGTACTTCAAGATACAGATAGAGTTTATACAACTGTTGCGAATGGTGTTACTCAAGTTGCGGTAACCCCTGATACACCAACAGCTTTTACGTTTGAAGATTTAGCATCACCTGAGTATTACATCAAAATTACTGATTTAGCTGATGCAAAAGAAAGAGTTTTAGCAAGAAAGAAAAGAACTATAGATAGAGCACTTAATGCTTGGGAGAATTACAAAATTCTTACAGTTACTGATGCTGCTGTGCAAGCTGGAAATATTCATGATTTAAAATCTGGTACTAACCATTTCAACTACGAAAATTTGGTTGATATGATTGATGGTATCATAGATTATAGTGATGACTATATATTGGTTGCAGGTACTCAAATTGATAAAGATATCAAGCTTTGGGATTGGACTGATAACAAATATACATCACTTGCTGCAGCTTTTAAAGATTTAGATGTTGACGTAATGAGAATACATCAAACAATTACGCTTGATGGTTCAAGTACTAGTGTTTTAGATAGCTCGGTTGCTTATCTTTATGGTAGAAATACTGAAGATGGTAAACCTTGTTTATTTGTTAGAAAAAGACTTGACTCTATTAAGTTGCTTGGTGGAGTAGTTGCGGATGATGGCGAGATGCCTGAAAGATTGATATTTACATCTCCTAACCCTATTACTGTTACTGGTAGTGCTAGATACTTAGCTATTGCTGTAACTGGTTATGAGAATGTGGTTTGTGCTGTGGTTAACCCATATGCCATCTCGAAATTTAGCCGTACCTGATGGTAGCAAACAGATTACAATAATTATAAAGTTTAAAATACAGGAAGGGAAAGCAATTTCCCTTCCACCAACAATCAAAAAATATGAAAACTAAAATTTCAAGAAATATTTTATTTGATAAGTATGTAACTAAAAAAATGACGATGCAACAAATAGCAGATGAATTAGAATGTGTTAGAAGTCATGTTTTTCAATTACTAAAAAAATATAATATCCCTACTCGTAAAAGAGGAGAACATACTCGCTGGAATAAAAATCTTACTAAAGAAACGGATGAGAGAGTTGCCAAATATGCTAAAAAGTATAAAAAAACTATGGAAGAAAAGCGTGCAAATGGTGAACTAATTCCTTGGAATAAAGACTTAACAAAGGAAACAGATGAAAGAGTGAGAAAAAATGGTGAAGCTTATGCAAAAGTTCATAAAGATTTTTCAGGAGAAAACAATCCATTTCATGGTAAACACCACACTGATGAATTTAAAAGTCAACAAAGTATAAGAAAGGGTGGAACAGGAATCCCTTACGAAAATAATGAATATGGTTCAGAGTTTAACGATACTCTAAAAGAACAGATAAGAAAACATGATAATTATACTTGCCAATTATGTGGATTAACTCAAGAGAAAAATATACAACTATTTAATAGAGCATTAGATGTTCATCACATTGACTTTGATAAGAAAAATAATAGAGAAGAGAATTTAGTTAGTTTATGTATAAAATGTCATACAAAAACTAATGCCGACAGAGTTTATTGGAAAAAGTATTTTAATAACTTAATATTTATAATATGATAGCAAAGTATAATACAAAAAAACATTACATAGATTTGGTATTATTATTAGAAGAACATTCTAGTTATGATTTTTATATAACTGAAAACAATACTAGAGTGATTGTTAAAGATAGTGCAAGTATTAAAAAGTTATTTGAAAATGTTACTGTTGCATATGTATCAGAAAGTAAACCTGAAATAGATGGTATTATGTTAGTGTGGCAAGCAATGGGTGGAGATGTTAAACGTAATTATATTAAGTTTAATGTTTTAGATGAAAAAGTAGCTGAAAATTTAATTAATACTTTAACACAAGATTATAAAGGTAAATTATATATTAAAATAAAAAAAGATTCATTATATCTTAAATTGTTCAAAGATAATGATTTTAGATTTTGTCATGACCGAGGTTCTGAATTGCTCTTGGTAAAAGAGAAAAATTAATAGTAAATTGGTTTTAGAGGAGTGTAAAGTATAAAATGTCATTGACCTTAACTCAAATTGAAACAAGTAAAGAGATTTTAATTGATTTGTATTGGAAAAGAGAAAAAACTCTTATAGAAGTAAGTAAAATATTGTCTTGTTCTTTACGAAAAGTAAATTATTTTATGAGAAAATATAAAATTAAAAGAAGGATAGCTGGACCAATAAAAAAAGAGAAAAAAAAATTATTTTGTAAAACTAAAGATTGTAATAGAGAAATTACTAAGCGTAGTGAATCTGGTTATTGTAAGAGTTGTGCTGGTATAAAGGCTTGGGAAAATAATAAAGAGAGGAAAAATAAAGCTTCAATTAGATGGAAAAATAAAAACAATCCAAATTTTAATGGTTTATCTAAAGAGCACAAATTAAAAATTACTAATGCAAATAAAGGTAAGTCATTAAACCATAAAAAAAATTGTAAGTGTTCTTTTTGTAAAGCTAAACGAGGAGAGTTAAATGGTATAAATAGTTATTCATATATAGATGGTAGAAGATGTGAGCAACAATACTGTATAGAACCAAATTGTAATAATCCAGTAACTAAAAGAGGCAATAGATGTAGTAGTTGTGCTCATGAAGGTGAAAGGAATGGTTGTTATGGGAAAGATATGAGTAAAGAAAATAATCCTGTTTGGATTAAAGATAGAAGTTTAATGGAATATGGAGATGAATTTAATAATACATTAAAAGAAAAAATAAGAGAAAGAGATAATTATATTTGTCAAGTATGTGAGAAGACGCAGTTAGAAAATGGAAAACAATTAGATGTTCATCACATAGATTATAATAAAAAAAACTGTAAAGAAGAAAATTTAATTGCTTTATGTGTTAAATGTCATAGAGAGACAAATGGAAATAGAGAGTATTGGAAAAAATATTTTGAGGAGAAAATAAATAATGTCTTTGAGTTTGTCTGATATAAGAGGAAAGGTTAGATTTTTAATAGATGATTCATCTACTGGCATGATACCTGGAGACATTTTTACTTATTCCACTAGTGCAATATTTACTTTAACAGAGAGTTATATAGGTACTGTTAGTACAGTTTTACAAAATGATGTCGAATTAGAAACCAGCGAGTGGTCATATAGTAGTATAACTAATAAAGTGACTATATCAAAATCTTTAACTACAGGTGATACTATTGAAATCAGGTATTCTTATTTTCCTAATTACGGTAATACCGAAATTGATAATTATATCCAAGGAGCTTTAGTACATATTAGTGCTTGTAATTATTATAATTGGATAGTAGAAAGTTCTACTATTTATCCAGAGCCAACTGACAGAGAAGAAAACTTAATAATAATGGTTGCTGCTACACTAATAGAACCTAACAATAAATCTTACAGATTACCTGATGTAATGATAGGTGTACCTAATGATTTACCAACTTATGATAAAGTAAGAAAAATAATTTCAATTTTTAAACAAAATAGTCACGGTTTTTTTAACGTATTATAACATAAACAAAGTAAGGAGAAAAGTATGGCGAATATCTATGATAAGTTGTATAAAGATA
>Ga0208904_1002235_pt1 | contig 12411 bp, 13 predicted proteins | sample AntAceMetag02UKB_FD_184774 | JGI IMG/M metagenome (GOLD analysis project Ga0208904, IMG submission 184774) | Saline lake microbial communities from Ace Lake, Antarctica - Antarctic Ace Lake Metagenome 02UKB (SPAdes) (version 2) | ecosystem: Environmental > Aquatic > Non-marine Saline and... | reverse complement strand
AATGTTCTTTTTGGCGATTTATAAAAGTTATTCACTTGACAAAAAGAACATTTAAAGATAAACTTTAGATAACTTTAAAATAAACTTAAAAATATGCAAAGTACTAAAACAATTATTGGAGTAAAAGAACTCCGTGAAAATTTAGAAAGCTACGTTAATAAAATAAACAAAGGCATGAGTTTTACAGTTGTTAAAAGAAGTAAGCCTGTTTTTAATATTACACCAATTGAAGTAGATGAAAATTGGGAAGAGGTTGTTGATTTTACAAAAATTAGAAAAGGTGGAGTGAAGATTGACGAAATTTTATCTAGAATATAAGAATAATATGGTAGATAAAATTACCAAGGCTTTTAATAAATTTTCTAAATCAGAGAAAGAAAAAGTAAAAAAAATATTATTACAAATAAAGTCTGAGAAATTTAACAATCTAGATTTAAAAAAACTAAAAGGACAAAAAGATATTTACAGAGTTAGAAAAGGAAAAATTAGAATAATCTATAAACTTAAAGAAGAAGTTTCTATAGTGGTGATAGAGAGAAGAAGCGATAAAACCTATAAAAATATATGAATTTAAAAAACTACCTAATTATGAAGGTAGTTTTTTAATCGCAACGTACGGCGATGCTCCCGTGGTGGGATGACTTCCGAACGGTTTTGGCTAATTATGAATAAAAAATTTAGTAAAGCCAAACTCTTTATGTAATTTTATTCAATAAAAAAATCTTCATCAATTTTTTTAATTTCATATTTACTTTCAACTTGAATTCCAAGATTATATTTAATCATTAATTCAACCAATTTTTCCCCGTTAATTAAAATTATTTTATTTCTAGATTTACTAGCACTTTTTATTGCCTTATTATCATAATCTGATGTTGTAACAAAAATACCTTTTACTATTTCTCCATCGTCCATGGCTCCTTTAAAATTTCTTAAGTCTCTTTCTCCTACATTGTTTGTAGTGTAACGTTTTGCTTGTGTATAAATTTTTTCAATACCAAGAGCATCTTGTTTGATTATTCCATCAATACCACCATCGCCAGATTTTTTAGTTTCTTGAAAATCACCGTAACCCATTTTTTGGAATAATTGTAAAATTATTTTCTCAAAATAATAAGGATTTGACTCTTTAAGTTTTTCTATTAATTCACTTTTTAATGAATCTTGTATATCACTAAAACCACTGTCGATTTTTTCTATTGGAGTTTTTAATAATAACTTATCTTCATCAGTTGAATCTTTTTTTATATTTTGAAAATCCATAAATTCTTCAAAAGTTTCTAGATCTTTTATGGCAATCTCTTTCTTATTATCTTTTTTATTTAAAAAAGATGACCCTTGATTTGTTATCTGTACAAAACCTCTCCGTGGATCTTTGACTAAACCAGCTTTTTTAAGATAAGTACGAGCCCACATTAATCTATCGTGAAATCTAGTATAACCATTAGATACAATTTCTTCTTTTTCTGATTCAGATAAATTAAAATATTTATCTCTTACAATATTAGATATTTCTTTTACAGAGTATTCTTCACCATTACGTATAAAATCAAGTAGTGGATACAATATTTCATTAAATTTTGGCATTTTTATATTATTTTTTATTTTCATAAATAGATTTTAATTTACTATGATTAATTATGATATCACAAAGTTATTCATTATCCTCTTGTTCTTCTTCAGTACTAACTTTCTGACCATTTTGTTGTGAGAATTTTTCGTAAGAACCAATTCTTGTGAAGTCAATATCATAAGTTTCATTATCAATTTTATAAACAACAACAGAATCTAACCCTATATTTTCTAATTTACCGTATGTTAATAACTCTTTTTCCTTTAAGTCTAAGATATCACGCAAAAGCCAGTTTCCTAAAGCTGAATTTGGATTACTCATTAAAGCTTTAGAATTATCTTGACAAACTTTTGCATCCATTGTGTTTCTGTCAGGTAGTGTTAACTCAAAAACCTTGTCTCTGGCAGGAAAAAAATTAGGAAATTTTTTATGAATCCATGCGGGAATTGGTATATAAATTTCATTTGGATTACGAGGTCTACCTGAAGCATTCCACTGATTAAGCCCACTTTTTACAGGAACTTGTTTATCGTCATCTTTTAAGGAATACAAAGGCAAAAATACATGTGGTTGAATTTTTATTGGTGCGAATATAAGACCTTGTTCTGAAACTAATTTTTCTACTACGCTAAAAGGGTCATTAAGAATTTTTACAGGAACTTCAAATAATACATTTTCAGTTATGAAACGCTTGTAGAGAGTACTTTTTGTTATATTAAAAGAATAATCATTGTTTGAGTCAGAAAATTGTATAGTATTACCTCGAGATGATAGTTTTATTTTTTTTATAGTATTAACATCGATTAAATGAGCAGGAGTTTCATAGACAATTATTTTTCCCACTCGTCTTGTAATGCAATGATAGATTAGATTGTCCATACCAAATATTCTTTTTGTGGTCTCTATTCTATCGTTTCTTAATTCAGCTATTTTACTTATTTTATCTTCAGGGCTTAAAGAAGAGAATAACTGATGATCACTATTAAATTCAGCAACTTTTTGAAGAGTTTTTCCATTTCCATCAAGAAATGTTTTTATACCAAATCCGACTTTATCTTTTGAAGCGTCGGCAGATACATCGGAACGAGAAAGGTTATCTGCTTCAAAAGCTTTGCAAAATAAATTTTCAGTAATTCTTGAAGCGAGATAAGGTTCTGGTGCTTCAGAAAAAAGGCTCGATAATGAACCTATTGCATTGAGTAATTTTTTATAATAATCTAAATTTTGTTTTGGTTGTTTGTTTATAAACATATTAAACACTATCTAATGCTTTTTTTATATTTTTAGCAACACGTTCTATTACAGAAACAGAAACGGAATTACCAAGCTGTTTGTAAAGTCTTGAATCAGCCAAGTCTTTTGGTAATTTATAGCTTTTTGGATACCCTTGAAATCTAGCACATTCTCTTGGTGTTAATTTTCTAATACCTTTTTTATCTTTTATTAAAGGTACATTATGACCACCAGTCCCCATGTTAGCTGTTAAAGTGGGGCAAAGTCCACTTTTATTTTCACGAACATAAACACGACGCCATTGATAAACAGTATCGTCTCTTTTAATTTCCTCTTTTAATTGTTTGTACATTGGATGTCTATCATAATAATATTTTTCATCGACATCTTTTTCTAGCAAATCTTTTATTTTTTTTGTTAATTTTTTTGGTTTTGGAAATTCAAAAATATCTAATGCTTTTTTGTTTTTAAAGCCTACTATATAAACTCTTTCTCTATTCTGTGGAACATTCCCATATTCTGAACTATTAAGAATTTTTACTTTTGTGAAATAACCTAAATCACTTAAGGCATCAGATATAATTTTAAAAGTTTTTCCCTTGTCATGAGATTTTAAATTTTTTACATTTTCTAGAAATAAAGCTTTAGGTTTTTTATCTCTTAATATTTCTACTATTTTAAAAAATAAATCACCACGACCAGTATCTAAAAATCCTCTGCGATAACCAGCTATCGAAAAAGGTTGACATGGAAAACCACCAAGTAAAATATCAAATTTAGGCAAATCATTACTTTCTATTTTTGTAATATCCTTTATAAGCAAAGGGCAATTCTTAAAATTCAAATCATAAGTTACTTTACAAAATGGATCAAAATCATTACTAAAAACTGTCTCAAAACCAACTTTTTCAAAACCAAGTCTTATCCCACCAATCCCAGCAAACAAGTCCAAGGTTTTATAAATTTTATTATTTATTTTTTTCATAAATAATTTTCTTAACTTTAAATATTAACTATAGTTTACACTTTTTATTAGATATTGTCCAAATTAACTTTTTAATAACTCTACACATAAATTTTACATCAAAAAAGCTCGTTAAAAAGCTTTTTTGTTTTGTTGTAAAATTTAACAGATTTACCCCTAAAATATAGCTACAAAATCCTTTTAAACAAAGGGTTGTTTGTTTCTGCCCCTAAAATGCTCCCGTAACTTTGGTGCAGATTGTTTTGTTAAAATAAATTTACCTAAAAACAGGTTAGAAAATAGCTAAGATAAGAGCTTTATAAATGTTTACCTAAATATTCAGCTAAACTTTGCTAAACTCCAATATTTTAAAATATACATAAATAATTGGAATAAATTTTGTCTATCTTTTGCCTATAGTTAGACAAATATATTTTATTGGAATAAATTTTGTTCCAAACTTTTCCAACCCCAATATTTTAAAATATTCATAAATAATTGGAAAATGTTTTGACTACTTATTGCCCAAGGTTAGTTAAAAATATTTTTTGGGAAAATGTTTCATTCCAACATTTTCCAACTCAATTATTTTAAAATAATTTATAAGTTAATTTGAAACTTTGTTAATTAAATTATCTTTAGTAGTCAAGTAAAATCTTTTCTTTCGTCGGTCTGCCCGACGACGAAAAAAAGATTGATTGACACAAGTAATTTGAAACAAAATCAAAGCTTACATTCTAATCTTGATTATAATCACACATCTAAAGAATAATTACTATGGCCTATACCTACAATATTAAAGTTGTGGTGTCGGGTAAACAAGTTGAAGTATATAATTATAAAAAATCAGTCTGGCGGGACTTCCAGCGAAAAGAGATCAGTACCAAAAATAAAAATACTCAAAAAGAGCCAAAACAATTAGATATATTAAAGAGGATTGAAAAACAAAAAATTAAAAGAACCTCCTCACTTAACCGAACGAGAACAGAGATTCGTCGGTTAACCAACTCCAACCCGCATTTAGATAAATTTTTAACTCTAACTTTTTCCGACAACATAACCGAACTTAAAGAAGCAAACTATATCTTTAATAAATTCATATTAAGGATAGCTTATAAATACCCAAATTTTGAATATTTAGCCGTGCCTGAATTTCAAAAGCGTGGGGCTGTTCATTATCATGTACTTTGTAATTTGCCTTTTGTTCATTACAAAGAAATTACCGACATTTGGGGTCAGGGTAATATTGATATTAAGAAAGTAAAAGATATTACTAACCTTGGGGCGTATGTTTGTAAATATCTTAGTAAAGATATGTTTGACGAGCGTACTTTTGGAAAAAAGAAATTCTTTCGTTCGCAAACACTTAAAAAACCTATTGAAATTTTAGGTTATTCTGCTAGAAAGTTTGTTGAAAAATACTTGTCAGAAAGCAAACCTGTTTTTGAAAAGAATTTTGAGAGTAAGTGGAGTGGTGAAATTGATTACAAGGCGTTTGTGTTAAACAACGTATTAACCAGACGCCTATGATTAGTGAAGAATTGGTAAAAGAATTTCAAGAAATTGTTAAAAGAAAGTATGGGAGAAATATAAGTTATGATGAAGCCTTTGAAATAGCGAACGGAATTGTTAGTTATTTTAGTTTGCTTAAAAAAACATATTTAAAAATGAAGAAAAGAGATTGATTATATTATTTAATATGGTAGTATATTAACGACACTCAATTACACAATTAAATACTAAGAGTTTTTAATAAAATATTTGTCCCCAGAAAGGGGCGGTTTGTGCCGATAAATATTACTTTTAGTAGTGTTAATTGGGTGTCCACGACCGTCCCTTTTTGTATTTAATTTAAAATTATGAATAACACAAAATTAAAATGTATAATCTTTTGTAGAGTATCTAGTAAAGAACAAGAAGAAACTGGATATTCTTTGCCTGCTCAAGAAAAATATTTGAAAGAATATTGTGATAAAAAAGATTTAAAAATTGATAAGATTTTTAAAATATCTGAAAGTGCGAGTGGAGAAAAACAAAGATATAAATTTAGTGAGATGATGAAGTATACAAAAGACAATACTATTAAAATTATTGTCTGTGAAAAAGCTGACCGATTAACAAGAAATTTTAAAGATATGGTTGCGATTGATGGGTGGCTTGAAAAAGACGGCGAAAGACAAGTGCATTTAGTAAAAGATAGTTTGATAATGCATAAAGATTCAAGATCACAAGAAAAGCTTAATTGGGGAATTAGGATTTTGTTTGCAAAAAATTATATAGATAATTTAAGTGAAGAAGTTAAAAAAGGACAAAAGGCAAAAGTTGAGGAAGGGTGGTTACCAACCAAACCACCACTGGGATATAAAACTATAGGCGAAAAAGGACACAAAATACACGTGATAGATGAGGAAGTGGCACCATTTATCAAAGAAATGTTTAAAACCTATTCTACGGGCAATTACTCTATTAAAAAGCTATCTGAAATAATGTTTAAGCAAGGACTTACAACAAGACAAGGTAAAGCCATTGCAAAAACTACTTTACATAGAATTTTAAGAGATTCTTTTTACCATGGTGAGTTTGTGTGGAAAGGGGATACCCATGTAGGAAGTCATAAACCTATAATTTCAAAACAACTATTTAGAAAAGTACAAAAAATAGTACACAGACCAACTAAGGCTCCAAAATATCAAAAACACAATCCCTTATTTAAAGGAAAAATAAATTGTGAAGAATGTGGTGGAACAATAGCTTGGGAAAAACAAAAAGGTACTTGGTATGGGCATTGTAATCATTACAAACCTTGCACACAAAGAAAATTTATTAGACAGGATAATTTGGAAGAAATACTTATACCGTTATTTGAAAAAACTTCACCCAAAGAGGAAGAAGTTTTAACATGGCTTGAAAAAGCTTTAAAAATAATTGATAATGACCAAACAGACTATAAAGAAGTTCAACAAGAAAAATTAGGTAAAGAAATTAAAAGGATAGAGGACAAAATGAAAGAAGTTTACGAAGACAAAGTTGATAAGATTATATCGGTTGATTTTTTTAAAGAAAAAACAGAAGTTTATGAAGATCAAAAAGAAAATTTAAAAGAAGCACTAGAAAAACTTGATGAAAATTTAGACGAACAAAGGAAAAAGGCGGTGTCTATTCACGAGCTTGCTTATAACGCAAAACCTACTTTTTTAGATTTTGAAGCTACCACAGAAAGAAAAAGAGATATATTAAGTGAAATATTTTCGAACTTGGACTTAAAAGACGGCAACATAGCCGAAAAATATACTCCTGCCTTTGAATTTTTACTTTATTGGATGCCTATCTTAAATGACACTTTCGAACAGGAGAAAAACTGCTTAACAAAAGAAAAAACAGACCTTTCAAAGTCTGCTCGTTCCGTATTGCTCCGAGGGACGGACTATGTTAGAACCAGTCTAGCTACTAATAGTGGCAATGATAGCCAAAATTGTTAAAAAGAATATTCCTATTGTTAGCCAAATTATCCATTTAGTCATTCTTGATGTAGATTTTTGTTCATCAAGTATTTTTTTCAAAACACTTAACGATATATTTTGTGTATTAATTATCTCTGTGTGTCTTTCCCATTCGTTTTCTTCTCTAACGGCTTCCTTATTAATAAAAGGTATTACCATTTCAGTTTCGTCTAAATTTGGAATATTAAAAGTAGGTAGATCAATTTTAGGTATTTTAGGAATAATATCCTTTATATTCTCTTGTAATCGAGCAGAAGCTTCTTGAGCCATTTTTATAGTTTTTAACATTGGTTCAGGAATTTCTATATCTTCTTTTTTTATCATGTTATTTTCTGTCTTTGTTATTTTTTAAGTACTTTTTTATTTTACGTAATGTTTCGAACGGGTTCTTGTCTAAAGTCATTGAGATTTCAACTTTTTGAAGATGTTTTCTTTTATACTTATTAAATTTACTATCAGGAATTAACAATGTTACATGCATAACTTGTTGATAACCTAATAACAATTCTTTTCGTCTTGCTTCTATATCTTCTTGGTTCATATTATAAATATCAACATTACAAAAAAAACTTGCTTTACGAATCCATTCTCCCCATTTTTGAACTGCCATTTTTCTTTCCATAATTTCTAGATCAAAATTCAATGTACCTGGTATAATACTTATTATAAATATAGAAGCAGAAAAAAACCCTATCCACACTTGGTATGTTACAGGTATGGAAGCAAATATTAACATCGCTACTATAGCCGAACCAATGGCCACATATAATAAAATTATTCTATTTGCCAAAGCAAAATTATTCTCAATGATGCCATGCATACTTCGAGTTTGGTCTGCTTTTCTGCATAATTTTTTAATTTCTTCAATTGTTTCTGTCATATTTGTAAGTTAACTAAAATCAACTCTATCAATTCCAGAGGCAAAGTGAGAATACCTTTTTGATATAATCGGGGTAAGATGTGGAAAAGATGCGTCTATTTTAGAATTTGTCCAAGGGAGTTTCAAGTAGTCCGTTTGAAATTTGTATCTTTGTTCTATTGTTAGATTGGTATAAGTGCTGTTATAATCGACAAGGATAGCTAAGCTGTGTCCTTCGCCATCCTCCCAATCTACACCCCCTGGTCTATCATTTGTGATTCTATCTATTTTGCCTAGTATATATTTTTTTACCTTAATAGGTGTACTAATGTGATTAAGCATCGTTAACGATGCTGTATCTAAATAATGAAAAGTCATCAAAATTTTTATGTCATGAAGAACTTTATAACAATATTCAAGGTCCCAAAGCTCTGTTTTCCTTGTGATAATCTTAAAATCAGCGGATATATTTTTAAATAATTTTTTTATTTCACTTGGTGTCATATTAATTTTTTATAGGATCGATATTAAAATCATTTCCAAAAACTTCTTTCCATAAATCTATTGTTGGTGTTATATTATCTTCTTCATCGGCTACTAACAAAGTTTCAAATGCATCGTTAGCTTTAAGTCTAATTAAATCCCATTCTTGATTTGAAATATTTTTAACAATATTATTTTCTGTATTAGTAGGGTCAGCTATATATACATGACTTCCATCAGGTTCATAACTGCCGTATGGTGCATCGAAAAGTAATACTGGAAATTGTTTTTTGCTTACTAACTTAAAAAACCTTAAAATCGCTTCTTGAATATTTGCTTCAGCCATTAGAGAAACTTCTTGATAGGCAACTATTACTTCTATTGCAAATGAAGATAATTCAACATCTTGATAATTCCTCCATTTTTTTAACAGTCTAACAATACTTGTATAATTAATATTTTCATTTTTTCTATCTGAAATAAATTCAAATTGTTTTTTAGGCGAAGTAAAATAAACAGTTTGGTTTTCATTAGGTTGTGCAACATAATCAGAGTCTCTCGTTTCGCCAACTGGCACGATATCAACATTTAGTCCAGAAGCTATAAATTCCAATCCGGCAGTTTTAGAACTATCCCAAAAATCTTCATCATTTTTTTGAGGATAAATGCTTTTTAAAATTGGTAATATTATATCATTGGCGTGGTGAAGCTCTGAATAATCTTCTTGATCCACATCAAGAAAAAATAATAAATCAATATCTACTTGAACATCATCTTTAGGTTTGAGAATAGTTCCTTTTTTCCAAGACCCAGATTGCCATACCTTCAAAACTCGCGTATCTGTATTTTCGGAAATTTTTGATTCGATTGTAGAAATTAAATTAGCTATTTGAGGTTGGTGTTTTTGTTTATCCTCGTTAGTAAATTTTATTCTATCTTTGTAATTAAGTAATTGTGAATTATTTAAAATCATATTGGTAAAATTTATTTATAATATATATGATATTATATTAGTATAATATTAATAGTACACTTTATAATTTAAAAAATCAAGTCTTTTTTTGGCTAAAATAAGATATAAAAAATATTTAAAGAAAAGATAAAATTAACATAAAAAACAAAATACCCACCGAAAGGAGGGTAGCGATGGGATTTTGTATTCACAAAAGTGAACTAGAATATAATAACATTTTTATTTAAAACCTACAAATAAATAACAAAAAATGAAAGATTAATTATTTAATAAAAAAATTAATCTGGTAACTCTCCTTTTAGTTGGTTTACTAATATAGCGGTAAACTCACCGACTATCAATAATTCTGCGACATTCTTTGCTCCTACATCTATTATTCCGACTACCTCATTATATTCATTTAACACAGGACCTCCGCTATATCCGCCAGTTAGCGGTGCACTTAATGCTATTTTATAATTTTCGCCACTTTCATTTTTACGTATTGTCTGGATACTCGCATCAATATTATAGGCTTGATCTCCTTTTTCGTATGCGGGATACCCAAAACAAGTTAAATTTAATCCTTGCGATAATTCGTCACAACATGCTAGTGCTAAAGTTTTTCTTACATAACGGTTGTTTATTTTTAATATAGCTATATCTTTTTCGGTATTTTTTTTGACAAGAGTGGCATATATTGGGGTATAAACATTTCTTTCGTCAAATAATTTTATTTCTCTTTCATTTCCAATAACATGTGCACATGTTATAACCATATCATTTTCTATACAAAATCCAGTTCCTGTTTGTGATCCACTTTCAATTATAAATAAAGATGATTTAATTTCCTCTAATAAATCTATAGGCAAACAAATATGATTACCATCAAGTTCGTTATACTTATTTACTAATTTTCTATAAATTGGATCTCTATATCCTCTTATCATTCTAATATAATTTATTTTTCCATAAAGGACATCTGTAAAATATATTTTATCACTAACTCTTTTATTTTTTTTATAATATTTACTAAAAAAAACTTTTTCTACATTTTTAATCCCAAATTTTTCCCAAGCATATAACATGCTTCTAACTTGTCTAATAAAATTTCTAGGTATATTAAGTTTGGTGTTTACTTTTATACCGGTTACTTCTTGTCTAAAATGTTTATTTCTAATTCTAACTTTTTTTAAATTTATTTTAAAATCATTATTCGTTATGATATTTTCAACTCGAGATCCAACATTAACAAAAAAAACACCTTCATTATATCCTGTTTCTGCTATTTTTTGAGAGATTCTTGTATATTTAGTAGAAAAAGTTATATCATCTACATACCTAGTATATACACAATTATGTTCTTTTGCTAAAACTTGTAATTCTCTATCCATGCGACTGCAAATCATATTTGTTATTATTGGAGAAGTGGGAGCGCCTTGAGGTAACTGATTATCATGACAACAAATTTGTGCCAATATTGTAGAAACGTTAGAGTTAAAATTATATACTTTGCCCATGAATAAACCTCTTATACGACCAAAATGTATTGTGGGGTAAAATTCTTTTAAATCTAAATTAAAAAGGATTTTATTTTTTAAATGTCTAAGAGCATTACTTTTAACACCTTTATTAAAACCGTAAACACATCGTTTTGGTTTGTAATCTAAACACATTATGTGCTTAAGTTTTTTTTGTATTTCTTTTAACTTAAAACAAGGAGCCATTATTTTTCTAATGCCACCTGTTTTTTTATTTAATTTAAAAGTAATATACTTATTTCTTTTTTTGTATAATAAAGCAACAAGTTCATCTTCCTTAATCTCTAATAACTCAGCTATGTCTTTACGGCTTTTTATAGCTTTAAATTTTTCTTTTAACTCAGTGTCATTAATTGAAAATTTAATTTCCATAAATAAAATTTTATATATAAATATAAAGACGTGCAGTAGATGATATAACTTATAAGACAGATCTGCCAAAAGTGATCAGTTACACTGTGCAAAAGTTTGATGAGTAAGACAAGTAATATAAACTTGTGAAGACCGCTGCAAAATCGAACGGCGGAGATTTATTGTCTACTGCACTCTATATATTATATGTATAGTATATTAAGTTTTTATTTTTAACAAGTTTAAAAAAATAATATCTATTTAATAATTAAGTAAGTATTAGCTATTAAGTATTAGCTATAAAGTAAAGAATAAACTATAAAATATTTGTAATAACAAAAAAACAGCTATTTTAAGCTATTTTTTGTTGTTTTTGGCGTACTGGACGGGGGTCGGTCGGTTGCACTAAAAAGTAATACTCCCTTGGTGGAACGATTTTCGAACGGTTTTGGCTAATTATAGTTAATCTATTAATTAGTAACTAAATTAATTAATTAATTATATTTTCTTTTATTATCCATTATTACTTTCTTACTAAAATCTTTTGTAAAATATATAATACCAATTTCTATAAATACAGCAATTAGATCAGCTGGTATTTTTTGAAATTGTAATATTAATAAAAATAGGATACTATATCTTTTACAAACCTCTGTTATCTTTGTCAATTTATCAAATCTACTTCTTAGAAGATGACTAAATACGAGTGGCCTAATTAAACTTTGAGATTATTATTTACTGCACTATCACATCCGTTCCTGAAGAGTCCTATTAAACCTTTTAAAGGCTCTAATTGATTATTTAATTGAGTGTGTTTTTCCTCATATTTTTCCGTCAATTTATTTTTTTCTTCTCCGACGCTCAATCTTAATAATTCCAATTTATTTTTCTTAGACTCATTAATCTCTTCTATTGGGTTTTCAACGCTATTCAATTTATTAATTAATTTATCTAT
>Ga0208904_1002232_pt1 | contig 12427 bp, 10 predicted proteins | sample AntAceMetag02UKB_FD_184774 | JGI IMG/M metagenome (GOLD analysis project Ga0208904, IMG submission 184774) | Saline lake microbial communities from Ace Lake, Antarctica - Antarctic Ace Lake Metagenome 02UKB (SPAdes) (version 2) | ecosystem: Environmental > Aquatic > Non-marine Saline and... | reverse complement strand
TTTTGGGAGATATCATTAAATTAACAAACAATATCAAATTCAAAAAAGAGATGAATCGCTGGTTTGTCGCCGGCAATATAGCCGTAAACAGGCACAAGTGGCTAATTCGGCAGCAGCGGCAGTTAAAGATAGCTTCTAATGAGAGCCGGTTTAATAAGGCCAGCCTTTCTCCCTGTGCGGAATATGGAGTAATAACGACAGGTGTATCATTTTTTTATGTGAAAGAGGTGTTAAGTAAGATGGGCCTGGAAGGCAGGGTCTCTCTGTTAAAGATAGCCAGTATAAACCCGTTGCCGCTTAAGGTTATAAAGGAATTCCTTAGCAGACACAAAACTATACTTGTGCTGGAAGAGCTCGCTCCTTTAATAGAGTCCGGATTAAAGATAATTATTTCGGAAAATCCCAAGCATGCCGGTATCAGGGTATATGGTAAGCTTAGCGGAGATATGCCTGAAAACGGCTACTACAACCCGGATATGGTAAGTAGTTTTATAGAGAAAAAGCTGGCTGCGCGTCTGCCGCGCGTGGCAGATAAGGATGAGGTTAGGAGCAAGCTGAAAGAGTTCAATAATACGATTTTACCATATAAACAGCATATCTTATGCCCCGGTTGCCCGCATCGAGCGTCATTCTATGCGCTTAGCAGGGCCATGGAAAAAACTTCTGAGGATTTTATTATCGCTACAGATACGGGATGTTATGCTCTGGGCGCGTTCTTTCCCTTTTTTAAGGGGGATCTGTTGTTTAACATGGGCTCAAGCATAAGCGTAGCAGCGGGATTTGGCTTGAGTAAGTACGGCAAAAGAGCTATCGCTGTTATAGGTGATGGAACATTTATGCACAATGGTCTGCAGGCCCTGATAAATTGTGTATCTAAAGACATGGATATTCTGGCCTTTGTTCTGGACAATAATACGCTTGCCATAACAGGGCTGCAATCCCCTGTAGCCACATCTATTGAGGAATTATCAAAGGCCGCCGGGGCTAAACATGTAGAAGTTTGCGACCCGTTTAATACCGACATGATGCAGCAGAAAATAGAAGACGCGTTAAAAGCGCGCGGGCCAAGGGTAGTTATAGCAAGGCACAAATGCGCTCAGCTTACGCGAAAAAGAGCAGGGCAAAACGGCACAAAGCCAGGTGCGTATAAAATTGACGAAAGAAAATGCGGTAACTGCAGGCTATGTATTGACAGCCTTGCATGTCCCGCCATATATCTAAAAGATAATAGGGTGCATATTAATGAAAGCCTTTGCTCTGCTTGCGGCCTTTGTACCGCTATCTGTCCAAAATCAGCGATTATAAAATTATGAAAACCAATAAAAAAACGCAGGAACTAATAATTACAGGCTTGAGGATACATGGTATAACTAAGATAAGCCAGGTTATATCACAAGCGGCTGTTAATGACGGCTTTGCAGTGAAAACATCTGAATTTGTAAAACAGCAGCTTATGCTAAATGAAGTCTGTCATATTCGGTGGGGAAAAAGCGTGGACAGCCCTCTCATATCAAAAGGTGAGTGCGGCATCTTTCTTTGCTTTAACCCGATATCGGCGACTGACATTATAGCGGATTATCTTTCTCCGGAAGGCGTGATATTGGTCGATACAAGCAAACCATATTTGGGTATTTTGGATGATCCTGTTTCTGATCAGGCAATCAGGCCTGCTACTAATAAAACTTTTAATCTTCCTGATAAACTGCTCAAGCTGCTAAAGCCGAGAAGCGCTACCCGTTGTTTAGGCTTGCACTCTGTAGTAGGCCAGATTTTTCCGCTGCTTAACCGGTTATCAAACACGGTTATTAGGGTAGATGCTTTTGAACTCGCTCAAAAATCAGGCAACATAAAAATGGTTAATTTTGTTATGTTGGGCGCATTATTGGCAAGTGGCGTGCTAACAATTAAAACAGAGAGCGTTATTAGTTCAATAAATATGACCACCTCGTCCGCAGAGGCGGATGATTTTATAAAAGCCCTGGAGTTTGGAATGACGCAAATAAAAAACAGGCGCAAGCTATGAATATTTACGGGAATTAAGAGCCGATTATGGATTTTGCTATTAAGACAGAGAATTTGACCAAGGAATTTATCGTGCCTGATGCCATGTTTAATGTGCCTTCTCCTTTCGGAGGAAGGAAATCAATTGTCGCCGTCGATAATATAAGTATTGAGATTAAAAAAGGGGAATCTTTAGGGCTTGTCGGAGCTAATGGTTCAGGTAAGACGACATTGCTAAAACTGTTAGCGACACTTATTTTGCCAACAAGAGGATCGGCACATGTTAACGGCTATAACGTTGTGAAAGAAGGCCGGGACGTAAGAGGATCGGTAGGTTTGGTTTTAGGCGAGCAGCGTAGTTTTTACTGGAGGTTGACAGGTAGGCAGAATCTTAATCTTTTCGCGGCGCTGTATAAGCTCTCGGCTGTCGAGACTGTTAAAACAATAAAAAGCTTATCATCTTTTTTAGAAATAGAAAAATACATGGATAATATTTTTTACAGATATTCAGCGGGAGTTAAACAAAGGTTTTCTATCGCGAGAAGCTTGCTTGGAGATCCCCAAATTTTATTATTAGATGAACCGACAAAGAGTCTAGACTCAGCTATTACGGAAAAATTAAGCGCATTTATAAAACGCGATTTTGTAGGCAAACAGGGAAAAACCGTTCTTTTTTCGACTCATGATTGCCAAAAGGCAGACATTTTTTCAGATAGGATAGCTATAATAGAACAGGGAAAAATTAGGATTGGCAATGACCCTGACGGCCTAAGCGCATAAAAGGCCTTTATGGTAAAGACGCACTATATGCATTGTTGGCTGAGAGTAAAGTTTTAAGGGATAGTTTATGAAAAGAGAGATATGTGTTTATGCAAAAAACGATCTTATAGAGGTCTTTAGCTATAAAGTGCCCTGTGTTCTTAGAATGATCGGCATAATATCCTTACTATACGTATTCTATCTTAACAATAATCTATTTCTTCAAAATAATCTTACTCTTCAGGTTGGCAAATATCAATTAACATACTTTTTGTTCGCGCTTAGCGGAATTATTATTACTATGTATTTATTGCCTGCCCTTACGAATTTTACCTTACGAATGCAGGATGAGAAAAGAAACGGAACGTTAGAAGCTTTATTAGCAACGCCTACGAGATTCTCGGTTATTGTTATATCAAAATATATCAGCAGTTTTATTTTTAATTCAGTACTTGCTTCCGCTGTTTTAATATTTGGAATTTATTTTTTAAGAAGCGTTGTAATGGAAGTAGATTTTATCGCGATAATTGTTCTTTTCATTTTAGCCAATATTATATTTGGTGCTATAGCTTTATTGTCGGCTAGTTTTATTATTGTATTTGAGCAAAGCGGATCTATCGTAAGAACAATCAACTTTATTTTCATGATATGCGGAGGTATTTATTTTCCTGTATCTGTTCTGCCAGGAAGTATGCAGAAGTTTTCATATCTTTTACCGATTACATACATTACGAAAGCTTTTAGGCAGATATTGTTCAAGGATTATGGGCTCAGGGATATTATGCCCAGCATAATAGTTTTGTTAGGTTTTGCCGTGGTATTGTGGACCGCAGGTATGATTATACTGGAATATTGCTTAAATAAGGCGAGGGCAAATGGCACATTGACAAATTATTAGGCCTTGATGGCAACTATATTTCCTATAAAGCTACTTTATGATTGCTGTCAGGATTTGTTAGTTTTATACAGATTCAGAACAATTCCATCAAATTCTACACTTTTTATTATAGTATAGCGCGCATCGAGCGTTTCCCTCAGTAATAATGTATCCTCGTTCAATACTCCGTTTCTCGGCCAGAAGGATAAAACCGCCCATATTCTGTTGTGATCGGAAGCAATGTTATGATCTTGTTTTAGTCCGTACCTTTTCTGGTAATATGCAAAAGAAGGCCGAGTGCTTATGTGGCTATGCACAATAATATCACCATCTCTCCAATTGTTTTCAATATAGTTAATCGCCGGCAAAAAAGGTTCTTTTATGTATGCCCCCTGATGGTATTTGGTCTCCTGCATAGGCATATAGCCTGAAAAATAATTGTATAATGATGGTATAATAAGTAAGACAACCGCGATATATGCGGCTGTTCTTACCTTTGTTTGTCTGATATTGGTGATGCCGTGGGCAACAAGCAAATAGAAAAAAGGAGAGAATAGCATCAGTTGTCTATCGATATAAATAGGCATTATTTGAGAGATAAGAAATATTATAGTGATAGGCAGCAGTAAAAATGAAAACAACAAACCCCTTTTTTCGTCTTTCAGGTTAATTATACCGATGATTATAAGAGCGCTGAAAATTATCAAAGATAATATAGAGGTTGCCTTTGTACCGGTATAGCCGACAGCAAAATTTCTAAGAGTTATAAGTAGCGAATCAAAGGCAGGCCTTAGTGTCCAAAAATTATTTTTTACATATAATACGTGTGATAGCAGAATTTTTGCCCATGGGATGAGAAACGCTGCTATGCAGAGATTTGTGATAAGCATTTTTTTAGCAAGATATCGATTTTTTTTCGCTAAAAATAAAATCCATCCGGATAAAATAATGCACGATATAAGGTAATTTGTATAAAGAGATAAAATCCCAACTGTGCTAAATGCCGCCCATATGTAGTTGTTATTTTTTTTTATAGCTATGTATAGCAGATATGCCACTAAAATAACCAAAAATGTAGATAAGGTATAATTTCTAGCTTCCTGCGCGTACCATATGTGAATAGGCGAGATAGATAAAAGAAGAGCGGTACATAGAGCTGCTTTTCGTCCGAACAATGCGTTGCCAAATATATATACTAGAAATATAGATATAATGCCGAATATCGCTGAAAGTATTCTTATTGCAAATTCACTATTGCCAAATAGCCCTATCCACAGATTAAGTAGCGAGTAATAAAAACAGGGTTGGGGGTCAATGGACTCATAAGGGAGGAATGTTAGTTTCTTTTCAGCTGCAGGGTTCCAATATAGATTTGTATCGTTTGATAAAGTGTAGGTTTGCTGTATTGTGCCGGAGTTACTAACGCTTATGGCTTCATCAAACCACAAGTTAGGGGCAGCTATATTATATATTCTTAATGCTGAGCCTAATATAAGTATAAACGCTATATAAAATATATATTTGCGATTTTTATCAGTGTAAGTTATGTTCATTTTTTTAACTTATGGTTAATTATAATTAAAGCGTACAATCTTCCATATTCCGTTTTCCTTTTTAAGGGATAGAGCTCTTTTCTCTTTTTTAGATATCCACTGTATGCTTTTTATATGAAACGCATTATAGGTAAATTCAATTTTAGCGGTGGCAGTATCATCTTTTATTACCAGTTTATTTATCATTATGTTGCCTACGGAGCCGACAAGGTAACGACGAAATGTGGAATTGGTAAATTCCTGTAATTTTGTTTTAAATTTACTATAATCTATTTTCTGTTTGCCGGTGGAATCAAGATAATCAAGAGAGACCTGTTTGAGCGCGGACTCGAGGCGGTTTAATGCTAAATCAGTTACGAAGAGCTCAATTGTTTTTCTTATTTCAAAAAAATCACTATCACCTTTTTCAGGATAGGCAAAAGCACAATGATTATTTTGTGCGACGCATATTGTTAATAGACACGTTAAGAGTATTATTTTATTCATATTATAGAGGCATTTTACCACTTACACTATGGAAAATCAATGCCATATTTATTGCTAAATAACCGAAATTCTACAGCGTTTGTTTGTAAATATAACGAATTCTTATACAGGAACATGATTATGTTTTTTAGTTGAGTAATGGTTCTCTAAATCCGAAAGGTATAGTTATGAAGATAAGGCTTAAGCAAGGGCAGATAACGCGGGATTTCCATAAATATTTATGCTGCAAAGCATAAATATTTATGGACTAAGATTATAGGCAGTTATAAAAAAACTAGGTTAACTTATTTCTGTTACCGGTTGCTATGATCTTCCATTGACCATGTTCCTTAGCAAAGGTAACTTTCTGCGTTATCCCATACGTTACCCATTGCATGGAGTCTTTGTCAAAAGCATAAAGATGATACTCAAACTCAACAACAGCTTCGTTGCCTTTAATGTTGGATTTGCGTATCTTTATATCGTTAAGAGAGCAATTAAGATGCTTGTTAAAAAAATCCGTGCTGCTAATCTCTGTTATTTTTTTAAAATCCTCATAGCGTATGGTAGAGCCGTCTATCGACTTGGTGTAGTTCGGCGAGATCTCTTTCATGACAGAATTTATATCCTTGTCAATGTAGCCGTTTAATAATTTTTCCCATACTTTTTGAATCTCCACGATTTCTTTTTCAGCGGAGGTATTGTTTGCCGCTTCTGACTGCTTTATACCAATCACGGTTTGGGCGCAAAAAGCAATTATTGCGAATGCAGCTAAATACCGCAATATTTTAGTATGCATAAAGGCCTCCTTTTTTTTAGCAGGTTGAATAACCCGCAAAATTCTTATTTTTAATTATATCATTTACCGTTAGAGAGGTCAAGAGGCAACTTTTATCTTCTATTTCCCCTGGTTTTGCTGTATAATATTTTTCATATCAGGCGCATTTTAGACCGATTGCCTAATTATTGCAGGGTAGGATTGTTACAACATAGATGCCTTATCGCGTTATATAAATAAGAATACATTATGAGAAAAAATGGTGCTTTCAAGTATATAAGGCCAAGAACATACATTACTGTAGCATTTGCGTTATTACTGGTATTTCTTGCCGTGACAAATTATTGGGTTTTATCGAATGATAAAATACCGCCTTTACATGATGCTAATGTCTGCTATTCAAGCAGTTGCGAGTACTACAAGTACTTTGCGCAAGGTTTTCAGTTTGATCATTTAAAACGATTTTTTGTGCATATAAATTTTTACCCCCCTCTGTATATGCTTATTCCTACCTCGCTTTACCATTTTACCGGCCCTAACTATCATGTAATGGCAATGGTAAATATTTTTTATCTCTTTCTTCTAATCTACTCAATATATAAATTAGGCAATTTTATCTTTGGCAGGTCCGGCGGCTTACTGGCGGCAATCGTACTGTTAGCATTTCCTTCGATTATAGGGTTCTCAAGAATAACGCATATTAATATAGCGCTTACGGCTATTGTGGCAATCAACATATATACGTTATTAAAATCTGATAGTTTTAACAATAGGCAATTTTCAATAGTTGCTGGTATTATTGCCGGTCTAGGATGTTGGTTTAGCTCAAAATACATGATATATTTTATATTCCCTGCCGTGATCTGTTTGTTGTACAGTATTTTTTCAAGAGAGAGCAGGCTTGAGGCGTTCAAAAAAAGCAAAATTATTAATAGAATGTTTTTTTTGGGCACAGCGATTTTTATTTCCGTGCCATACTACGTTCCGGCTATTATGCATCGCATACAACCTGAATCCGCTATTATATATCGTGCAGCCTCTCTAGATATTCTTGGCATTGTTACAAACTTTAATATGCATCAATTTTTCTCACACATATTTAAATATATTGGATTTTTAAGGCCCCTTATCTTGACGCCAAACTTTGCACTCTTTGTTCTATCTCTAATTATAGTAATGCCTACTTCCTTTAAAAATCGAGACAGAATTATACTACTTGGCTGGTTTTTAGCCCCATTTTTTATGCTTTCGCTTTTTTCTGGTTTTATTGAAGCACAACCGCGATTTTTGCTTCCGGTATTGCCATTTATAGCAATCGTAATATCAGGAGCGCTTTTAAGAACATCCAAATTATTGAAACTACATTTTGCCAAGATCGGCATTCTCCTTATGGTAGCGCTTATCGCTCTCATAATAGGTCTTGATTGGACCTTTTTTCTTAAACAGCATCCTTACCCGCGTAGTTCAGGAGAGTTACTTGCCAGCCGCACACAATATGGTCTGCTGCATACCGTTGATAAAGAGACGCCTGTTGCGGAGTTGTTTGATTTTCTTGACGCCGAGGCTGCTGACAATGATAGCAGACGTATTATCGTTACTGTTTTTGAGGATGATAATGACACGGCACCTTTAGCTCTTGAATTAATATACGATAAGCTGAAAAACGCAAGATCGGATATTAGGATATTTACGCCCATGGGGATTTCAATAGCATCCAAATTGCGGCAATATGGTTACAAGCAAAACGAGGATTTTATAAAGGGTGTTTTTATGTCGGCAGATTATATTTTATATATCAAAAACAAAAGACCACAGTTTACAATGGGGCGCCCTGAGGAGCGCCTTTTCAGAAATAATAAGATACTCAAAGATATGTTTTTTCAGGATAAAGATAGTTTGAAATTACTTTGGCAGTCACATCCGGCGCCTGATAATTTTTTCAGCGAAGAATTATTACTGTATCGTTTTGGAGCAAACGAATAAACAGCTTGCTATCAGATAATACATTAGTATTAGTAATTGACATTATAATTTTGTAATGGTAAACTTACTTTTTAAGGACTTGATCATGCATAAAATAAGAGACAAGAAAGGTAGGCAGTAGTGAATATCGCGGTTTTCTGCTCAGGCAATGGTTCCAATTTTCAGGCTATTATAGATGCCTCCAAAAAGGGCCTATTTAACTCAAAAATAGCGCTTATGGTATGTGATAATCCGAATGCCTATGCTATTACCAAAGCAAAGAATGAGTCCATTAAGACGCTCTTGCTTGATATAAACGATTTTCCCTCCCAAGAGGCTTTTGAGGCACGGATCATAGAAGAGCTTATAACAGAACATATAGAGCTTATATGTCTTGCCGGATACATGAGACTTCTTTTGCCCTCTTTTATCAATAAGTACAGAGAGAAGATTATCAATATCCATCCCGCGCTCTTACCGTCTTTTAAGGGTATCCGCGGGATAAAAGATGCCCTGGATTACGGAGTGAAAGTAACAGGCGTTACAGTGCACTTTGTAAATGAGGATATGGATGCAGGGCCTATCATATTGCAGGAAGCCGTAACTATAGAAGATAATGACACAAAAGAGACGCTTGCGGAAAAGATACATAAAATAGAGCACCGCCTTTACCCGAATGCGGTTAAGCTATTCATTGAAGGCAGGCTTAAGGTTATAGGCAGAACCGTTAAAATTGTTTAGAAGAGGACTCAGGTAGGTGAAAAAAATAAAATTTGGAACATCAGGTTGGCGTGCGATTATAAGTGACGATTTTACATTCGCTAATGTAAGGCTGGTGGTCCAGGCGATAGCGGATTACATCAAAGCCGAACACCGAATACCGAATACCGAACACCGGTTAATTGTAGGCTATGACACCAGGTTTCTTTCAAAAGAGTTTGCAGAAGTAGCGGCAACTGTTCTCTCCGCAAACAACATAAAGGTCTTTCTCTGTGACCGTGATGCCCCAACCCCTGTAATAGCCTACCAGATAATCAGGAAACGATGCGCGGGCGGTATAAATTTTACAGCAAGTCATAATCCACCGCATTATAACGGTATAAAGTTTTCCTCGCAAATCGGGGGGCCGGCGACACTCGATATAACAAGAACTATAGAAAACAATATAAAGAAACTGCAAAGAATCAAAAAGGTCAAAGAGTATAAGGAGAATAAGAAGCTGGTAGCGTTCTTTGACCCTAGCCCTGAGTATCTTAAGCAGGTAGAGAGAGTAGTAGATCTAAAGGCTATAAAGAAGGCAAGGCTTAAGATAGTATGCGATTGTTTATATGGGACTTCTAGGGGGTATCTTGATAATATACTTGCGAAACAGGGGTGCAAGCGAATTATTTTACATGATTTTCTGAATCCTTATTTCGGAGGCAGGCGGCCGGAACCAGCGGAAGAGAATATTCACGAACTCATATCTACTGTGAAAAAAGCTAAATTTAACTTAGGATTAGCTACAGATGGTGACGCGGACAGATTTGGCATAGTCGACGCGGATGGAACATATATAACGCCAAATCAGGTAATAACATTACTTTTTTATCATTTACTTAGAAGTAGAAAACAGAAGCGTGAAAACTTTGTTGCAAGGACAGTTGCGACAACGCATATGGTAGACATCATCGCGAAAGCTAACGGGGTAAAAGTGGTAGAGACCCCCGTAGGGTTTAAATATTTTGTAGAAAGTATCCAAAGTGGCAATTGTATTATAGCAGGAGAAGAATCAGGAGGACTCTCCCTTTCAGGGCACGTACCTGAGAAAGACGGTATCGTAGCCTGTTTGCTCGTGGCAGAAATGGTTGCAAAAGAGAAAAGGCCGATAGCCCAAATCCTGCATTCTGTATATAAGAAATACGGCAGGCTCTATTCGCATAGAATAGACCTGGATATTACAGAAGAGAAGAAGCTGTTTTTAATGCGCCGCCTTGTATCAGGTCCCATAAAAAGACTTGGCAGCCAGAAGATAACGAAGCGTGATACGCTGGATGGATGCAGATTCTTTTTAGAGGACGAAAGCTGGGTTCTCTTCAGGCCCTCGGGTACGGAACCGATCGTAAGGGTGTATTTTGAATCGAGATCAAAGAAGATACTTAAGGCTATTGAACAGGCGTGCGTAAGATTAATACCTGGATAAGATAGTTTTGCACTAACAATACCCTGCTTTAATTGTAACGAAACTATTTAGCTTAAAGAAGAGAAAAATAGCAGGTAAGAATATCTCTAATCTTTTTGTCTTTAGCAGCGCATTGGTTTTTGTGACATGAATTTAAGTAATGGCAAAAATAGGCCTATTTTATTCCCTTGACATATTCTCGACTATAACGTATAATCCACTTTATCTTGCAGAACAGTACGCATATTACTCTGTAAGGAAGCTCACTTGGGTCAAGACCTACAATAACGCTTTCTTGTGTTTAACCACACAAAATACATATCAAATCACACAGACCACAAAGAGTATATTATGAATACAAATATTAAATTTATAAAAGCAAGGCAGATACTTGATTCACGAGGCAACCCTACCGTAGAGGTCGATTGCATTCTCGAGAATGATGTTCTTGGAAGGGCAGCGGTTCCCAGCGGAGCGTCTACAGGTGAACACGAAGCCATAGAGTTAAGAGACGGCGACAAGGCCAGATACCTTGGCAAGGGCGTAACAAAGGCGGTTTCAAATGTAAATGATATTATCGCGCCGAAACTTAAGGGCATGAAGCCTTTTGACCAACGCGAGCTTGATAATAAGCTCATCGCTTTGGACGGCACTGAAAATAAATCCAAATTGGGCGCGAACGCGATCTTAGGCGTTTCATTGGCAGTGGCAAAAGCAGCAGCAGCAGCTAAAGGCCTAGCATTGTATGAATATTTAGGCGGGCCTGAGGCGAATATACTTCCTACACCTATGATGAACATAATAAATGGCGGTTCTCACGCGGATAATAACGTAGATTTACAGGAATTTATGATAATGCCTGTGGGGGTTGCCTCATTCTCAGAAGCGTTACGAGCAGGTGCGGAGATATTCCATAACCTTAAATCCATTCTAAAAGATATGGGACTCGAGACCGCGGTTGGTGATGAAGGTGGTTTTGCTCCAAATCTTCAGTCAAATCATGAGGCGATAGACGTTATACTAAAGGCAATTGAAAAAGCAGGTTATGTAGCAGGTAAGGATGTCTGCATAGCGCTAGACCCCGCATCAAGCGAATTCTTTAAAAATGGAAAATATATGCTCATGGCAGAACAGAACAAAGAGCGTTCTTCAGAGGATATGGTCTCATTCTATAAGGAATGGGTAGAAAAGTACCCTATTATTTCGATAGAGGACGGATTAGCGGAAGATGATTGGAACGGCTGGGAGAAACTTACCCAGGCGATCGGAGATACTATACAGCTCGTAGGTGATGATTTATTTGTTACTAACACAAAACGTTTAAAGCAGGGTATAGACTCGCATGTAGCGAATTCGATCCTTATCAAGGTAAATCAGATAGGCACCCTCTCAGAAACATTAGACGCGATAAATATGGCAAAAGAGGCAGGATATACAGCGGTAATTTCACATCGTTCAGGTGAAACAGAGGATACGACCATCGCGCATCTTGCGGTAGCAACAGGCGTGGGGCAGATAAAGACAGGTTCGGTTTGCAGAACAGACCGTATCGCGAAATACAATGAACTTTTGCGGATAGAGGAAGCCTTAGGCGATAGAGCGGTATATGCAGGACTTCCTAAAAAGAGGTAATCAAACCATATGTCAAAGAAGAACTCTTTGCTTCTTGGCATTTTTATTGTACTGATAATATTTCTTCCTGGCTACTCTAAGCTTCAGAAGCTCAAGGATAAGAATAGATTATTAAATAGTAAGATAGAAGCACTTAACAAGGAAAACCAGGATCTTGCCTGCCAGATAGAAAGATTGAACGTCGACCCGTTTTATATCGAGAAAAAAGCAAGAGATAAGATGGGTATCGGAAAAAGTGG
>Ga0208904_1002230_pt1 | contig 12435 bp, 14 predicted proteins | sample AntAceMetag02UKB_FD_184774 | JGI IMG/M metagenome (GOLD analysis project Ga0208904, IMG submission 184774) | Saline lake microbial communities from Ace Lake, Antarctica - Antarctic Ace Lake Metagenome 02UKB (SPAdes) (version 2) | ecosystem: Environmental > Aquatic > Non-marine Saline and... | reverse complement strand
AAAACAAAAAAACCAATCTATAAATTTGTATGGAATAATTCCGATAACCCAGAATTATTTTACAGCACACTTAACGAAATCCAATCTTTTAAACCAAACACTGAAACAACTTATAATATTACAAAAAATATTTTTATAGACTGGCATGTGGAAAATGGAAAATTGTGGACACTACAATACAACAAAGATGAAAAAAATTACAAAATAATTCAAGATGCGCTTGGTTTTTCTAGTGATTTTAAAATATTAAATGACGAACAATATAATAATTACAAAATAGAAACCGCAATAAACAATCATGTACTTTTAAAAAATAAACAAAAACCAGAAATGATTCTTTTAACAAAAGAAAAAAAGTATAATTTAGCTGGAGAAAAATTTTATATTTCTCCATACAATGACTGGTGGTTAATTTGGACACCTTGGGAACTACGTACTTATTCTTATGGAGAAGAACCTAAACTCATTAACCGATCTGGTGAACAACTTAAAAATGTATTACCGCTTGATAAATATAATACACTTTGTTTAATGTGGAGTAATAAAACTAATGTTCTTTTCCCCTATTACCTTGTTAGTCATAATTTTATTGAAGGACAAATTGAAAATGTAGAAATTGATAGTAAAAATAAAGTATTATTTTTTATTGGAGGAAAAGAAAATGAAAAAGGAATTTGGAAATTAAATTATTAACTATCTAAATTATTTATGAAATTAATTATTTTTTCAGATGGAGGAGCAAGAGGAAACCCAGGACCAGCTGCTGCGGGTATTATTATTAAAAATGAAAAAGGAGAAACATTAGAATCTTTTGGTAAATTTTTAGAAATTCAAACAAATAATTACGCTGAATACATGGGGCTAATTTTAGGACTTGAAAAAGCAAAAAAACTAGGTGCCACAGAAGTTGATTATTTTCTGGATAGTGAGCTTGTAACCAAACAAATGAAGAGAATTTATAAAGTTAAGAATGAAGGTCTTCAAAAACTATTTATTAAAGCTTATAATCTATCACAAGAATTTAATAAAGTTACTTATAACCACATAATGCGTGAAAAAAATATTGAAGCAGATGCGGAAGTTAATAAAATATTAGATAATCAAAAATAAAACTGCACAGAATGAGTACAGAGTTATCAATATACATAATATAACAATATTTATTCAACGTCTTCAAAAATAATTTTTTTACCACAATCATCCAAAAGTTCTGCCCACACAAGGCGGACTTTTAGTTGAGGAAATTTATCTAAAATTATTTTTCTAGAATTGTTCATATCCTCAAATTGTTTAGCTTTTTCTTCTTCTGAAGTAGAAAAATTATAAGCTAAACCATAGGCACCACACTGACTATGATGTAAAAGAATTACAGTTTCAAGGTTGTGAAGCTTAATTGATGCTTCTATCTGATTAATAAGCATTTTAGCCTCTGGACTTTTATTATTTAAAAGACACATGCTAGCTCCAGCTGGAGTACCCAAAAAATCAGAATCTCCCAATATATTTTCTCTTTCCATCCAAGAAAATACTTCTGGATATAAACGAAAATCCATACATGTTACCAAACCATTTTTACATTTATGACTCATATTTTATTTAATTAAAGTTATATCTCATTTTTGTTTTCTTCCAAAAATTTCTTTATTTTTCTGTTTACTTTTTTAGACACTATTACTTTTATCTTAACATATTGATCTCCACGGCTTGTTTTATTTAAATGAGACATTCCACGTCCACGCATACGAATTAATTGCTCAGGTTGAGTACCTGCTGGAACAACTAATTTAACTGGACCTTCAATAGTACTTACTTCGATTTTATCTCCTAAAACTGCCTGTGAAAAATTAATTTCACTTGTTGAATATAAATTTGCACCATCACGATGAAATCCTTTTTCTGGCTTTACACGAACATGCACATATAAATCACCACTTACCCCACCGTGAGGAGCAGCTTCACCTTTACCTGTTAATCTAATAGATTGTCCGTCATCGATACCTGCTGGAATTTTAAATTTAACGTCCTCTGCTTTTAAATATATTCCATCTCCTCCGCATTTTCTACATTTTTGGGATGCAAATTCACCACGACCGTGACAAGTTGGACAAGTTACAACTGTTTGCATATTGCCAAGCATTGTTTGTCGTACTTGTGTAACCTGGCCCCTACCTTTACAAGTAGAACAAACATCAATTTTAGACCCAGGTTCTCCACCACTACCATGACAAATTTCACATGTACTTTGTTTACGCAAACTAGTATTCTTTTCAATTCCAAAGGCCGCTTCTTTTAAACTCACAGTAACATCAACTTGAATATCTCGTCCTCTTTGTTCTTGTCTTCCACCGCCTCCACCTTGAAAACCACCACCAAACATTCCTCCAAACAAATCTCCAAGATCTATTCCTCCACCTTGAAAACCGCCGCCGCCTTGACGAGATGCATTCATAAAATCTTCCCAATTGGCTCCACCACCAAAACCACCTTGTTCCTCAAAGCCCGAACCATATTGATCATATTGTCCACGTTTTTTTTCATCCCCTAAAACTTGATAAGCTTCATTAATTTCTTTAAACTTTTTTTCATCACCTTCTGGTCTATCAGGATGATATTGCATTGCTAATTTTTTAAAAGCTTTTTTCAATTCTTCTTTTGTAGCATCTTTATTTACACCTAGTACTTTATAATAATCTTTGGACATAGTTTATAAACAATATACGAACTTATTAATTAATTTTAAAATTAGTTATTTTATTTTTTATTAAATGGTATTATTTCGGCATCTAAGCCACCTTCTTTGGTACCTCTACTACCAATTACTTCTTCGGCAATTTCCCCAGCACCTTCATGCATAGCATCTATTTGATCTGCAAATTCACGATTTGATTCTGCTAATTTTTCTAACTTATTTTTAATCCCAAAAATAAATTCAGAAGTTTCCAACCCTAATTTCTTAGATAAAAAATTTTCAAATTTACTCAAAGAAAAATCCAACTCTTGCAAATTTTCCGCTCTAACAACTCCTACTTCTATTTCTGCTTGTTCTTTTAACATTTTATATTCTTCTGTTTTACGTATTTCTTCTTTTCTTTCATCAGTCATTTTTAAATTTTTTGTCCAATCCATTTTTTGACCATCTTTCACAGAAAAATCTTCTCTGGCTACACTATCACATTCTTCAAATTCTTTATTACCAATTTTACTATTATAGATATCATCAACTTTATTTCCTAAAAAAAACATCACACAATCTTTTGCTTTTTCTAATTTTACATCTTCATTTTTAGCCAGTAACCTAACTATTTTTGATTTAAATTCTGACATATTTTTATAATTTAATAATCAAACTTCTACTCCGATATAAATTATCGGAGTAGCCTGTTTAACTATTTATCTTCCTTTTTTTCTTCTCCTTCTTCTTTCTTTTCTTCATCAACCACTTCACCTTCGACAGGTTCTTCCTTTTTTTCTTCTCCTTCTTCTTTCTTTTCTTCACCTTCTTTTGGTTGATTGGCTTGTTCTTGTTGGTACATTTTCATACCAACCTCTTGAGCAACTTTTGAAAGTTCATCCGAGGCAGCTTTTACAGCCTCAATATCAATCGATTCTTTATCTTTCAACTCTTTAACTTTAACAAGATTATCTTCTACAGCTTTTTTCTCATCCGCAGTAATATCAATTTTCTTTTCTTCAACATCTTTCATCATTTTTTCTGTAGTATACACCATTGTATCGGCTGTATTTTTAATTTCAATTTCTTCTTGTTTTTTCTTATCTTCATCAGCATGAACTTCAGCATCTTTTTGCATTTTTGCAATTTCTTCTTCAGACAAACCTGAAGACGCTTCAATTCTAATTGATTGTTCTTTACTAGTTGCCTTATCGATCGCTTTAACATTCAAAATTCCATTAGCATCAATATCAAAAATCACTTCTACTTGAGGAATACCACGCGGTGCTGGTGGAAGACCATCTAAATGAAACCTGCCTAATGTTTTATTATCAACAGACATTGGACGTTCACCTTGCATTACATGAATTTCAACTGAAGGTTGATTATCAACCGCAGTTGAGAATACTTGAGATTTTGAAGTTGGAATTGTTGTATTTTTTTCAATCAATTTTGTCATCACACCACCTAAAGTTTCTATACCAAATGAAAGAGGGATAACATCAAGAAGTAAAACATCTTTTACATCCCCTTGCAAAACACCACCCTGAACTCCAGCACCCATTGCTACAACTTCGTCAGGATTCATTGAAACATTTGGTTTTTTACCAAAGAAATCTTCTACTATCTTTTGAATTAAAGGCATTCTTGTCATTCCACCCACTAATATCACTTCTTCGATATCTTTAACTTCAAGCTTTGAATCTTTCAAAGCATTTTTTACTGCCTCAAGTGTTTTTGAAGCAAGATCACCAATTAATTCTTCAAATTTTGAACGAGTTAACTTTAAAACTAAATGTTTTGGACCTTCTGGACCCGAAGTAATAAATGGTTGATTAATTTCTGTTTCGGGAGTTGTTGATAATTCAATTTTTGCTTTTTCTGCTGCTTCTTTAATTCTTTGAAGTGATAATGGATCTTTTGATAAATCAACACCTTGATCTTTTTTAAACTCATCTAAAATCCAATCAATTAAAACTTGATCAAAATCATCACCGCCCAAATGAGTATCCCCATTTGTTGATAAAACTTTTACCATGTCTTCATCTACTTCTAAAACTGACACATCAAACGTTCCACCACCTAAATCGTACACAACAATTTGTTGGTCTTTTTTCTTATCAAAACCATAAGCCAAAGCAGCGGCAGTTGGTTCGTTAACTATTCTAAGAATATTAAGACCTGCAATTTTACCAGCGTCTTTTGTTGCTTGTCTTTGGGTATCATTAAAATATGCTGGAACTGTAACAACAGCATCAGTAATTTTTTCTCCTAATCTTTCTTCTGCATCAGCTTTCATTTTAGAAAGAATCATTGCAGAAATTTCTTGAGGAGTATGTTCTTTATCTCCCATTTTTATTTTAACACCCGTCCCTGACTTTACAATCTTGTAAGGCATTAATTTTAAGTCTTCTTGTACTTCTTTATCACTAAATCCACGACCGATAAGACGTTTAATAGAAAACAATGTGTTTTCTGGATTTGTTACTGCTTGACGTTTTGCAGTTGTTCCAACTAGTCGTTCACCAGCTTTATTAATTGCTACCATTGAAGGTGTAGTTCTGTTTCCCTCTTTATTTTCCAAAACTTTTGGTTGACCGCCTTCAATCACGGCCATACAACTATTTGTTGTACCTAAGTCTATTCCAAGTACTTTTGGCATAAATTTATATTATATTAATCCTGTTACCCCGAACTGTTTTTCAGATTAACAGATTTCTTTATTAATTATTTATTTTAGGTATCCCTAGGGTATCAATACCCTATCAATACCTCTTTATTATTTTGAAACTATTACCTTAGCCGGCATTATAACTTTCTCTCCCATTTTATAACCACCACTTAATTCTTTTAAGATTATACCTTCATCTTCCCCATCTTCTTCTGACATTGCTTCATGCAAATTCTCATCAAATTTCTCACCAACTGTTTTTATTTCTTCCACTCCATGATTTTTGAGCACATCTTCAAATTGTTTTTTAATATATTCTATTCCTTTTGCCCAACCTTCACCACCTTCGGTTTGCTCCATTGCAAATGCTTTTTTAAAATTTTCATAAACCGGAATAAAATCTTCTAAAATTTGTTGTTTACTCCAACTAACCATTTCCCCTCTTCTTTTTTCTGTGTCTAATTGCAAATTTTTATAATCGGCCAATGCTCTTGCCCACCCATCTTTATATTCATCACATTTTTCACATTTTTTTGAAAATATTTTTTTCTTTTTCGTTTCTTCTTTTTTAACTTTTAATTTTTCTATATTATCTTTTTTTTCTTCACTCATATTAAATTATTTCTTTAATTTTATTTATTAATGCAAAATTCTTTTTATAATTTTGTCTTAATGGACCCACAAGCATTAAAAGACCCACTTCTCCTTCACACTCAAATTTACTAGCAATAATTGACATTCTATCACCAAAAGGATTTTCATCACCTACATAAATTTTTGTATTCTCATCTACTATTTCAAAAAAATCACCTAAACATTCATCACATTTATCAAATACTTGGGATACACTCGCCACGAGTCCAGATTCTTTAAATTCTGGTTGAGAAAATAGATTTGAAAGACCAGTATAATATACTGAATCTTCTGAAAAAGCAAGCATCACAGCAAGGTCTGACACTTCTGCCATTTCTTTTGCCATTCCTTTACGAGCCTGCCTATAACCTTGATCTTTATTACTAAGTGCACGAGCTAAAACTTCATTCTCTTTTTTGGTTAATTTTGATCTTTCCATTCGAAGATTTTCCAAATAAAATCTATACCCTTTTTCAGTCGGAATTCTGCCAGCCGAAGTATGTGGATGTGTTAAATATCCATCTTCTTCCAAAGATCTCAAATCATTCCTAACTGTTGCTTCGCCTACTTTAAGTTTACCCTCAGACAACAAAAATCTAGAACCGATCGGTTCTGCTGTTCTTATGTAGTTTTCTACGAGCAAATTTAAAAGTTGTTGCTTCCTATCATCCATATATAGACTTTATTTTTAAAATAAAATTATCACTCTTATATAACGAGTGATAATATACCATAAACTTATCCACAGGTCAACCCAAAAATGTTTTTAAACAAAAACATTTCACTTTTAATGAAATGAGTTTGTTTATTTTTAGTTTATCTTCGAGACCTCACTTAAAAGAATATTTTCTACATATATTCCCCTGGAATAAAAAATCCTTTCAAGTTCATTTTTAAGCTCTGTTTCTACAGCATCACGTTTCGCACCAGTTATTTCCTCTAAATCAAAACGAGAAAAAACCATTCTCATACGACTACGTATTGTAGGACGTACAATCTTTGCCACAAAATCTTCTCCTATTGTTTGCCAAATTGAAGGAATCTGATGTACATCTAAACGAAGTAAAACGGTTCCTTCAACAGCTACTTTTTGACCATCTTGAGTAGTTGCTGCAATAGGTATATCTCCCATAGCTCTTTCCTGCTTTACATTAAACTCACGATTAATACTATATTCCAATGTTTGAGTATTGAAAAGTTTAGCTTTTTGCCAAAATGGAATTTTTAAATGAAGTCCAGGAGTTAACACTTTTTTTAGAACCCCTCTACCCATATCATAAACACATGCGACATATCCTGGTGGTACATAGATGAAAAGTCCTTTTAAAACGTCCTCCATCACAAATGAATACATCATTTTATCTAATGAATCGCCTGCCATATAAAAATTTTAGTTATTTAGATTCCTCTACTGCTTTTTCACGTGGAAATATTACTTTTCCAAGTAAAGTTATTATAGTAGAAAATGCCAAAGTTGTCAAAATAAAAAGTGACTTTACCATTGGTAAATACCATAGCACAGCGAAAGTCGCGAGTGGAAATAAGAATAAATAAATTGCTTCTTGCTTTTCCCATGGTTTTTTTAATCCATGCTCTAAAAATATAATAACTACTAAATAAGCAGCTGCAGCAAAGGCCCAACTAGATACTCCTGTCACACCAACATTAACACCATAAAACATAGTATTAATATTTCCTGGAAAATCGACAAATGGATACAAAAGTTTAATCATTCTTTCTCCTGTAATACCTTGTATAAAAACTTGGTAAAGTAAAACGATAACCAAAATTTGCATACCTAACATTATAACTTTTGCCCAAGGAGAAATTTTATTCTTTTTTACAATTCTACGAAATTCTTCTTGCATGGCAACAGGATCACCGCGAAAAGACTCGGAAGCTTTATTAGCTTCTTTTTCTACTTTTTCTTGTTTATAATTATTACGCTCTGAGATAAACGAAAGAGGTAAAAGAAAAAGACGCAAAAAAATAGTTAACCAAATAACTGCCCAACCAAGATTGTTATCAGCAATAGTATTATAAATAAAGATAAGTATATTAAATAATGGTTGAAAAAAGAAAGTAAACCATATATCTACTAGCATAAATTTTTAATTATATTATTTTAATATTTTTATTAGAAAAAATCTTTTTCACTTAGTGGATTTACAACTATTTCTATAGTTTTTACCCACCCAAACTGTCTGACTGTTGCTTTTATTTGATCTTCAAAACGAGGAGTATCACAAATCCCTTCCAAATCAAGATTACCAACTAAACCAATATAAACTTTCTTTTCAAAAACTTTTACGCTTTCAATTGAAATATTAGATTTGTAAAGAGGGTTAATAATAAGTGGCTCACTGCTATACTCACGAGTACCCATTGAAAATAATTTATCTAACACAATTTTAATTTTTGATGCTTTATCCGCACTCGTAAATTTAACATTTACACCTATATCTATTAAACTATCCCCACAACCTGCGATATCACCTCTTTTACCACCATCATTTGGCAAAATTAAATAAATTTTTGAATTAGCATCAGTTTCTTTTATATCTTTTATTCCAACAACAGGACTAAAGCCTTCGCCTGTGATGCTAGACTTTTCTTCTGAAACTGTACTCACCACAGCGGGTCCAGAAGATTCCAAATAAACTTCTCCGACGAGCGTTAATATTTCTGCTCGTCTTTCTATCAGACTATTACCTGTTATATCCTTAAGTTTTAAATAGCCAAAACTAGTAGGAAAATTTATTTGATCATCTACCCCAAATTCAAAAGGATTATCACCAAAAAATTTTATTACAAAATTATCTAATCTACCACGAGTAGCAGTGCTACCTTTTACATAGCGACAAACGTATCCTTTATTCAATTTTTGTTCTATTTTAGGTGACAAAACCACACTATCTGGAAGATCTAAATTACAATTATTTTTAATTTCTTGTATAGCAACTTCCACCTCTTCAACCACAACCCGGTTTTTAGTTGTTGTAGAATTTAACTTTTCTCTAGCAAGTTTAGCGACTTCTTCATCTATAATTAATCTATATTGTTCTGGAGATAAAAGTGTAGTTAATCCTTTTTCATCCATGGTATTTTTTAACTTTTCTTGTTTTTCAAAGTCAGTAAAAGAACACCCTGAACCAATCAAAACAACTAAAAATAATAATATCGGTAGAAATGCTAAATTTTGTCTAATAATTTTATTCATAATTTAGAACGAATTCACCTTTTAATAATTCAATTTTAAAACTATCACTTACTTCGGACCATAAAATAAAGTCTCTCAGAAATTTTACCTTATTTTCGGAATTTTTTAAAGAGGGCTGACTATTTTTTGATACGAAAGGTATTAATTTAAAACTTAAATTTTCTTCTTCTAAATTAATTTCCACACCCAAACCTTCTTGAGTTGCGTCTGAAAAATATTGATCAAAAATAAAATTTCCGAGTGAATAAAAAATTGGTTTGCCTTGATAAATTTCCATACCTTGAACAACATGAGGGTGATGACCAATTATAACGTCTGCACCTGCATCAATTATTCTACGAGCTAAATTTTCTTGCGTTTTGTTACTATAGTGAGCATATTCTACTCCCCAATGAATATTAACAATTACATAATCTGTTGTAGACGCAAGCTCACCAATCATTTTAAGTGCTTTTACCTCATCAAACCTTCCATACACCATTGAAAAACCAGCCATTCCTATTTTTTTACTTACCCCATTGACATTAGACTTTCCAAGTTCTTTTACATCTAACACCTCAATACTACAATCTGAAACTTGTTTATCATTACAACCAACATAATCAATTTCAGCCAAATCCAAAAGTTCGCAAGTTTCTTTTATTCCTTCTAATCCTTGATCGGCAATATGATTATTTGCAATTGTAAAAAAATTAAAACCAACATCTGTCAACTTATTTAATCTTTCTGGAGAAATTGCAAAATCATATAAATTGTGTGGTGCACGATGCTCTCCACCGCTTGTAACAGCACTCTCAAGATTAGCACTCACAAAATCATAATTATCAAAAAAATTAGCAGGTAAAGCAGAAAATAAATAATCAAAACCATTATAATCAATAACTTTTCCTACGTTTCGATCAAGCATAATATCTCCTACAAATAAAAAATTAATAGGTTCTAGCTCTTTTAATTCTTCAACTATCTCTGTCTTTTTAATTTCAAATTTTGCAGGTTCTAATTTCTCTGATAGCACAGAACCAACAGCTGGAGTACGTACAGGACTAGCAAACAAAAAAACTAGAATTAATCCTATAGAAATTCCTAAAAAGATAATAGATAATAACCAAAAATGTAGGTCTTTCAACATATTTTATGTAAGTATTATACATTTTTAGCTGAAAAATAACAAGGAAAATTGACCCGGCACCACTTTTCTCAAAAAAATGATACTAGATTGACTTTTATCCTTTTTTTTGATATTCTGATCTAGTAACTAAACAAAATAAAGAAATGGAGAGATGTCCGAGTGGTTTAAGGGCCACGCTTGGAAAGCGTGTGTGGGGCAACTCACCGGGGGTTCGAATCCCCCTCTCTCCGCACTGAACTGTACCCCAAAAAGTGGACACTAATAAGTGTTCACTTTTTGATATATAATAAAATAAACATAAAATTAAACATATGAGAACTAAATTTTCTAATGAACAGATTTCGAGATTAAAGTTAAATCCTTGTGTCTTTAACTGTACTAACAATTCAGTTAACTATACTTTTGAATTTAAGAAACGTGCGTTAGAATTACATAATATTGGAATTAGTGTCAAAGAGATTTGGTTAAGGTCAAATTTTGACATATCTTTGTGGCGTAAATCATATTTTAGAGAAACCAATTAGAGATTGGAAGAGAATTGTACAGAAAAAAGGAATTGATGGCTTGCTTAGACCAGATGGTATTCAATTTGACAGAGGGCCTCGTTTAGATGGAGTTGACAAAGTTAAACGTCTTGAACTTCAGGTAAAATACCTAAAAGCTGAGAATGATTTTTTAGCCAAGCTCCGGGCCAAACGAGCGGAGTCAAACTCAGGCCAAATCAAAAATACAAAATCATCAGAGGAATAAATAGTAATGTTAATTATCTTTGTAAACTAGCTAGCGTGTCAAACAGTGGATATTACAAATGGCTTAAACAGGCCGATAGGCCTGACAAGGACTACGAAGACTATCTAAAGGTTAAAAGTATTTTTGATAAAGGAAAACGTAAATATGGATGGAGGAGTATTAAAATGAGGTTACCCACGATGAATCACAAGAAAATACAGCGAATTATGCGAAAATATGACTTAATTACTAAAGTTAGAAAAAGAAATCCATACAAACAAATTATGAAAAAAAGAATGGAACACAGAACATTTCCCAATCTACTACAAAGAGAATTTAAACAAATTACTCCTTACAAAGTATTTTGCACAGATATTACCTATCTACCTTTTAAAGATAGATTTGCCTACCTATCGGTCGTAAAGGATATTGCCAGTGGAGAAGCAGTAGCCTGGAATGTTTCAAAACGATTAGATATGGCATTAGTAATGGAAACTATGAAAAAAGTTAAACCAAAGTTAATTAAAAATACTTTAATCCATTCTGATCAAGGAATTCACTACACCAATCCTAATTACATTAAAATTGTACAAAAAATGGGTATGACACAATCAATGTCTGGCAAAGGTAATTGCATTGACAACGCTCCAATTGAATCCTTTTTTGGGCATTTAAAAGATGAAGTTGATTACACCTCATGCCAGACATTTGAAAAACTTTATTCAAATATTAATAATTATATGGTATATTACAATAATCAAAGAAAACAATGGTCTAAAAACAAAATGACTCCCGTTGAATATCGAAACCACCTTCTAACCCAAAACAAATGGGGTGGGTAGTGGGTTTAAAAGTGTCTACTAAATGGGGTACGGATCAATTTTAGAATTTTCGTTTTCGAGGCGATTGTCGTATCCCGCTCGGCGGGAGTCGGGCCCGTACTTTTGGGCTAACGCAAACGACTTACGGATGTCCAAATTTATCACTCTCCCTTGGATACGGAAGTTCGAACCAATCTTTTTGAGAAAATCCCGACCCTGGTCGGGATTTTCTAATACAGCGATATTTTTGGCTTGGTTGGAGTCTTTTATGAATTGGATTAAAGGTTCGAACCGATCATAACTCTTTTGTTCAAAATGGGGTAGTTTTTCTTCTAAGCCTTTCTTTTCTAAAATTAACTTTCCTTTTTTTCCTGCATATTCTGTTTTTGAAATACCTTCTTCCAAATGCAGGTCTAAAAGCTTTTCTAATTTTATGTTAATTTCAAAAATATTACTTTTTAAATTTTGAACAAAAGAGTTATTGATTTTTCGGTTCTCTCCTTTTTCTTTTTCCAATTCAAAAAGACAAAATTGGGCCCATTTATCTGACAAAGAAACTTG
>Ga0208904_1002226_pt1 | contig 12461 bp, 17 predicted proteins | sample AntAceMetag02UKB_FD_184774 | JGI IMG/M metagenome (GOLD analysis project Ga0208904, IMG submission 184774) | Saline lake microbial communities from Ace Lake, Antarctica - Antarctic Ace Lake Metagenome 02UKB (SPAdes) (version 2) | ecosystem: Environmental > Aquatic > Non-marine Saline and... | reverse complement strand
CGTCCTGGGGTCCCGCTCCTCCCCGAGCCCCCAAAGGACCCGTTATCATTGGGCTTTTTAGCACGTCAATTGCCTCCCTCCCTCTGCCCTGCTCAAGCGCGCTCTGGCGCTGTGTCGTCCTGGACCCACGCAGCAGGGGGCCGCCATGAAGTAGCACCCCGCCCTCCTCCCGTCCGCCCCTCACGGCAGCGGAGCCGGCGCAGAGCTCGACGAAGAGGGGGGCGCGTGCACTCACCCCGCCCACCTCCCCACGAAGCTCAGGAACTCACCGAGCGACCGGCACACGCACCCACGCTCGCCCCAGCACACGAGCCACGCGGCCTGCTTGGGCGTGACCACCCCCGTCGCCGTCTTCAGCTCGCAGGCGATGACCACTCCTGGCCCTACACCTATGGTCAGGTCGGGGCGCCCGCCGCGCTCGCCTCTCCCTGGCGCACGGTCGGGACGGTGCTCCCAGTCGACGATCAGGCCGAAGGCCAGCAGCTTGCCCAGCTCACGCTCGCACGCCGCCTGGAGCCTCCTCTCCTGACCAGTGGCCTGGTGCAGCGGATCCACCGGCCTGCGCTTGCGAGACGACATGCGGGTCTGGCCGCCGTACTTGCTGCGGCTCACAGCCCGCCCCTCGACCTGGGGTCGGCCATCATGGGCTCGGGCTCCACCGGCACGGTCTCGCCGTCGAGCCACTGCACTGGGCCCCTGCACACGCACCGCTCGCCCACGTCCAGCGGGTTTCCGCAGCGCTCGCAGACGTCCTTGTCCGTGCCCTCCCAGAGGCGGGCGGGCATCACCAGCCGACTCAGCGTATCCACGGCGGCGGCGAGCTCGGATCGCAGGGTGGCGGCGGAGGCCAGGGCGGCGTCGCGCTCGGCCTTGATCTCGCACCGCCGTTCAAGCCCAATACTGTGCGCGGCCCGGCAGTGGGCCAGCTTGCGCTCCGTGCAAACCAGGGCATCCTCTGCCTTTGTGGCCACCACGAACAGACGTCCAGCCTCGCTCTTTGCCGTCGCCAGCTCCCCCCGCGCATCGTCGGCCGCGATCCTCGCTGCGTCCGCCTCGTCGACCACGCGGGCCGCCAGGTCGCCGAGCGTCTCGTCGTCGACATCCTCCAGCGACAGCTCGCAGATGATGACCTCCCGTGCAGCCTGCACATACGCCAGCAGTTCGTCTAGCTCCTGCTCTGCGAGGGTGGCCACGGTCGCTGGGAGCGGCTGGAGTATGGCCTCTGCTGTCTCCAGGCGTGCCTCCAGCTCCCTCAGCGTCGTGCCCTGGTAGCTCGCCTGCGACTCCAGGCGGCGCACTGCCGCGGCCAGGTCTTCGTGTCCCTTGCTCATCGTCCAGCCCTCCTCAGCTTCGTCATCGTTGTCCTCGGCGCCCACCCCACCCAGCAGCACTCGCGTACCACGGCGGGCCAGGGGCGCTTCTTCAGCCGCAGCACCCACTCCGGGGGGTGCGCATCCCACCACGCTGACCGGCTCACCCGAGCCACGTATTCCCACGGCCCGACCATCCAGATGTGGCCGTCGGCCGGGCGCCGCACCTTGAGCAGCGCGTCGGCAATCTCGAAGTACATCGAAAACGGCGGGTTACAGATCGCCAGGTCGAAGACCCTCCCGTCCCGCTGCGCCTGCTCGCACCACTCGACGACCCCGGCGCACTCCCGCTGCCAGTGCTCCGGGCAGCGCTCCAGGCGTCCAGGGTGCGCCTCCACCGCCGTGATCTGTGGGCGCCGCATCCTGGTCTCCCCTTCGTCCGCCGCGCCCTCCACCGCCAGCCGCTCCAGCTCCATCCCGATCAGGCCCATGCCCGCGCAGGCGTCGAGGATGCGGAGCGAGCTGCCCCGGTGGGGCACGGACACGCCCGGGGTCTGCAGGAGGTCTCGCACCACCCACGCCGGGGTGGGGACGTACTCGCCCACGGTCGGGTCTTCGAGGCCGCCGTTCAGGAGGTCGAGCTGCATCAGGCCTGACCGCCCGGCCGCCGCCGGTCGTCGCCGCGCTCCACCACCGCCCGGATCCGCTGCATGCGCGCAGCCTTCGCGGCGAGCCAGCGCGGGGCATCGGTCTCGTCTTCGGGCTTCGGGCCCGGAGGAGCGAGCCCGTAGATGCGCCCAAGCTCATCGGCCAGGGCGAGGGCTGCCATTTTCCACTCCATCACCACTCCTTGGTCGCATTTTGGAATCGGACGTGGGCCCCGTCGAAGTGCAGACGCACCACCCCGCACGGCCCGTTCTTCTGCTTTGCGACGATGATCTCGGCGCCGCCCGGGTTGTCCGCCGGGTCGTACCTCTCGGCCCGGTGCACGAAGACCACGGCGTCGGCGTCCTGCTCGATGCTCCCCGACTCGCGCAGGTCGGAGAGGCCCGGGCGCTTATCCGCCCGCCTCTCGCACTCGCGGTTGAGCTGGGCGAGAAGCATGACGTGGACACCCTCGACCTTGCTCAAGGCCTTGAGCGACCGGCTCATCTCGGCCACCTCCTGCTCCCGCCCGCGGTCCCGCCCCTTCCTGGCCGGCGTCCCGAGAAGCTGCAGGTAGTCCACGATGACCAGGCGGAGCTCGACGCCCTGCTTTGCGCAAATCCGCTTGTGGCGCCGCACATGAGCTCGGATCTCAGCGACCGTGATCCCGGGCTGGTCCTCGACATGGAGCGGGCACACCGACAGGTCGTCTGAGGCGCCGAAGAGGGCGGCGGAATCCTCTTCGGTGCAATGGCCCTCCATGATCCGCCAGAGCGGCACGTCGGCCATGCCCGACACGGCCCGGATCAACCAGTCCTCGACGGTGTCCTCGAGCGTGAAGACGACGACGCCGTGACCCTGGCGTGCCACATGGACCGCGATGTCTTTGGCGAGCGCTGACTTTCCCATGCTGGGCCGAGCACCCACCACAGTGAACTTCCCCCGCCTCATCCTCAGCTTGGCGTCCAGGTCAATCAGCCCCGTCTCGATGTATCTGCGTCCCTTCTCGGCCATGCGGTACTCGAGCGCGGTGAATGTAGCCGCCAGCGCCTCGCGCAGCGTGCCCCCTCCACCGTGCGCCAGCCGCGCCCGGATCGTCTCCGTGGCCGCGTCGAGGTCGTCCATTGTCCCGAGCAGCGTCTCCGGGTTGCCGCCCCGTAGCGTCTGCCCGGCGTCGTGCACGGAGCGGTACAGGCTCCTCAGTGCCCCCAGCTTAAGCAGGGCCTCGGCGTAGCGCTGGGCGTTGATCAGCGTCAGCGGCGAGTCGAGGGACTCGCAAATCTCCTCGACACACCCAGCGGTTGACGGGTCGCCCCTCAGCCGCTCGTGCACGAGTACCGGGTCCACCTTCCCTCCCTCGCCGTCGAGGGCCAAGATCGCCCCGTAGATCGCCCGGTGGCTGGCGCTGCGCAGGTCGGACACTTCAACCGTGCCCACCACGCCGTCTAACAGCGCCGGGTCCAGCATCAGCGAGCCGAGCAGGGCGCGCTCCAGCATGACTGCCTCGGTGGCGGCTCCGCTCACGCCTGGCTCCGATCGCACTCTGGCTTGCCCGCTTCCCGCAGGCGGCGTTGCAGTTCGGCGAAAAACGCGGCCTGCTTGGCCGCCTCCTCGTCGGTCAGCGGCGGCTTGGACGGCCCGAATGGGATGTAGCACTGGGGCATGGGCGGCTTGCGCGACTCACGCTCGACCAGCTCAACCCATCGAGGGAGCCCGGTCGCCGGGTCTGCGACGGACAGGAAATAGGAGGCGCCCTTGGGCCTGCGCTCGGCCTCTCCCTTGCGCCCGTTCCACCACTCGTCTTCCTTGAGGGCGCCCATGACCAGGCCGATGCCCTTGACGCCATACTTCTTCAAGAGCTTCGAGAGCTCGGGCTTGGAGGCGGGCGTGAGTGCTCCGGCTGGCCCGAGGCGCGTGTGCTCGGAGCTGGCGCGGGCTTCGTCCCAGGCGGGCACAAGCAGCGCATGGAAGGCCCACTCCAGGTATCCCCTGGGCAAGCGCTCGGCGCCGAGCGGGTCGAAGGCTTCGTGGGCGCTCTTGGCGGTGCGCTTCTTCGGGGCTGCGGGTGGCGGCTTGATGCCGCCTTTGGGCGGGATAGCTGCTACTGCGTCGTCGAGGCGTCGCGGAGGCGTGGCGTCCCCTGGGGGACTACAGGGGGTCACTCCCACTTCCACTCCCACTCCCACTCCCACTCCCACTCCCACTCCCACTTCCAGCCCGGTATCCGCCTGGATCGTGCCAGGCATTTGCCAGGCATCATCCGGCACGCAGCGCAAGTCCCCGGAATACGCCGGGAAGCGCTTGTATTTACGATCTGGCCTAGTGGTCTGGTGCCTCTCGAAGGTGGGCAGGTGGAGGTACAGCTCATCGTCTGTGGCGTAGGGCACCACGCGCCCAGCGCCGGCAAGTGCCGTGAGTATGCCTGGTATGTGCCAGGCATCATATGGGCATAGCTGGCCCTTGAGCAGTGGAGCGTTCCCGGGGCAGTTGCCGTGGTCGTCGCACTGCGTCCACAGCCCCACGTAGAAGAGGCGCTCCTCGGCGCTCAGCCGCCCGAGCTTTGGGTCGGTGAAGAACTCGGGTTTGATGCTGCGGATCCTGGACACGGAAGCACCTCCGCTAGTTCCTGGCGCCGTCGCCCCAGCCGAGGGACTCGAGCGCGGCCGCCGCGAGGTCTTTGTGCTCGACGCCAAGGAACTCGGCCAGGAAGCGCGCGTAGGCACCGCAACACTCACGCAGGGTGGCGAGCCTGCTCGCTGCAGTGCCGTCCACGTTGGCGCGGAATTCCAGGTAGGCCATGGGGTTGTGATCTTTCATGGCCTGAACACCTCCGGCCGCTGGAGCCACTGGCGGCCGTCCAGGAAGGGGGCCTCGACCAGCCCGTCTCCGTGGTCGCCGGGACCCTGCTTGTAAAAATATGCTGTGCCCGCCTCGACGCACTGGTTCCGCAGCGAGCGCGCCCAGTCGGGATCCATCGGGCGGCGGCCGGGTCCAGACTCGGCGCCGCAGATCACCCAGTCTATGCCCACGCAGCCTGGCGTGCTGCTTCCAGCGGTGGTCTGCCACTCTGCCTCTGAGCCGAGATGCCATCTCACGTCCATCGCCCCCAGCATCGGCTCCACGCTGATTCCATGGCACACCGCCGGGCACTGGAGCAGCGGGGGCAACCGCTCGTCGAAGCGCTGCTGGTCCTCGGTGGTGGCCATCAGGACCACATTGGGCAGGGGCCATGGGTGGTACGCAGGGACGTTGCTCTTGCGGCGGATGGTATCCCGTTCGTCATCCCGCCTGAGCGCCTGCCAGCAGCACTCGGTGACGGGGGCCGCGCAGTTCGACGAAGAGATCCACTTGAACCACTCCGCCATGCGCTCGGCCCTCTTCGTGAGCACGACGTGCGTGTGCCTGGGCGTGGCACCCATCACCCCGAAGCACGCGGCGATCTGCTCGAAGGTCACGCGCTCCTCGAATAGGTCGAACATGGACCCCCAGAACACCGTCCGGGGCTTGCGCCAGCGGAACACGGCGGCGAGGGCAGGCGGCCAGAATGTGGCCTCGGTGGTGCTCTGGTAGCCCGGCATGCCCATCCGCTTGAGCCGCCCAGCCATACGGCGGGCGTAGCAGTGGGCGCACCCGGGACTCGCCGGCGAGCAGAAGCCGCGCACCGGGTTGGTCGTCTCGCCGGGGGAGCCGTCTGGGTTCGCTGCCCAGTTGATCTTCGTCGACACGTCAGGCCTCCTCCTTCGTGGTTGTGCTGCGCCACGCCTTCCGGCGCCCAGTCCCCCGCCGCCGCAGGTCGCTCCACGCGGCCCGCACCTTGACGACGCGCGCCCACCCTGCCTCCGTGGATGCGGACCGCAGCGCCTTCCACGCCCTGGCGTTGGGCGCGTACATCCCGCGCCGCCACGCGTCGATCGTGGACACGCATACGCCAGCGTCGAGCAGGATGCACACTGCGGCGCGTGCTAGCCCGGCGTCTCTCAGTGCGTCGGTCGCGTCCCCGAAGGCATCGTCATCCACGGCCTGGCGGAGGGTGGCGCGGTGGATATGGTCGAGGGGGTAGGGGTTCATGGTCGCACCTCCGCCCAGTCAGCGAACGCCAGGTTCAGGCGCTGCGCCGGCCTCCCGCAGCTCCGCTGGACCGTCGACCGTATGAATTGGGCTGTAGAGCTTCCCACGCAGCAGCGACGCCCACACGGCGCCTTCGTCGAAGTGTCGTGCTGTCTCTGTCCCAGCCATCACACCTCCTCCTCGTGCGCCAGGTCCACCGGCGCATCACTCTGGCACCCGTCCGGCGGGACCTCCGGGTCTCCGCAGCCGTCCAGGGCGCACGACACAAGCCTCAGCGCCTCGGCGGCACACCTCTCGGTCCGTGCGTCCCCGTCCCTGTGGGCGTAGCGGCAGGCGTTGGCGAGGGCGTCACGGGCAGCGTGGAGCCAGGTGGCTACGGTGGGGGTCACTCTCCCTCCAGGAGCCAGCGCAGCGTGACGCCCAGGGCCCTCGCCACGGCCGGCGCCTCGGCGGCCCTCAGCTCGCGCTGGTTGCCCTCCAGCCGGCTCAGGGCAGTGGGTTGAATCATCGTCTGCATGCTCACCTCCCACTGCGTCATTCCCGTACGCTCGCGGGCCAGCTTCATCCGATCTCCGATGGTCTGCATGCTACACCTCCAGCCCGCATCCTACATCCATTTTGCGCCGCACGCAAGCGATTCGCTCTTGTCACGGACGCCGATCGGTGCTACCGTGCCGGCAGGAGGTGAGCATGCGAGACATCCGATTGCTGAAGCTGACGCTGCGCAGCTTCAAGGGGCTCGGGGCAGACCCGAAAGACCCGACCGGCCCAGCGCCGTTCGTCCTGGAGCCGCTGGGCCGGGACGTGACGGTGCGGGGCGACAACGCGACGGGCAAGACGACGCTGCTCGACGCGTACCTCTGGCTGCTGGCAGGGAAGGACAGCGCCGGGCGGCAGGACTGTTCGGTCAAAACGCTCGGCGCCGAGTCCGCCGAGCACGCGGTCGAGGCCCTGCTGGACGTGGACGGGGTCGAGGCCACCCTCTCCCGCACCTACAAGGAGAAGTGGGTCCGCCGCCGGGGCGCGCCCTCGGCCGAGCTGCAGGGCCACGCCACGACCTACCAGGTGGACGGCGTGCCCATGAAACAGAAGGAGTGGGACGCCCGCCTGGCCGAGCTGCTGCCCGAGCAGACGTGGCTCCTGAGCGTGCCCGGCGCCTTCGCCGCGCTCCACTGGCAGGAGCGGCGCAACATCCTCCTGGGCCTGACGGGGGACCTGTCCACGGCGGACGTGATCGCCTCGACGCCCGACCTCGAGTACCTCGCCGAGGCGATCGGGAAGCGCACCCCCGACGAGCACCGGCGGGTCGCCGGGCGCAACCGGAAGGCAGCGAACCTGCTCCTGACACAGATCCCCGCCCGGGTGGACGAGATCACCCGCCAGCTCGCGCCACTAGCCGACCTGGACCGGGCAGGGCTCGAGTCCAGCCTGGCGGAGGTGGAGGCGGATCTGGCCGACGCACGGGCGGGCATCGACGAAGGCGGCGCCCGGAAGCGGGCGGCGCTGGAGACGCGGCGGCTCGACCTGGCCGACCGCATCATGTCGGAGCTGCGCGCTGCTGACCGGGCCAGGGGCGAGGCGATCCGGGTGGCGAAGGCGGACCTAGCCCGCGCCCAGATGGCCGAGCGCTCGTCGCTCAGCGCCGGCTCAGCGGACATGCGGCTCGCCAGCGTCTGCCTGGACCGCGCCGCCGCGCTGCGGGTAGAGTACTCGGCAGCAGCGGCCCCCGTCGACGACATCCCAGGCACATGCACGTGCGCGGCCTGCGGGGACGTGCACGCTGTGGCTCCAGATCGGCTGGAGGCAGCGCGTGCTGCGGCCAGCCTGGCGCGGGCCGAGCGCCTCAAGGAGATCCAGCGCCGCGGCAGGGCGGCCATGGACGAGGCGGGGGGGTTCCGGGACGCAGCCGACGCGGCCAAGGGAGACGCCCACCGCCACGCCGACAAATCCCTCGCAGCCGAGGAGCGCCTCAAGGCAGCCCTGGCCCCCACCCCCGAACACATCCCCCTCCACGACGAGGTGGACCCCATCGCCGCGGAGATCGCCGCCCTCGACGCGGCCACCCCCGAGCCGCCGGACACCGCCGCAGTGGAGGCCAGGGGCGATGGCATCCGGGCAGACCTCGCCCGCCTGGACGGGGCGGCAGCGCTGCGCGTTCGCCTGGCCGAGCTGGCAGACGAGCGCAAGCGGGCGGGGGCCGCGCTGGAGCAGGCGGAGCACGAGCTGGACCTGCTCGACCGCTTCGCCTCGGCGCAGGCGGAGGTCACCGAGGCGCGGGTCAACGGGCTCTTCGGGTTGGTCAAGTTCAGGCTGTGGCGCCCGCAGATCAACGGCGGCGTGGACCAGTGCTGCGACATCCTCGTGGACGGGGTGCCGGCGGGGGCAGGACTCAACAACGGCGCCGAGATCAACGCAGGCCTGGACGTGATCCGTACGCTCGGGCAGCACTGGGGCGTGAAAGTGCCGGTGTTCGTTGACAATTCAGAGGGGGTGACGCGGCTGCCAGACATCGGATCGCAGATGATCCGCCTGGCCGTCGTCGAAGGCGTCGACCCGATGACCGTGAGCTACGGCGAGTAACGTGGAAGCACCTACCAGACCCAGAAGGAGAGGCACGATGAGCAACGACAAGATGGCCGTACGCGGCGGCGAGATCGCCTTCGCCCCGGCGAGGGGCGGCCAGGCGATGGTCGAGGCTGCCCAGAGCAGGGCGGCGGCGGAAATCCAAAGCGCCATGGTGATCGCCAAGCGCTTCCCTCGGGATGAGGCGGCGGCGTGGGCCCGGATCCAGCAGGCGTGCAGGCGCCCGACGCTGGCAGAGAGGGCGATCTACTCCTACCCCCGCGGCGACGCACCCGTGAGCGGGCCGAGCATCCGCCTGGCGGAGGCCATCGCCCAGTGCTGGGGCAACCTCGATTACGGCATTGAGGAGGTGGAGCAGCGCCGGGGCTCCGACGGCACCGGCGAGTCGACCGTCCAGACGCGATGCTGGGATCTGGAAACCAACTCCCGCCAGACCCGCGTCTTCCAGGTTCGCCACTGGCGCGACACGAAGGCCGGCGGGCGGGCCCTCGAGAGCTCCAGGGACATCTACGAGATGATCGCAAACCAGGGGGCCCGCCGCCTCCGTGCGTGCATCCTCGGTGTGATCCCGGGAGACGTGGTCGAGGGCGCCGTGAGGGCATGCATGGAGACCATGCGCAGCGGCGGCACCGAGCCCATCGCCGACCGAGTCCGCAAGATGGCTGCGGCCTTCGTCGACCTCGGGATCACGATCGGAATGCTGGAGCAGAGGCTCCAGCACAAGCTGGACTCGACCAGCGCGCAGGAACTGGTGGACCTGCGGGGCGTCTACGGGGCCATCCGCGACGATGAGGTGGATCGAGCCGAGTTCTTCTCCCCGGAGACCGTCGACATGAAGCGCCCAGCGAGGGAGAAGCCCAAGCCCGCGGCCAAGCCCCCCACGCCGGCCCCGCGCACGGTCGACCCAGGCGCCCCGCCGTGGATAGAGCTGCTCCGCGAGAAACAGCAGGCGTACCTGGCGGCGCACGAGGGGCAGTGGCCAGCGGACCACCCCGAGGAGATCACGAGCGAGAAGGTCGCCAGCGAGTGGATCGCCTGGTTCGACTCCCAGGCCGCCACGCCCGCCTGTGACTTCTAGACAGGTCGACCTAGACGAGGCGATCGCGGCCTCGGCCGGGCTCGTGCTGGCGCCTGACTGGCTGCTCGCACGGGCCCGGCGTACCCGGGACGTGGAGCCGGTGGACGCCACACGCCTCGGGCTGAGCCTGCGACCTGGGCGGCACGAGTACGTCGCCGCGTCCATGGCCGAGCTGCGGCTGGCGGCTGGGGTGGCTCGGCGGTTTGCCCGGGCGCCCACGCCCGGAGAGGGTCCAGCCCATGCACACCCGGAGGACCCGCGATGCATTTGACCTGCCACGCGAGCTCGAGCCGGGGCAATCTCTACTCCGTAGAGTCCGGTCCCACCCGCCTGCTCCTCGAATGCGGGCTTCCGGTGCGCCAGATCCGGCGGTACGTCGGCAGCCTGGCGGGCGTGGACGGGATTCTGCTCACCCACGAGCACGGCGACCACGCCCGCTCCGCAGCCGAGTTGGGCAGGCGCGGCGTCCCGGTCTACTGCTCGGCTGGGACGGCGGAAGCCCTCGGCAGGTCTGTACTCCGGCCGCTGCGTGCCCGCGAGCAGGTCCAGATCGGGGGGATCTCCGTGCTCCCCCTCGAAGCCCAACACGACGCCGCGGAGCCCCTCGCCTTCGTGCTCGACGACGGCACGGACCGGCTCCTCTTCGCGACCGACACCGCCTATCCCGGGTGGCGTGTCGAGGGCCTGACGATGATCGCTGTCGAGGCGAACTACCACCCCGACCTGCTGCCCGCCGACATGCCCCCAGGCCAGCGCCAGCGCCTGGCGGAGTCGCACATGGGCCTGCCCGATACGCTGAAGATCCTGCGCACCACGGACCTGAGCCGGGTGCGGGAGATCCACCTCCTCCACCTCTCGGACGCGCACTCGGACGCGGAGCGGTTCAAGCGGGAGGTCCAGGCGGCGACGGGGGTCCCGACCTTCGTGGCGCCGAGGGGCTGAACCCCGCCCCCAGCCTAGCCCCCAGCCCACCCCGCATAAAGTCCCCCACCCCGCACAATAGACCTTGACCGAGTCGTTCGCCACGCTATACTTAATACAGATGGAGGGAACGAGATGGCGACGGCGACCCAGAAAGGCAGCAGGAAGGCAACCTGGACGGGGATGAATTGGCTGCGCCAGGAGCGCCGCCTGGCCATCTACCTGCGTGACGGCCTGAGCTGCTGCTACTGCGGCGCCAGCGTCGAGCAGGGCGCTCAGCTCTCCCTGGATCACGTCCGCTGCGTGTCCCGGGGCGGGGGGAACGAATCGGGAAACCTCGTGACCTGCTGCAGCCGCTGCAACAGCGCCCGGGGCAACCGCAGCGTGGCCGCCTTCGCCGCTGGCGTGGCGAGCTACCTGGGCGTGGACGCCACCGAGATCGTCCGCCACGTCCGCAACGCACGCCGCCGGGTCTTGGACCTGGGCGCCGCCAAGAGCATGATCGCCCGCCGCGGCTCGGCCGCCCGGGTGCTGGCTGAGATGGCCGGCTGAACGAGACACCGCACACGCAAGGAGAACGACATGCAGATCACGCAGCAGATCCTGGACGCAGCCGCCGCCGCCGCAGCCACCATGCACACGGAGACCGAGTGCATACATGTCTGCTCCGATGGCAGCGTCGCGGTGGGCACCGACGGGAAGAGCACCGTCGCCGCCACGCCCTCGGGAGTGGCCTACACGTACCACCCTGAGAGGGCGGCCGATCCGTGGGACTGCTTCGAGGCGGTCGGCGATGGCGAGGGCGACGACGAGGGCGAGGGCGACGACGAGGGCGAGGGCGACGAGGAGACCACCATGTGCACCTGCGCCAAAGTCTGGGGAGGAGACGGCGGCGGCCCCTGCGGGCACGAGGCGGAGGACTACTTCGTCCGCTACGTCCCCGAGTACCTCCGGGAGACAGCGCGCGCCGCCGGCACCCGCCGGGGGGTGTGGACCGGGGTGGAGGTCAGCGCCCACTGCTGGGGCGCGATCGCCGATGCCATCGCCGATGGCACCCTGGAAGACGAGTGGTACGAGGCGCTGGCGTAGACCCGGCACCCCCTCCCCGGGCGGTCGGATTGATCCGGCCCGGGGAGCCAATGGGCCGAGACACGCCCCGATGATTGGGGCAGGGAGAGGCGACATGAAGATCACGCAGCAGATCCTGGACGCAGCCGCCGCCGCAGCCGAAACCATGGACGCCGAGACCGACGGCAAGGCCGACGCCAAGACCGACGGCAAGGCCGACGCCAAGACCGAGACCAAGAGCCGGTGGTGGGGGAGCGAAGAGTTCCGCGCCAGGATCAGCGAGGAAGCTCGCCGGTCACTGCCCGGGTACGAGTAGCACCCCCTCCCCGGGCGGTCGGATTGATCCGGCCCGGGGAGCCAATGGGCCGAGACACGCCCCGATGATTGGGGCAGGGAGAGGCGACATGAAGATCACGCAGCAGATCCTGGACGCAGCCGCCGCCGCAGCCGGCCCGGAGCTGGAGCTGAATCTCCGCCATATCTATGGCGGAAGTTACTTCGGTAGCGGTGGCTGCGGCGGCGCAGCGTGGGGCCATAATTGCCGCCCCGTCGAGGGCGACAACGGCTTCGTGTCGGGGGTCACGGGGGCGACCCCCGTCGATCCTGCCCAAACGGCGGCCGTCTGGGCCAAAGGAGCGGACGGAATCGGGGGTGGCCGGGTGTGGCGGGAGGGCCACGTCTTCCACCCCGGCCGGGGGTGGGAGGACGTGGGGTTCTATGAGGCACGCCGCCTGGGGAGGCAGGCAGCGGACCTGCCCCCCTGGGTGAAAGGGGACGGCCTGTCCCCG
>Ga0208904_1002223_pt1 | contig 12472 bp, 10 predicted proteins | sample AntAceMetag02UKB_FD_184774 | JGI IMG/M metagenome (GOLD analysis project Ga0208904, IMG submission 184774) | Saline lake microbial communities from Ace Lake, Antarctica - Antarctic Ace Lake Metagenome 02UKB (SPAdes) (version 2) | ecosystem: Environmental > Aquatic > Non-marine Saline and... | reverse complement strand
AATTGCTTCAAAAACTTCCGCGATATCAGGTGGAAAATTATATTGAAGAAGGCGATGAGGAGGTGAACAATGAAGAATCTTAAGAATAAGATCATTCTTTTTGTTGTTCTTGCAGTTCTGACTGCATCATTCATACTTTTTTCATTTGCAGATGTGATGCAAGTGATCTCAGTATTGGCTATACCTATGATCATTGTGGTCATTCCAATTTACGGTTATGCTAAAGGAATTAAAGTCTATGAAGAATTTAGCGAAGGGGCAAAAGAAGGCTTTCAAGTCGCCTTGCGTATTATCCCTTTCCTTGTTGCAATCTTTTTAGCTATTTCGGTTTTCCGCTCATCCGGTGCTATGGATATCCTAACTTGGATTATTTCTCCGATCACAAGCAAGATAGGCATGCCCGGTGAGGTGATTCCCATGGCTATCATGCGACCATTATCGGGAAGTGGTGCTCTTGGTATCATGTCGGAGTTGATCAAGACTCACGGGGCTGATTCGTTCATTGGTCGTTTGTCTTCAACCATGATGGGATCAACGGAAACCACTTTTTATATTCTTGCCGTCTATTTCGGTTCGATCAATGTAAAGCAGACTCGTCATGCCCTGCCTGCAGCATTAACTGCCGACCTGGCTGGTATGATCGCATCTGTGATCGTCTGTCATGCGGTATTTGGATAGAACTACATAAAATGAATAATTTAAGTGCCGCTGAGTTTCAGCGGCACTTTTACATTCCTTAACTTTTTTTCAGAATATCATTCCATGCTAGTAATCCAATCAAGACTCCAAAAGCCAGTATGGATTCAACCCAGACATAAATATCCGGTAATAGATTTTTAAATAAATTGAATTCCAGCATGAAGATCATTGCGATCAGAATAATAACTGATAGTATTTTTTTCATAGTTTTTCCTTACAGCATTATGATAGCTAAAAAGGCATATGCAGATGTTTTTGCGGCTTCCCCTATGGCTCGTCCCACAATGATCTCCAGCCGTCCTTCCTGCCCTTTGTATGTATCGCGAATACCTTCAAGCGTTCCAATGACGGCACCTGCACCATCTATAATACCAACAGCTCCTATAATACCGATTGACGGTTTTGCAATCACCCCCGTCAGGGTTTCTTGCCAGTCGTTCATATTTTCGCCCCAATATTCAAGAGAATGCATCGTCGTTGAGATACCATTCATTACGGCATCTTTATCTTGAATGTTCTCGATCTGCTCATCAGCAAAAACATACATATTTTCCAAATTGTTGATCTTGATTTCATTTGAGACCGGTGCATCTAAAATTACTGAAATTGAATCAAAGATCTGAGGATATTTAGCAAATATTTCAAGACTATCGGAAAGAATGTCCACGATCTCTCCATTTACGCATGATTTGGCAAAAATGCGTTTATTATACAGCAATGAAGTGATCTCACGGGCAATATTATTATACTTGCTGTTTATAGGTTCAAAATGCTTATCGGCTATTTCAATACAATCCGAATAACTTAAATATTTGTTTTGTTTGATCTGCTCTGAGGCATAGAGCTCATGCAGCTCGTCCAAAGCTTCATTATGTCCAATACCAATGGGTTCATATTGCAGTTTTAGTTCATCCAAGCGAGTCATTTGCGGTGCAATATTCTCACCACAGGATGTTAAAAGCACTATCATCAAAACTATAATAACCATTAACGTGATCTTTTTCATGTGTCAACCCCTCTTTAGGTTTAAAGTTTATTGTTTAAAGTTTAGAAGATCCGATTATGGAGGATGCAAAATATATAAGAGAGAAATATCTCCAGATGTTTTTCTTAACCCAATATCAGGTCGGATAAATTCCATAATTTCTCCATATTACACTTGTTGCGCTGACAAAAAGTAGAATAAGCAATACCCATTTTCAAGTGGAATTTTCAAGATGTGACGTGGGTCACACAATTGATTTTAAGATAAGGAATAAGCTTTTCATTTTTTTATTGCCTGAGGGATGTTTTCTGACTAAATTAGCTGGCTTTTTGTATTCCGGAGTGGCTCAACGGTAGAGCGGGTGGCTGTTAACCACTAGGTTGTAGGTTCGAATCCTATCTCCGGAGCAAAAAGAAAAACCCCGAAGCAATTCGGGGTTTTTTGTTTAGCTATAATTTTAAGAAATATCGTGTTCAAATATTAGATAATTACCTAAAAAGTTGATTTATTCATTCCTTTTTAGAGTAATATAAATAGCCATGGGATTTTCACATACAAATTCTCCTTAAGGTTTAATTTAGCTACTCATTATTTAACGATGAAAAGATCTGATAAATCAAATATTTTTCACATCTTGACATCAACTATGATTTATTGTATCTTTTTTATTATTAATGAGGATAAAATGACAAATAAAAAACTCTATCGTTCAATTGACAACTCCATGGTCGGTGGCGTCATGGCAGGTATTGCAGATTACTTTAACATTGATGTAACGCTTGTCCGAGTTCTCTTTGTATTTATTACGATCTTTTCAGCTGTTTTTCCGGCTATACTCATCTATCTGATCTGTTGGGCGATCATTCCGAGCAAGAAGATCTTCAGTTAGATTCAACCCAAAATATCATGATATGCGAGACGCGAGAAATCGCGTCTTTACATTTTATATCTTATTTTCTTTCGTTCCATGAATGGGTGTGGCCAGACACAAAATTGAAATTTCCTTTACACCCGCTATTTTAAGCGTCCGTGCCAATTCCATGGTCGTTGCGCCTGTCGTAAAAACATCATCGATAATGCAAATATGTTGAGGTAATATTGTATTCTTTTTGACCCGAAATGCGCCTTGGATATTCTCGCGACGCTCTTCTTTATTTAATTTGGTTTGGGTGTTTGTATTTCGGGAGCGTTTGACCAATCGTTCATTTACGGGGATTCCCCACTCCTTTGATATTCCTTTTGCTAGGCACGCGGACTGATTGTAAGTTCTTTCCCGTTTACGAACAGAGTACAATGGTACCGGCAACAAAGCATCGCAATGAGCAAAGTCTGACCGCTGATAATATTCACCGATCTTACGACCGAGAAAGTTTGCCACATAGGAAGCATCGCGATATTTAATATCATGAATAAGTTGCTGTAATATTTCATCAAAATAGAACATGGCTTTTACCCGATCGGCAGGATGATCTTTGTGATAAACAATAGAATCGGGTGTATTATCAAAAAGTAGGAGCTTTTGATAACATTCATGGCACAAAAATGGACATAGATCAGGCTCTTTTCCGCAACAACTGCATTGCGGCGGATATATCCAATCTATTAAAGAATTTAGAAAATTAGTAACTTTTAGCGCCGGCCGTGAGAATATCCTTCCAGTTGGCATTGTAAATTTCCCCCTCCATATTGCTGTGGATCAATTCGTATAACCCTCGTCCCCGGGTATCACAAAAAACGAATTGAATATCTCCACGCATACCTTCATATAACCAGATCTCGTAATCTTTTGTATATCCTCCAATATCCGAGCGTTGGATCTCGCTGGGATAACCATATTTCACTATTACTCTACCGCGATCGCTTGTTGCACCTTTGTTCAAATAGGTATAGGTCTCTTCGGCATAGCGAATACGACCCATAATTTCAACATAGTATTCATTCAACTCGGTACTTAGATCGGTATCCCGTTTTTTCCAGAAATCAACAAATAAATGCCGCTTGCCTTCGATTCTGGCATTCCGGTAATTTTTGATCTCTGCTGGAGTCATCAGGGGTTTAAGTACGAAAAAAATAGAATCCAAGCCCGCATCATCATAAACAGCGTATTCATCATAGACCATGAGATCCATTTCCGACTCCCTGATCATGTAGATATGTTTATTAGCCTCCGCACTTTCACCTGAGCTTTCATCCGTTATGATTACATGGTAATCATATATCCCTGATGGTATTTCGCGAATATCCATATAATCAATGATCACATCGAACATTCCAGGTGAAACACTTTCAACAAGCTTATTTTCAAGAACGGTCTCTTCATTAAGATCTTGCATTGAACTTTGTAGGGTATATTTTCCTCCCGGCGTGAGTTTATATGCCTCAAAATAGGTATAAAAGGTCCCCATGTATATATCAAACTCCGGATTAGCCTGGGGAACCACATCGTAAGTACCTAATTTTGTAAATTTGTTCTCATTTTGTGTAAATCCCACATAAGAGGCGATCTCAATATCACTAATATTTAAGACATCAAGATCGTACGCTTTTACTTCGAGAGAATTTTCACGCTGTGATAACTTCCCGGAATTCATATCTTTGACCATCGAATTCATCCGGTAGGTGCCGGGAAGTAAATGAAGCGACAATATTTCCGGAATAAAATCATTAGATTTTAATGTATCACCCACCGCAAGCATATCATCAACAATAAGTGTTTTGGCGTATACTTTTTGCTCGTCCTGAAAAATATTCACAGCCAGTAAAAACTTACCGTATGAATCGCCATTAGCCACTTCCTGGCGTTCCATGGCAAAACGAGGCAACATATAATACAGTTCGACAAATGATTTTTCATTGTCGAAAAATGTGGCATAATCAGCATAAAAACGAAAATCGTTTGCGGATAAAATACTGAATAATACCACTAATAAAATTAGTGTGCATTTCTTCATGGCTAGTCTTCTTATTTTAATTTTTCGAGTTCGTTGCCTTTGAATTTCACAGAGACAACACTTGAAACCCCTTCTTCCTGCATGGTAATACCATAGAGATAATCGCAGGCATGCATGGTCAATTTATTGTGTGTGACAATAATGAACTGGGTTCTTTCAGTGAAATGTTCAAGAGCGTGGGTAAATCGTTTTACATTAGTATCGTCAAGTGGAGCATCCACTTCATCAAGGATACAATAAGGTGATGGTTTAACCAGATAAATAGCAAAAAGCAATGCAATAGCAGTCAGGGCTTTCTCTCCTCCGGACAAAGCACGCAGTGATTTCATCTGGCGACCTTTCGGACGCGAGAAGATCTCAACGTCTGCCTCAAGGGGATCACTTGATCCTTCAAGACGGACATCACATTCACCCTGTTCAAAAAAGAGCTTATATGTTTTTTTATAATTTTCGCGGATCTGAGTAAAAATTTCCGTGAATTGTTTACGTGCTTCATTATCGAGCTTTTCCATCGTTTCCGTGATACTGGTTTCGGCACCAAGAAGATCCTCGCGTTGTTCCTTGAGGAAATTCATTCGTGTGAATTGTTCATTGTATTCTTCACGGACCGCCATATTGAGGGGACCAATGAGTTCGATACGATGAGTCAGTTTCTGGATCTTATCTTCCATTTCGGGAAGATCCATATCCATGGGTTCGTATGGGCGTTTCAAAATATCAATATGATAGCGATCGAACATGCGTTCTTTGAGCTGGTTCTGGCGAAAATGAAGATCGTTTACCCGAACTTCAAGATCACGAAGCGTTTCAAAAGCATCTTCACGGTTACGATGCCTATCCGTAATGGCCTGTTCAACATTTTGGATCTGATCTCGTTTAGCACTAAGTTGTTTATAGACCGTGTCGCGTTTTTCGCGTTCTTTTTCGCGTTCGGATTTTAGCCCTTCCAATAGATCCCGTAAGGATATCATGGTCTTTTCACCGTCGCTGATCAGGGCATTCAGGTCAATATGCTGTTCTTCGATCTCTTCGAGACGTTTTGTCATCTCTTCGATCGTAGCTGTGGCATTTTTATATTGGAAACGGACATTGTCTTTTTCTTTTTCACGGGCGATCAGTGCCACGCGCATGTCCTGAAGTTCGGCGTTCAGTGTATCGCGTTTATATAAGATACCTGTGTATTCGGCACGGAAACGTTCAAGATCGGTCTGTGCTTTACTTTCATCTGATTTTATTGCCTGTAAAGAATCCTCTGACGCTGTAATTTGTCGATCTAACTCTAATATACGGTTTGAATAGTCCTCGACTTTTTTATCGATCTCTTCCATACTGTCGTGTTGGTGTTCCACAGCATAGGACATGGCTGACATTTTCTTTTCGAGTTCCATGCGTTCGTTCATGAGTGACTTTGAATTACGCGATCTTTCACCGATCTCTCTGAGCAGGGATTGACGTTTCTTATCCAGCTCGTCTCGCTCATTCTTAGAGGTCTCAAGGTCATTTTTTAACTTTTCAGCCAATTTGTTCAGGTCATCGAGCTTTTCCTGTCGACCGATGATCTGCTCGCTATTGTTGCTGCCTTTTCCACCCCGGATCATGGCTCGCTGGTCCATATAATCACCATCAGGGGTCACATAACGAAAACGGTTGTCCTCAAGTGCATCCTGAGATAGGTCTCGCAAAGATCTTACGATAAGGACATTCCCAAGAAAATAATTGATCAATAGGTGATTTTTATTATCTGCATGAACAATATCAACGGCATGAGCAAGAACATTGTTGTCTTTGAACGGATTCTTGATTGGCGGCTTGACCCGTTTTTCCATTACATCCAATGGGGCAATACTGACCCGGCCGCGCTGTGTACGTTTCAATTCTTCGATCACATCCATAGCATCTGATTTTGTTTCGGCAACCAGGTATTTAGCCACATTACCCAAGGCGATCTCGATCGCGGTGGTATATTCATTATCCACAGAGATCAATTCGGCTACGGTTCCTCTGATCCCGGGATGTTTTAATGTTTTCATGACATATTTAACACCGGGATTATAGCCTTCAAGTGATTCCACAAGATCTTCATAGAAAGCCGCATCACTGCGATTGCGTTCATATGCCGTTTGACGGTGTACGATATCGCGATTCAGATCCTGGATATTGTTTTCGAGTTCGCGTCGTTCACCTTCGGAACCTTCAACCAGCGTTGTGACCTTTTCGAGTTCTTTTTCTTTTGCGGCCAATTCTTTCTTAAGAGAAATAACCTGTTCTTCCTGAGATCCGGAACGCAGGATTAATTTTTCGCGACGCTGCATCTCTTCATCCTGAAGACGGGCATATTGTTTTCGTTGATCACGCAAACGTAATATTTGTTGTTGAATATCAGCTAAACGATTTTGCTGTTCGCGGACATCCTGACGCATATCGTCAAGCTTATCGGTCGCGTTCTGGAATATTTTTTGAACTTCGTCAAAATTGGCGCGTGCCGTTTCCAGTTCTTCGCGCATCTTGATCAGTTCGGGATCATCTTCACCCAATTGTGAGGATAATGTCTCCTGCAAATCTATATTCGTCTTTAAACGGATCTTTGCATTTTCTTTTTCGGTCTGTAATCGTTCTTTATTTCGTTGAGCATTCGCGATCTTTTCTTGCCAGACCAAGCGCTTGGACGATTCGGTATTGATCTTTTCATTCATCTCCTGCAGAACATCATTGATGCTTTGCATTTCTTTTTCAATACCTGTCAATTCATTTTTATAGCTGCTCAACATAGCTTCTTCTATACCCAATTGCTTGCCTGTTTCTTCGTTTTGCAATTGATTACTTGAAAGCTGTTTTTCAAGTGGCGCGATCGTGTCTTCGAAATCGTACCATTTTGTTTGTGCCAGCGTGATCTCAAGTTTTTTCAGTTCTTCGGCATAATCTTCGTACTTTTCATAGCGTCCCAATTGACGTTTAAGGCTTCGGACATTACTTTCAACTTCATAAACGATATCTTCGAGACGGGCAAGATCTTCCTGGGTTGCATCAAGTTTACGCTTTGCCGATTTACGTTGAGATTTGTATTTATTGATACCCGCGGCTTCTTCAAAAAGAAGTTTCCGTTGAGCTTTATCTTCATTCAGGATCTCTTCAACCATTTTTAATTCGATCACGGAATAAGCATTATTGCTCATACCCGTATCGATAAAGAGATTTTGAATATCCTTGAGACGAACCGGGACTTCGTTAAGCAGATATTCGCTGCTGCCGTCACGATAGAGGCGGCGACCGACTTGTACATCGGTATAAGCGACCCCCAGTTTACCGGTCCGGTTATGAATGGTCAGTGAAACTTCAGCATAATTTACGGGTTTCCGGTTCTTGGAACCCGAAAATATGATATCTACCATGGATTCGGAACGGAGCAAATGCGTTTTTTGTTCGCCCATCACCCAACGAATAGCGTCAACAACATTACTTTTGCCGCAACCATTGGGTCCGATGACCGCCGTAACCCCTTGTCCGAACTGTAGAACAGTTTTCGTAGCAAAGGATTTAAAACCAATAATTTCCAGTTTAGATATATACATTTTCAGTTTCTATTTTAACCGTGTAATTTAAAACAAAAAGCCTCTTTTTCAAACATAAATACAAGGCTTAAAGGTGTAAAGGCAAAGAAGGTATAAGGGTGTATGGGAGAACGCGCTGAGCGCTGAGAGGGTGAGCGCTGAGAAAAAGCAGCGATGATTTCCCAGGCAAATCCCAACCCATGGTGATAAAATCAATCTAAAAGATCATTTGCCTTCAATTGTCAATTGTTATCCGGCTGGCCATGAAAACTTTCTTCCGCCCATCAAATGCAAATGAATATGTTCCACTTCCTGTCCGCCGTCCGGACCGTTATTAAAAACAAGACGGTACCCTTTTTTAAGTCCAAGGTCGTCCGCGATCTGTTTGGCAGCGACCAACATACGACCCATGAGTTCGGTATCATCGACATTTAAATTTTCTATACGGGCAATATGTTTTTTGGGGATGATAAGTATATGCTCGGGTGCTTGTGGATTAAGGTCGCGGAAGGCAAGAAGATGATCATCTTCATACACGCTTGTTGATGGAATTTCTTTTGCAGCGATCTTACAAAAAATGCATGTATCCATAATTACCTCATGTTTGTTATTGATCAAAACTTTATTGTTTCGAGAATGTACGGGCGACTCTCGAGTCGCCCTCAAGGGGCAGGGAGGCTCCAGAGCCTCCCGTACATTTGCGATGATAAATTCCTCATGATTATGATCTAAACTCAGCTTTCATATCTTCTTTCCAGGAATAAACTTCTTCGGCAATATAATGAGATCCGACAAGGCATAATACTGTGTTTGACGGTAAATCGTTATATGCAAATCGGCAAGCCTCTTTTATATTATCTGCTTTTTCAACTCGCGGAAATCTAGCGGCCAGATCGTTTAATTCATCGTTCGATAAACTTCGATGCGAATTAACGGGAGCTATCCAAATCTTTTTTGCCAGGATCTCCAATTCCATCAATACCTTTTCAGGCGACTTATCCTGAAGTAATCCAAGAACAACATAAAATTCTTTATCGGGATAGACTTCTTTGGCTGTTTTACAAAAAGTATGAATGCTTTCCGGATTGTGGGCCACATCATAGATCACATCGGGATCATGTGCAAGCTTTTCAAAACGACCTTTCCATTCAACCAGATCAAATCCTTTTTGGATTTCATCAAATTCCAAAGTACGGCCCAAAAATGTTTCAACCGCCCGGATCGCCAATGCAATATTCCCCAATTGATGTCGTCCCGTAATTGGAATGGTCACTTCCCGCTCGAATGATCTGATCTTAAAACTCATGCCTTGAGGTTTTAGCTTTACATTTGTGAGCATGATATCAGGATCAACAATTTGCAGATATTCTGTATGCATTTTTAGTTCATCAAGGACTTCAGGAACTTGTATGCCTGTCAATACCGGTTTCCTCTCTTTGATAATACCGGCTTTTTCGCGAGCTATTTCAGGTAGAGTTTCACCCAAAATATTGGTATGATCATATCCGATCCGGGTGATCACCGAAACTTTTGGTGTTAGCACCGATGTAGCGTCCAGTCGTCCTCCCAGCCCTGTCTCAACGACAGCCGCATCAACTTTTCGGTCTCTAAAATATGAAAATCCCAATACGGTGGTCACTTCAAAAAAGGAGGCTTCTGTGCTTTGTAACAATTCATCGTTAGCTTCCAGAAAATCTTTAATATACTCATCTTCGATCTGTTCACGATTAATGCATATCCGTTCATTGAAACGAATTAAATGCGGTGATGTAAAGCGTCCGATCTTAAGCCCCATAGCTTCAAGTAAAGCGGCGGCTACAACGGTAACGGTGCCTTTACCGTTCGTTCCGGCAATATGGATAGAAGGAAATGAATTTTCAGGATGATCAAGTTCTTCCATCAGCATTTCACAACGCTGGCGGCCGAGCTTCATCTGTCCGCTCAGTTTTTTATAGAGATCTGATAGATAATCTTGCATAGGTTTATTGATATTTTGTCTTTATACGCTATAATGTCATTCCGAGCACAGTCGAGGGATCTCGAATTACTCAACATTTTTATTGTTTGAGATCTCTCCACTCCCCCCGACCCCGAAGTATCGTGGTGGGATCCGGTCGAGATGACAACCCCAATCATTTTTATGTCAATTCTATATGTTCGGCTTTAATAGGCTTCCCAAAGAATATTTCCGCATTTTCTTCAAATAGATCAACCGCACCCGTTGTCATGAATTGGGAATCCCCATTTTTCATGCATCGTTCTTCAATTTCCTGATGGCGTTTTAAATAATCATCCAATTTGTCGGCAACCAGTCGTCCTTGATCCAGTATCTTGATATGCTCAGGGACAAATTTCATGATCTGATCAATCAATAAAGGATAATGTGTACAAGCTAGAATGATCGTATCAATATTACTATCCTTGGAAAGCAAAGATTTAACATGTTTTTGGACAAAATATTCGGCTGCCGGAGTATTGACTTCATTATTCTCTACCAAAGGCACCCACATCGGACACGCTTCCTGGTAGAGGGTCACATCGGGAAAAAGTTTATTCAATTCCATTTTATATGAATCTGAGCGGACGGTTCCGGGTGTCCCGAAAAGTCCAACCTTCTTGCTTTGACTGCTCTCTCCCACAACTTCCACACTAGGCCGAATAACGCCCAATACCCGACGATCGGGATAGTTGGCAATGAGATCTTTTTGCTGAATATTTCTAAGGGCTTTAGCAGATGCCGTATTGCAGGCGAGAATCACAAGCGGACAACCTGCGTCAAGCAAAGTAGCCACGCCTTGCTGCGTATAATGGTAGATGGTTTCAAAAGAACGTGTTCCATAAGGTGTTCGTGCCGTATCTCCGAGATAGAGAAAATCATATTGAGGTAAACGTTTGCGTATATCATGGAAGATGGTCAGTCCACCAAGTCCGCTGTCAAAAATACCGATGGGTCCTCTTTTCATTTTGTTACCTCTGTTTTAATAACTCTTTGTCGATATGTCGATATGTCGATACGTCGAGTTGTCGAGGGTTGAGAATCAAGTGTCTAATATATCATTCATCGTTTATCGTTCATCGTTTATCGTTCATCGTTTATCATTCATCGTTCATCGTTTATCGTTTTTAGTTTTCTTTGATCTCTTTTTCGTAGTTCTTTTTGAATTCACTGATCGCGAGATAAAGGGAATAGGCAATTTCTTGTCTGTAAGAATCTTTTTTTAGTTTTCCTAATTCGGTCCAATTGGAAATAAAACCGATTTCGGTTAAAATGGCCGGCATAGCCGGACCGATCAGCACAATAAAACTGGCTTGTTTTATACCGCGTGTTTTGGTACCCACACGATTCTTGAATTTTGTTTCAACTGATTGGGCAAGTATTTCACTTTCTTTCATGTACACACCCTGTGCCATAGTCGATAAAATATATTGTTCGGGTGACAAAAGCTTTTCATATCGTTCTTTATCATCTTCAAGTTCAATCACTTTATTTTCCCGAGCAGCGATATCAATTGATTTTTGTGTACTCTTGGGTGAAAGTATAAATGTCTCAGTTCCGTAAGGCCGGGAAGATTCCGAAGAGTTACAGTGAATGCTGATAAAAAGTTTACCTCCGGCTTCATTGGCGATCTTGGGTCGTTGCCATAAAGGGACGAACACATCTTTTTCCCGGGTAAAGACCACATTGACTCCCAATTTTTCCTTTAATAATCGCCCAAGACGGCGGGAGACATCCAAAGTAATGTCTTTCTCCAAAGTTCCGTCAGGCGCGATCGCGCCCGGAGATTTTTTACCGCCGTGACCCGGATCGATCACAATGGTATCGATAAGCCAGCGGTTTTTTATCTCGCTTCCATTGATAGGAGTAGTGGTTTTTTGGTAAGCATGGCGTAAAGAAATCACGATATCCCGTGTATCGGGATCAATATAATAATCCATGCCATCGATCCTCATGCGCAGTTTAATATTGAATTGCAGCATGTCCTTGGCCATCACCGGGATGATCTCACGTATCACGCCATGATCGAATTTTCGTGCAAGAGCATTCATATCCGCGGATGCCCCGTAAATGGAAATATAAAGATATTGATTATTTCCTTGCCAGACACGGCAATGTTCTTTACGAAAAACCGTATTGGTTTTAATACGAACGATCGTTCCGTTCTTCATTTCTCTGAGTGTGATACCTGTCACAGAAAAATCCGAAGGTGCCAGGATATAGTGACCATCGGCGATATTAAGCTGCAGATCCGGAAAAGCATCCAATTTCAGGACACGGATAAATTCTTTTT
>Ga0208904_1002222_pt1 | contig 12474 bp, 7 predicted proteins | sample AntAceMetag02UKB_FD_184774 | JGI IMG/M metagenome (GOLD analysis project Ga0208904, IMG submission 184774) | Saline lake microbial communities from Ace Lake, Antarctica - Antarctic Ace Lake Metagenome 02UKB (SPAdes) (version 2) | ecosystem: Environmental > Aquatic > Non-marine Saline and Alkaline... | reverse complement strand
CATCTCTTCGGGTTTGGCGCAGTTCCAGCTTTTTTCCAATGAATTGTGGGAAAATCATCCTTGCTGTGTTTTGGCCATTCGCAAGGAATACATAGAGCAATTTCCAGATGCAGTGTTTGAACTAACCGCTAAAATGGTTGAAGCCGGGAATTTTATCAGTCAAAAGCCAGACGAAGCTGCTGCAATTGGAGTGAATTTTTTAGATCCGCAAAAAAAATTAGGATTAACTCATAAAATGCTGAAAAAGGTTTTAACTCAACCTGGAAGGATAACTACCGATGATTTATATCCAGACAGGTCTGAATTAAATACGATGCAGCAATATATGGTTAATGAATTAAATGTTGGGGCTATTGTGGATTTGGAAAAATTAGTGGATACACGATTCGCGGATTCAGCCTGTGGTAAGGAAACCGTTCGGGGCAATAATAAATTACTTGAAGGACTGCCGGATGAATTGCTAACTCGAAGAAATCATATCGAAATACCTGAAGAGGATAAGAAGGAGGTGAACGTAGAACATCCAGCGGAAGATAATACCGACGAAATATATCGATTAAAGAAAGAGCTTAAGGGAAAAGACAATAAAATAAATCAGATAGAAAAAAGACTGTCATCGGTTGAAAAAACCCTAGATGTCTTGAGAGAATCAAATGTTGAGATTCAAAATTCAAGAAAGCTTGCTGAAACAAGTGCGAAAACCTCTTTTGACCAGTATTTGACTTTCAGGTTAGAAAATGAAGTGTTTGCTTTAGAAATTACTAAAATTCGAGAAGTGTTGGAGCATTCTGAAGTAACAAAAGTACCTAATATGCCTGAATTCATGTACGGAATAATCAATCTGCGGGGAAAAGCTGTTCCAGTGGTAGATTTGCGATTAAAATTTAACATGTCCAAAATTGTGAAAACCGTAAACACGTGCATTATTATTATCGAAATATTGCTTAATGATGAGATTTTTAACATCGGGGCAATGGTAGATGCGGTTCAAGAAGTCATTGACCTGGAAGCGGACAAGATCGAACCTCCGCCAAAAATAGGAAACGAGGTAGATTCTGAGATTATCAAAGGGATGGGAAAAGTCGACGATCAGTTTATAATATGTATTAATGTCGAAAAAGTTTTCTCTTCATCTGAATTGTCATTAATTGAAGATATTGAAAAAACGTCCTAAAAAAAGGTGGGAAAGAATCAAAACAAATCTTGGATTCAGGGCAATTTCTCTGGCTCTGTTGCAAACAGAAATTTGTCACGGAGCGTTCAAAAAATGTCGTTCAAATATCAAAATTCTTCAAAATACTGCCTTGTCGAATGGTGAGGTCATCAAACAAAAGTCTAATAATGAAAGATAATATCCTCTCATATACGCTGATTATTTTGCTTTTAATGTTTGGAGTTTATTCAAGTCTCTCTCCCCATCAATCACAAGCCGCAACCGCATCAGAAAGCCTTGATACAAATAAAGAGAGTGCCCCTGAATTATCATTAAGTCGCGAAGAACTGTCCTGGCTTAAAGCGCATCCAAATATCCAACTAGGTGCTTCCACGTCTTATCCGCCCCTCGTCATCAAGAATGCCAAGGGGGCTCATACTGGAATGCTTGTCGATTTATTCGAACTGATCAGCCAGCGGTTAAACACAAACATAGGGCTACACATTGAGGATTCGTGGGCATCTATTCAGGAAAAAGCAAAGAACAGAAAAATCGATGGTTTGGCTTCAGGTGGGCGTTCTGCAAGCCGAGAGGAGTATTTGAATTCAACAGATGTGCTTTACTCAACTTATTATTATATTTTTGCCCGAACAAATGATGAGCTTCATTTAAAGAGCGTGAAAGATCTTGAGGGCATGCGTATTGGCTATAAAGTAGCTGATACGCCCGTTAAATCTTTGCTGGATAGATATACTGATGTCACGCCGGTACCTTATGATGATAACGTCGCCATGACCAAGGGGCTCATGAATAAGGAAGTTGATGTTCTGATTGCTTGGATAAGCTATGATTTCTGGCGAAGAGACAAGTTGCAGGGATCTGTAGATAACATCCTGTTGGCGGTAGATAACCCACTGGATATGTATATCCACATTCGCAAGGATTGGCCGGAGCTGATTCCAATATTGAACAAAGTTCTTTCCTCTATCCGTCAGAACGAACTACCTAAGATCATGGATAAATGGTTTATCCAAAGATCTCCGTTACCTACAATCCCGAAAATTCATTTAACGAAAAAGGAGCAAGCTTGGCTTGCCTTAAATCAAACGGTCCGAGTCCGGGTTACTGATTATCCCCCCTATATCATCCCCAACAAAGATGGTGAGTCAGCGGGAATAGCCATAGATTATCTTAAATTACTTGGAGAACGTACTGGGGTCAAATTCATATATCAGACCTCTGATGAAACTTTTCCCCAAGCACTTAAAGGATTGCAAAAACATAAGGGGCCAGATCTGATATCCGCTATGGTGGCTACCCTAGATCGGAGAAAATCCATCATTTTTTCCCGGGAATATTTTAATTCTCCATATATGATTTTTATGCGTGCGGATAGTGACCAGATCATTATCGGAATTAACGATCTTTCTGAAAAAAAGATAGCTCTGGCCCAAGGGACAATCCAACAGGAATTGCTGGAAAGGGACTATCCAAATATCAGCCTACTGCTGTTCGATAATGATATCCAGGCGATTGAAGCGGTTGCGTCTCAAGATGCGGACGCATATATCGGCAACATGATATTGGCTTCCTACATCATTCTAAATCGGAGATCCTACAATTTGAAGATTGCTGCCCCCTGTCCTTTCGAGGATGAACGTTACTCCATGGGTATCCGTAACGATTGGCCTGAATTAGCCGGTATCATAGACAAGGGGTTAGCTACAATCACGCCAGAAGAACAGGATAAAATTCGCAATAGGTACATCTCACTTCGTTACGATCAGTCAAATAAGGCTGAAATCATTAAATGGGTTTTGGTTATTGTTGGTATCGGTTCAACCATCCTACTTCTTTTTTTCTATTGGAACAGGAGTCTGTCGAGAAAAGTAAAAGAACGTACAATTTCACTGGAGAAAAGTAAAAAATCTCTGGAAACTGAAATCATTGTGCGCAAGCAGGCAGAAGAAAAGATTCGAGAATCTGAAATAGACCTGAAAAAAGCACAACAGGTTTCTCATGTGGGAAATTGGACATGGAATATTCATAGTAACCAATTGGAGTGGTCAGATGAAATGTACCGAATCTTTAATATCGACAAAGATACTTTCGTAGGTAAATTGGATGAGGTTATTAACCAACGAATCCATCCTGATGACAAGGCAAAAGTAGAGAGTTCAAATCTCTCAGTAATTGAGAATAAGAATCCTATTCCCCTTGAATACAGAGTTGTATGGGCAGACGGAACAGTTCGAAGTCTATGGGCAGAAGCTGGAGAACTCATTTTAGACGATTCTGGTAAGCCTGCGATTTTAACAGGAATTGTTCAAGATATCACCGATCGTAAGCAGACGGAGGAAAAAATCAAAGCCTCCCTCAAGGAAAAGGAAACACTCCTTCATGAAATCCATCATCGGGTTAAAAACAATATGAACGTAATATCCAGCCTACTCAATCTTCAAGCAAATAATATCGAGGATGGACGAACCAAAAAAATATTGAAAGAAAGTCAGAGCAGAATATTCGCAATGTCAGCTATTCATGAAACACTTCATGGATCAGAAAACCTATCTGAGATTGATCTAAAGAAATATTTGTTTAAAATTACAACCTCTATTTTTCAATCTTCTTCTATTGATCCTAAAAAGGTTAAATTGAAGAGTGATATTGAAAAAATGCCAATCAGTATTAATCAGGCATCACCTTTGGGGCTAACAATTAACGAGTTAATAACTAACTCATTGAAATACGCATTCCCTGATGAAAGAAAGGGTGAAATAACTGTGACTATGAATAAGCTTGATCAGGAACTAGAGTTAACCGTAATGGATGACGGAATCGGGATATCAGAAGAAATAGACTGGAAAAACTCCGATACTCTGGGACTTAAACTCGTACGCACTCTGGTTGAAAACCAACTCGACGGTTCAATAGACATGGAAAGTAATAACGGAACCAAATTCACAATCAAATTCAATATCGAAACCTAATCATGGAAAAAGCTAAAATACTCATCGTTGAAGACGAAGCCATTAGTGCAATGGGGATTGAGAGCCAGCTGCAAAACCTGGGATACGAAGTGACTTCGATTGTCAATACTGGTGAAAGAGCTATTCAGAAAGCCGAGATAGATAAACCAGATCTTATCATGATGGATATTCGTATCAAAGGTGAGATGGATGGGATTGAAACCGCCAACCAGATTAATTCCCATTCAGATATTCCTATTATTTTTCTGACGGCTTTTGCTGATGAAGATAAAATCAATCGTGCTAAACTGGCTTTACCTTTTGGATATTTATTGAAACCAGTTCAGGACAGAGATCTTAAGGTCACCATTGAGATGGCAGTTTATGCATCGGAAGTAAACAGGGAACGTAATCAGGCCCAAGAAGCACTAAAAAAAACCAACGACCAACTGGAAAAAAAAGTTGAAGAACGAACAGCAGACTTCAAAAAAGCAAAAGAAATGGCAGAATTGGCTAATCAGGTCAAAAGTGAATTTCTGGCTAATATTTCACATGAACTACGTAACCCAATGCATCAAATAATCAGCTATTCAAAATTTGGGGATGAGAAATACCACCACATTGCAGATGAAAAACGGCAGCATTACTTCAAACAAATAAGAAAATCCTCTGATCGATTAATGGTCTTAATAAACAACCTTTTAGATCTATCTAAACTAGAATCTGGACAAATGGATTACCAAAAAAAGAATATCGATCTAAACGAAATAATTGATGAAGCCATCTCCGAATTTATGCCCTCATTAGAAGAAAAGCGATTGGAGATTAAGTTGGAGAATAGAAAAGCCGCAAAATTGGTTTACTGTGACAGTTATAAAATTGGTCAGGTGTTACGCAATTTATTAGCGAATAGTATTAAGTTCAGTTCTGAAAACCGGATAATCCAGATAAATCAGGTAGACAGTACAATGGAGATTGATGGTCAATCAAAATCAGTGGTCAAAATTTCAGTTATTGATGAGGGGGTTGGTATACCGGAAAAGGAATTGGATTCAGTCTTCGATAAATTCATTCAAAGCAGTAAAACAAAGACAGGTGCCGGTGGAACTGGGCTCGGTTTAGCAATCTGTAAGGAAATAATCAATGCTCACAATGGTAAAATATGGGCCAAAAACAACTCTGAAGGTGGAGCAACCTTTAGTTTTATGTTGCCGTCTAAGCACGGAGCTGTTTGATAAATTTCGCTTAGGCTAATACCTGCTGATATCATTGTCACCTTAGTGGAAAATCAACTTGATGGATCAATCGACATGGAAAGTAATTACGGAACAAAATTCACAATTAAATTAAAATTAGAGTCTTCATATTATAGCAAATATAAATTGTGATTAGATCGTGGGTGAATTTCAATTGATAATACCATCTATGTTTATTACTGGAAAAATCAATCTTAAGAGAACACCGGAAGAGGCAACTATGAAAAGATCTTTATTAAAACAGGGTTTTGTTATCACTTTAATCATTTTAGCAATAATATCCATTAGTACATCGGGACTATGCGGGACATTGAAGCATATTGTTCTTATTGAAACCATGCCTGTACCCGCTGTTTTATCGCACTCAAAAGCGTTCCAATCTGAACTCAAAAAACTGGGTTATGAAGAGGGGCTAAATTTGAGACTTACGGTTCTAAAGCCTAATGGGGACCGATCTCTGGCGGAGAAAATGCTGAAAGATGTGATCGCTGCGAATAGACCGGATCTGGTTGCCACTGTAGCCACATTGGCTTCTCAAGCAGCTGCTAAGCTCTTGAAAAATACAAAAATTCCCATCCTGTTTTTCCTGGTATCAGACCCCGTGGGTGCAGGTATTATTGAAAAAATGGGTGTTGCAACCGGCACAAATATCACAGGTCGGGTGAATACGGTTTCAAGGAAAGCTAAAATAAAAATTGCCATGCAACTTGTCTCACAGATAGCGAAAACAAAGCCGGTTAAATTTGGTTTTATCCATTCAAGCTATCCGTCTTCAACAGGGGATTTTTCGAAATTACAGCAGATTAGCCAAAAAAGAAATGATTTGGTTTTTGTTCCTCAATTAATCACTTATCAAAAGGTACCTGACGGTATCCCGGATATGATCAGAGATACGAAAAAAGCGATTGGTATTTTGGCAAAGAAAATAGATTTCTGGTGGGAGCCCTCAGGACCTCTGGGGGAGGTAAAAGAATACACTCGCACATTAATAAAGCATTCGACAAAACCGGTCATAGTTGGGCAAACCGCCGCAAGTGTAAAATTGGGTGCTCTGATGCACATATCGCCAAACTTTATATCTTCTGGAAAAGAAGTGGCGATGATAGCTCATGAAATCTTAGAAGGGAAAGATCCCGGTCAAATCCCGGTGGTTCCACCGTCTGATTTTACTTTAGGAATAAATCTAACAACGGCACTTCAACTGGGAATCGTTGTCCCTCCGGAGATAATGGGACTGGCTGGAAAAAACATTTATCGATAAACTGAAATATATGAAACTTCAAACTAAGATCGTATTATTGATACTTCCTTTGGTACTGGCATCGATACTTGTTTTGGGTTTTTGGACAACCCAAAAACTGAATGAGTCAGCACATCTATCGAATAGTCGTTATTTAAATAATGTTATTGATTTTTATATAACCGAAATTGTTAGCCGATTTCATTCAATTCTGGTCCAAAATGATCTTGTTGAAATCAATTCCTTCGTCAGTAGCTACCAAAGCCGGGCAATTAAGATGGCTGAAGAGATAGCCAAAAAGGAGTCAGGTTATATCTTTGCCTTAGATGAAAAAGGAGAACTGGTATTTAGCCAAAACACATTGGAGACTAAAGAAATCGTCAAGTTATTTAGACCCATTGCAATACGAATTGCAGGTGGTTTAAAAACTGACTCAACAGGTCATACCAGGAATCTGCAAGAGAAATCCGGATTTATATATGCAGTACGGTATTTTAAGCCATGGAAATGGACAATCTTCTTCGCCATTTCTGATGAAGAGATACATGCAGCGGAAAGAGACATTCGCATTGCCACAATTAGGATAGCTGCTATCTGCTCATTGGCTTTGATACTATTGATAACATTTATTTTTCAAAAACTGATTGTAAATCCCATAAATGTGATTAAAAAGACTGCTTTCGCTGTAACTGAAGGGAATCATGCAAGCATCGTAGAGATAAAGAGCAAAGATGAACTGGGTGATTTGGCCAGAAGTATGGAGAAAATGTCTGGAGAGATACAGGCACACAAAAAGGTACAATTAAACTGGCAGAAAACATTGGAAAAGAAAGTAGAAGACCGTACCACAATACTTCAAGCATCTCTTAAAGAAAAAGAGACCTTGCTTCAGGAAATTCACCACCGAGTAAAAAACAATCTAAACGTTGTATCAAGTCTTCTTATGTTACAGGCCAAAGGCATGGATGATGATCGATTAAAAGAGGCACTAAAAGAAAGTCAAAACCGGATTTATGCAATGTCCGCTGTTCATGAATCGTTGTATAGTTCAGAGAATCTAGCTGAAATTGGATTAAACTCATATGTGGCAAAGATTTCAGGAACTCTAATTCAAACATATGCTGCTAATCCCGGTAATGTGAAACTCAATGTGGACGCTGATGAAATAAAAATTGGCATTAAACAGGCTTCTCCTATTGGATTAATCATCAATGAACTAATTTCTAACTCCTTGAAATATGCTTTCCCCAATGAAAGAACAGGCAAAATTGATGTGATCATGAAGAAAATTGACAACGAATTGGAGTTAATTTTAATGGATAATGGAATAGGAATACCTGATGATTTTGATTGGAAAAACTCAAAATCTTTAGGGCTTAAGCTTGTCAAAACCTTAATCGAGAATCAACTCGATGGTTCAATAGCCATGGAAAATAATAATGGAACAAAATTCACTATCAAATTCAATATTGAGGCGTAATGGAAAAAGTCAAAATACTCATCGTAGAAGACGAAGCCATTATCGCCATGGAAGTGGAAAGTCGCCTGCAAAGTCTTGGGTATGAAGTAACTTCCATTGTTGATACCGGCGAAAAAGCGGTACAGAAAGCAGAAATAGACAAGCCCGATCTCATCCTGATGGACATTCGGATCAAAGGTGAGATGGATGGTATAGACACTGCTGCTAAAATTCAGGCCCAGTTAGATATTCCGATTATTTTTTCAACTGCTTTTTCTGATTTTGAAAAGATTGAACGGGCTAAACTGGTCAATCCGTTTGGTTACTTACTCAAACCTTATAATGAAAGAGATTTGAAAGTAACCCTTGAGATGGCGCTGTATACCTCGAAAATTAATGCCGACCGTCAACGGGTAGCGGACGCCTTGCGGAAGAGTGAAAGTCGTTATCAGCGAATAACCGAGGCTGTAACTGATTATATTTATAGAGTTCATATCGAAAATGGTAGAGTTGTCAAAACAGAGCATGGCGAAACCTGTTACGGTGTAACCGGTTATACACGCGAGGAATTTCAGCACGATCCCTATTTATGGATTAATATTATCGTGGCAGAAGACAAAGAAAGCGTGCGCCAACAGGTTGAGAACATCCTGCGCGATCAGAAGGCGGAACCGTTCGAACACCGTATCAGAAGAAAGGGCGGCCAGGAACGCTGGATTTTAAATTCAATTGTTCTTTCGTTTAACGATCAAGGAACACTGGTTTCTTACGATGGGCTGATCCATGATATCACCAAACGCAAGCAGGCAGAAGAAGCGCTTCAAAAAGCCTATGAGGAACTGGAAAAAAAGGTTGAAGAGCGTACAGCGGACTTAAAAATAGCAAAAGAGGCAGCGGAGGTGGCCAATCATGCAAAATCCGAATTCCTGGCCAATATGTCCCATGAGTTGAGAAGCCCACTGCACCAAATACTCAGTTTTTCGAAATTTGGCATAAAAAAGACCAGTCACATTTCTGAAGTAGGAATCATCAAATATTTTACAAACATCTGGACAAGTGGCAACGTTTTACTAAATCTGGTAAATGATCTTCTGGATCTTTCCAAACTAGAGTCTGGAAAGATCGATTACCAGATGTCCAAAACCAGTTTAACGGATCTCTTCAAAAGGATTAGCCAAGAATTCCAGTCAGCTTTTGATAAAAAAAAATTACACCTTAAATTCATCGAATCCGGGGTAGCTACAAATCTGCAATGTGATATAAATAAAATCACTCAGGTTATTCGAAATCTGCTTGCCAATGCGATAAAATTTTCTTCTTCAGGGAAAAATATCACTGTCCGTATCAATTCAGCCTTATTATCTGCCGGACGTAGAGCCAAGGATACCAATGCCACTCCGGCCCTTTGCCTTTCTGTCGAGGATGAAGGAGTGGGCATTCCCGAGGATGAACTGGAAACTGTCTTTGATAAGTTTGTGCAAAGCAGCAAAACAAAAATTGAATTCGGAGGTACCGGATTGGGTCTTGCTATTTGTAAAGAGATTATTGAAGCTCATCATGGAAAAATTTGGGCGGCCAACAATCCGGGAGAAGGAGCAATATTTTATTTTATGTTACCGTATGATGTGGACGTGGATGTTGCGGCTTCGACCGGCTGATGGGTGTATGTGCACCTTGAATAGATCCGAATCAGTTTACAGAACTTAGGCTGTCACATATTCTCAATTACAAATTTGACCCAAATCAGACTTCTAACCAGAGCCCACAAATGGAAGAACAGGAAATACTATTAGAGACCGGGACCAATGAATTTGAAATGTTGGAATTCTATATCGATGAAACATCTTTTGATGGTAAAGGATCGGAACGTTGTTTTTTCGGTATGAATGTGGCAAAAGTCATGGAGGTTATCGAATCCCCCAATCTAAAAAGTGAGAGTTATGCTGTTAATCCTTGCTTCTTAGGCACTATCCCGCTACGCGATCTCGTCTTACCGGTGCTTGATCTGAGCATCTGGCTGGGAATGGAAAGAACTAGTCATGAACATGAAAATGTGATCGTGACCCAGTTCAGCAATTCTGTTCAGGGGTTTTTAGTCTCCGGCGTGATTGAAATTCAACGCCTTAATTGGCAGGACCTTATTCCACCCGGAAAATTCATCCGCATGATGGAAACAAAATCCATTATCGGTATGGTCAAAAAAGAGCAGCACTTTATCCAGTTGCTCGACCTGGAGCATATTGTCTCGATCCTGAATCCGAAGGCTACCGAAGAGACCTGGCAGACATCTGTCAGAGCAGCCGAAAATTATAAGGTGCTGGTGGCGGATGACTCCCCGACGATTCGCAAAATGCTTGAGAAAAACCTGACTCAGGCCAATTTCGAGGTTGAAATTGTGCAAAACGGAGAAGAGGCCTTCCAATTTCTGGTTGCATTGAAAAACAGAGCGATTGAAGAACAGAAAGACCTCAGTGACTACTTGGATATCGTCATCAGCGACATTGAAATGCCGCTTCTTGATGGATTTACGCTGACAAAACAAATCAAGCAGGATGAAGTTCTGAATTCGTTACCGGTTATTCTCTACTCCTCAATTATTACAGACGAGTTACGCCATAAAGGAGAATCAGTCAAAGCGGATTATCAAGTGTCTAAACCGGAGCTGAATAAAATGGCTGAAATGGCGATAAAATTAATTGAGCAACAAAGAAAATAGAGCCTATGGACTTCAGCCAGGATGATGAGATCAAAACCATATTTATCGAAGAGACCCGGGATCATTTGGCCGAGATCGAGTATGGCATTCTGAAACTGGAAAACCAGACCGCCGAGATGAATTCTGAGCTGGTGAATCAGATGTTCCGAGCAGCACATTCAATCAAAGCCGGAGCAAATTTGTTGGACCTGCGAAATATTGAAAAGTTATCTCATTTGCTGGAAAATATTCTGCAACAGCTGCGTTTTGGACAGCAGCAGACTGACAGCGAATTGGTTACCACTTTTTTGCTGGGGGTTGATAAAATTGGGGAACTGATTGATAATTTATCGTTCAGCGATCTCAGCAATATTTCTTCATTTGTCGATCAATTAACAACCATAACAAATCGTAGAAATGATGTTGAGACAAAAAAATGAACGTTGAGACCAATCAAATTAGACATCGAAACTTAATCATGGAAAGAGCCAGAATACTTATTGTTGAAGATGAAGCCATTATCGCAATGGAACTGGAAAGCCAGTTGCAGAGTTTAGGATACGAGGTAACTTCAGTCGTTAATACTGGTGAGAAAGCAATTGAAAAAGCAGAGGCAGATAAACCAGATCTCATCCTGATGGATATTCGGATCAAAGGAGACATGGATGGGATTGATACTGCTGAAGTCATTCGAAATAGGTTCGACATTCCTGTTATCTTCTCTACAGCGTATCTGGACCAAGAAAGGATTCAGCGAGCAAAGATTACGATGCCGTTTGGTTATGTGCTTAAGCCAATTCAGGAAAGGGATCTGAAAGTGACGCTTGAGATGGCATTGTATGTGGCGAAGGTTGACAATGAACGTAAAACTATCCAGGAAGAACTTAAAAAGAATGAACAAAAATATAGAGGGATATTCGATGAGTCTATTGCCGCAATCTATTTGTTTGATGAAAAGAAAAATATCTTGGATTCTAATCAGGCAGGACTAGATTTGCTTGGTTATTCAAGGGAGGAACTGCTCACTATGAAGATTTCTGATACTGACACAGATTCAGTGGTAGTTTCATCCGCACACGAACAACTCCTTTCAAATGAAAAGATTATTAATTATGAGCATCAACTGAAAAGAAAAGACGGTGGTATTATAACTGTTTTGAATAATTCCAGGCCGATTGAAGATTCCCAAGGAAATGTAGTTGGGATGCAAAGTACACTAATCGAAATTTCAGATCGCAAACAAGCAGAAGAGGCATTGCAGCAAAGTGAGGAGAAATATCGTAGCATCCTTGAGACTATGGAAGAAGGCTATTTTGAGGTTGACTTGGCCGGCACCTTCACCTTGACGAATGAATCGATGGCAAAAATACTGGGCTATTCAAATAATGAACTGTTAGGAGTGAACAACCGATCATTCATGGACCAGTCAACTGCCGCAAAAGTCTACATGATATTTAACTCCATATATAAATCCCGCAACCCTCAAAAATATTTCAATTATGAAATTAATCGCAAAGACGGGCAAAAGAGGACCGTGGAAGTGTCTACAGCCCTACGACTAAACAACGAGGGCATCCCTTGTGGTTTCTCTGGTGTTGCACGTGATGTCACTGAGCAGAAAAAGTCCAGGGAATTGATGATCCAGACGGAAAAAGTTATGTCCTTAGGGGGATTGGCTGCAGGCATGGCTCATGAATTAAAT
>Ga0208904_1002215_pt1 | contig 12485 bp, 10 predicted proteins | sample AntAceMetag02UKB_FD_184774 | JGI IMG/M metagenome (GOLD analysis project Ga0208904, IMG submission 184774) | Saline lake microbial communities from Ace Lake, Antarctica - Antarctic Ace Lake Metagenome 02UKB (SPAdes) (version 2) | ecosystem: Environmental > Aquatic > Non-marine Saline and... | reverse complement strand
AATTACCTGTTATCCCTGCAGTTGTTGATATGTCAACTATTGATGATTTTCTAGGAAGACCTGACGTGCAATATGTTGATTTAAGAGATTTTGATGATAAAATGAATTCTGGATATATCGCAGGATTTGAAATGATTCCTTTCTTTGATTATTTAGAAAAAACTAATCTATTAGTTAGAACTGATAAAGACTGGGATTTTGCTGCTGAAGACATTATGAGTCAAGGAGCATTACGTGCATTATTTAATGAAGATAAAACAATCTTCTTAATGTGTGGTAGTGGTACTAGAGCTGGTTATGTTATGGCTGCACTTGAATCACTTGGATATACAGACGTATTAAATGTTGGTGGAATTGGTTCTTATACTGGTTCTAACTTAGGTGCCGGAGACGGTTCTTACAACTTAGAAGTACAATTACCTTTACCTGCTGTTGTAGATATGACAAACATTGATATGTATTTAGGTAGAAGTGATGTTCAATATGTTGATTTAAGAGATTTTGATGATAAAATGAATTCTGGATATATCGCAGGATTTGAAATGATTCCTTTCTTTGATTATTTAGAAAAAACTAATCTATTAGTTAGAACTGATAAGAATTGGGATTTTGCTGCCGAAGACATTATGAGTCAAGGTGCATTACGTGCATTATTTAATGAAGATAAAACTGTCTTCTTAATGTGTGGTAGTGGAACAAGAGCTGGATACGTTATGGCTGCACTTGAATCACTTGGATACACAAACGTAATTAATGTTGGTGGTATTGGTTCTTACACTGGCGCTAACTTAGTTGCCGGAGACGGTACATACATGAATGAAGTTTCTGTTTTAGGAGATTACACTCCTGGTACTTACTTCGGATTCTCAGATGGATTATACACTGCAACAGTTGTTATTGGACAAGGCGGCGGAATCACTAGCGTATTTTTTGATGCAGCCTATGCTTCTGTAAATGGTTGTTCAATTGAAGGTGTTATTGATACTGAAATCGATGAAACAGCTGAATGCGATACTGCTGGTGGGGTATTAGTTTATAACCCTGCAACTACTAAACAAATTCTTGGATTTGATTACCACATGGCAGCTTACAGTGCTTCTACTCTTGAATGGTTCGAACAAGCCAATGAAATGGCAGCTGCAATAGTTGTTGCACAAGGTTGGGACGCTGATTGGGCTATGGCTGCTGATGGAGATCATCAAAAATTCGTTGTAACTGATCAAGAAGTAATTGATGATGTTGCTGGTGTTACAATCGGAGTTGAAGGATTCCAAACTGCTTTAGAAGATGCATTAACTCAAGCAATGCCTGCTTCATAATATTTAAAAAATATATAATATTAAGGAATCAAGGTTTTTAATCTTGATTCCTTTTTTTATAACAATTTCCATATAAAAAGGAGTGCATAATTTTGCACTCCTTTAATATTACATTTTAACTTTTACAAACTCTCCTGCTTCATCTGCATGCTCTGCTAAATAATCACGGATGTCTTCTCTCATTTCTTGATTACCTGGTTTACATTGCGACAGCTTAGCATCTTCATTAAGAATAGCTTGAGCCATTGCTTTGCATCCAGGGTTACCACATAACCCACAATTTTGATTAGGAAGAAGATCGACAACATCTTGAAGTCTAGGGTCTTCATCAACATGAAGAAATACAGAGGATAGCGAGAGTAATGCTGCGAGCACTACTGAAACTACTACTGCTAAAATAATTACGACAACCATTAAACAATACCTCCAAATCCAAAGAAAATCATTGCCATGATAAAGGCTGTGATTAAGGCAATAGGAATTCCTTGCCAATTTCTTTTAATTGGATAAGCATCCATTTCTTCTCTTATTGCTGAGAACAAGAAAATTACAAGTGCATAACCAAGTGAGATACCAATAGCGTAAATTGTAACCATCATAAACGTTGGAGTAGCTGTATCAAATATTTTATTACTGTTTACTGTAATATCGATTGCAACACCAAGTACAGCACAGTTCGTTGTAATTAATGGTAAATAAACTCCAAGTGCAGTATATAATGATGCACTAAATCTTTTAATAACCATTTCAACAAGTTGTACAAATGATGCGATTACTAAGATGAAGACAATTGTTGATAAGTACGTTATTTCGTAAGGTACAAGTACATATTTATAAATTACAAAAGCAATCATTGTTGACAAAGTAATTACGAATGTAACTGCCATCCCCATTGAGAGTGCACTACTCTTTTTAGTAGATACTCCAAGGAAAGGACATAGTCCATAAAACTGATTTAAGATAACATTATTAACAAATATTGCACCAAAGGCGATTGCGATATACTCCATCTTAGATCACCTCATTTCTTTGTTCTTTGGAGATTTTAATTTTATTAATTTGGGCTACTAAGATCCCAAATACTAAAAATGCTCCTGAAGCTTGAACTAAGATACTAATTTGATATTGTTCTGGGATAAGATTAATACCTATATCTCCCCATAATGTTAATGAACCTGCTCCAAGCAATTCACGGAAGAATGCAATTAACACAATACCTCCAGTAAATCCTAGTGCCATACCTAGCCCATCAGCTGCCGATTTTAAGGGACCGTTCTTAGAAGCGAATGCTTCAGCTCTACCGAGTATTAAACAGTTTACAACGATTAAGCTTAAGAATGTTCCAAGTGAAGCAGCAAGATCTGGTACGTATGCTTTCATAAACATTTCTAATACTGTAACTAGTGAGGCAATAATTACGATATAAATCGGAATTCTTACTTCTTTAGGTACGTAATTTCTGATTAATGATACTGCGATATTTGACATTACTAATACAAATACTACTCCAGCACCCATTCCCAGTGCACTCTCAACACTTTTTGTTACTGCAAGTGTTGGACACATTCCTAGGAATTGGACGAATATAGGGTTTTGTTTAAAGAATCCGTTAGTAAATATTTCTTTGATTGTTTTTTCTTTTCTAGCCATTACCCTGCACCTCCTACTGATTCATCAATATGGTACTGTGCTATTTTTTCTAATACGTCTCTCATTCCTGCTGTAGTTACTGTAACTCCAGCAATAGAGTCAATTTGAGTAGTAAGTAAATCTGTTAGTGAAGCCCCTTCAAAATTATCTAACCATGGAGTATCAGGGAAATATCCTGCAGATCCATTATAATTTGAATAATCTTCTGCAAGGGCCCAGGTTTCTTCATCTTCAGTGATAACAAGTTGCATTGTTGTGTTTGTTAAATCAACACCCCAAGTAAACTCAATTGTTCCGTTATTTCCACTTGAGTGTCCATAATATACATATCCTATTACAGTTCCTGTTCCATCCAATGCTTCATATAAATTATATATATTTTCATCATATACATAATCTAAATAAACACTATTAAACGAATCAGCTGTAGGGAAAGCTTCTAATAGATGAGCATCTAATGCTTCAACATTAGCAGGTCTTGCAAATTGTCGCCCTTCATAAACTTCTACATGATATTGTGCAATTGACAAAGAGGCAGCTTGTAAAGCATTATTTGTAATTGTTGAACCAGCTACATCATCAATTGTATAAGCGGCTTCAATATCATCTCCAGTGTATGTATCTCCATATTCCACTAAGTAGAACGGAGCAGCTTTACCTGGTGTTTCATTGTCATCCCACATTTTAAGGCCTGTGAAAGTATTGTCTTCTGCAATTCCTAGGAAGAACTCAATATATGTTTCTTCACTATAACTTGCTCCTACTGCCTTAACATGGTAAAGGTTTCCTAAATAAGTAGCTCCATTATATGCTTCATAGAATTCTTCAATATCATAATTGGCGGGATAATCTCTTGTTACTTTTGTAAATGTTGTAGCTTCTGGGAATAATTCAGTCCAAAGTCTATCTAGTCTTTCTCCATCAGTTTCAACTATCATTCCTTGGAATACAGTTTGATGGAAAGCAACTACTTCAGTTAATGAGTTTTTAAATGCTCCCATAGTTACTGGTGCACCTGAAGTTCCAGCTATATCATCGATATCTCCATCGAATGCATCTAGTTGAGGCATATCAACGAATTGTTCGTAATAACTATCTTCTTCAATTGCAGATCCATAACCTGGTGTTTCATTTTGATAAAGCACTCTAAATCCTAATATATCATTAGTTATTAAATCAAATGAGATAAGATATTCGACAACATCTGTTTCGTTGTATCCTACAAATTCAACATCGTAGATTACAGCAACGTCAGTTGTTCCATCACTTGCTAATTCAACTTTTATAATTGAACTGCTAATAAGATCATTAGCATCAGATACATCGGTAATTACAGCATCATCTACAGTAATTTCATTTTTATATCTAATAACCATTTCTAAGTAAGTCTCAACATGTGTTCCTTCAATATTAGCTTTATGGAAATCTACTACATCGCTTATTGAAGTTTTTAAAGCACCAAGAGTAATAACTGCAGTTGTTCCTGCTACATCGTCAATAGAGTCTTGTGCTAAATCATCAAATTGAGCTTGGAATACTGGGTCTATAATTACTGCTCCAAGTCCATCAGTTTCAAATTGTTCAACAACTCTAAATCCGTTTATATCATGAGTTGTTAAATCAAATGCTACTACATAAACAACACCAGGATTATATCCGTCAAATCCAACTGTATAAACAATTGAGTTTCCGTTTGATTCTTCAACTTTAGTAATTGAAGACCCTGTTACATCATAATCAGATGTTACATCAGTGAATGTTGCACCATCTTCTGAAATTTCTTGTTTTAATCTAAGTAGTCTTTCTTCAGGTGTTTCAACGACAGCACCCTCGAATTCTACGCTATGGAATACTGCAACTTTTCTTAATGCACCTTTAACTGCACCTAAAGTTACCATAGCTGTTGTTCCTGCTATTCCATCTATTTCACTTGGATTTAGATTGTTAAACTGAGCTTGAAATTCTTCTTCAGTAATAACCGATCCGAGACCCTGTGTTTCATTTTGTTCGATAACTCTAAATCCAACAATATTATTGGATGTTAAATCAAATCCAACTAAGACTGTAATACCTGGATTATATCCACCAAACGATACTGTATAAAATACTGTTTGGTCACCTGCCATCTCCATTTTTACAATTGGAGTATCCGTTAAATCATAATCAGCTGTAACGTCGATGAACGTTCCATCATAACCCGGTAAAATATCATACTTAGCAAGGTTACCTTGCTTCTCATTGTATTCCTCAATTATTGGAGTAGTAACTCCTTCAACAAAATATACTGCTACTGAAGATATTAATACAACAATTGTTAATGTTAATATTATTCTTAAATGATTCACAGAAGTACACCTCCAATATAAGTGAATACATCACTTAAATTGTTTTGCAAGATATACCCTAAGAAAACAGTAATAAATAATACTGCTAAAACTAAGTATATACTAGTTTTAATAAGCGTTTTATCATTACTTCTTTTAACTGTTCTATTAATAAATGGTGTAATCATATTACCAAATAAGATAGCAAATATGATTCCTTCTGTTTCTTGGCCTAGTGTTCTTACAGTCATTGCTAAAACTGCAACAACAACAGCATAGATCATTTTGGTTTCTCTGGAGGTTGGGCTTGATACCGGTTCACTTATTAAGAACACAGCAGCAAACATTGTAAACCCAGTAATCATATTGATTAATGTATAACCAAGTACTCCACTCATGTCTCCTGAAACATAGAAATTAATGAATCCAATTCCAAATGACATTACCAGAATAGTTAATAAAAACGTTCCCGATATTCTTAAATCAATAACTCTTGTTACACACAAGTAAGCAAATGCAAATACTAGCAATATAAGACTTGTTGTCCCAATAGCTAGTGCTTCATAGTTACCTAAAATTAATTCTGTTAAATTATTAATTTGGAATGTTTCTCCATTTAATGCTCTTTTTAATAACCTTAATGGAGTATCTGTAACTGCTAACTGAGATGAAAATGATAAATTAGCAAATAATACTCCAACAAGTGCTGGATTAAAGATGTAATATCCATATCCACCAAATACAATTTTACCAGCATAAACACCAACTGCTACTGCAAGTACAAGTACATAAATAGGTGTAACTGTTGGTAATAATAAGGCAATAAGTAATCCAGTATTTATTGGATCTACAAAACCTTTATAGTTATTAAATTTGTTTGTAGTACCTTCAGATAATGAGTAAAACAATTCAATTATCAATGATACAAAAGCACCAGTCACAAGCATTAAAAATACTTTGAATGCTTGGTCTAGGGCTGTATATGTTGCATCATCTGGCACTACTGTAAATGCTTTTAAGATTATTGCAGCTACTGCTACAACAATTAATACAAAGTGAAGCGTAAATGATCTTTTATATGTTCTTTGTGAATTCATCACGATAGGTGGTTTCTTTGTAGTAAAGTTCATCATCTCACCCCTATCCGACACGACGTTTAGCACGTCGTACCCATTCCATTACATTTATTTTTGAAGGACAGGCATAAGTACAAAGCCCACATTCAACACATAAATGAGTATTTAAATCAACAATTCTTGAATTCACATTTCTAAGTTCTGCGTCCATTATATTTTGTGGTAATATTCCTGCAGGACAAATGTCATTACAGTCTCCACATTTAATACATACATCTTCTTCCACTTCGCGGTATTCTGAAACATTGATTGAATCAACTGTTTGTGTAATAGCAAAGTCATCACTTTCAAGTTGAATACCTGTTAAGAAAGACCCAATATGAAGGTTCATGTTTTCAATGTCATGGTACCCTTCTAAATCATTAACTAAATCTGAAAATAGTGTCCCTATTCTAACATCGTATACAGCGTTAACCTTTAGTCCATCGCCTGTGATTGTCACTTGTCTATTCACAATAGGTATTCCTGTTCTAACTGCGTTATGAACCATCAATGCTGTTTGGATACTTGAATAAAAAACTCCATCTTCTAATAAGTTAATATTTAAATCCTTTTTAACAAGTTTCTTAATAATTTTGTAATCCCAAGCATTTACTTTTTTGGCATCGATTGTAATTAATTCGATGTCTTTATCTACGATTGCTTTTCCAAGTTCTTCTAATGCTTCAGCTGGCATAAAACGATCAACTATTACAGTTAATGATTTTGTATCTGCAGCTATACCTAGCAAACAAATACCATCAGCTATATCTTCAGCATTTTGAGTAACTAAATCATAATCTGTAGATATAAATGGTTCATTAGTGAATACTGCGTTTAATACAACATGTTTTGATGCTCCACTAAATGAGATATCAGTATATAGTCCATCTATTGATATCTTATCAATTCCTAAACCAGCAAGTTGATTTCTAACTTGAGCTGTTGAAATATTATCTTTGTATGTTGTAACATTTTTAGGAAAATGTCTTGGTTGAAGTTTTGCTGCTTTGTCTTTAAAATTTACTAAATCGATGCTTTCATTTAATAGATCATTTTCAATAACGATGTGATCCACTGTTTTCGAGTAACGATCAGTTTTTTCTTCAAATCCTACTACAGTACCACTAACTGTAGATAAGATAGGTGTTTTAGCCTTCCCATTAAATTTATGAGCGACTACTTGCCCAACTAGTACTTTATCTCCTTCTTCAACTGCTAAGTTTGCGATTTTTGAATCGCTATCAGTTAAAGGAAGATATATTTTTTTAGGGCTAAGAAAAGTTCTATATTCGGTAATCATAATTTCACCTTCTTATTCATTTCGATACTCTTTTTTAGAAAAGTGTGTATGGCAGTATTTATGAGAGGCCTCGCTGTTTTCACTTGTTAGGAATTTCTCGTATACTTTTAATACTGCTTTGTTTTCCCCAGGTATTCTTAGTGGTAATTCACTGTCTTTAAGAAACTGTAAAGATTCTCTTTTTTTAATTATATCATGCATTGGAAGATCTATTTCGATTGGCATTCCGCCACCGTTTAAACAACCTCCACCACAACTTAAAAATTCAACATAATGATACTTCTTTTTACCTGTATCTAAACGATTGTACATTTCTTTCATGGCATTACCACCAGATGCAATCGCTACATTTAGTTTATGTGTTCCAATCACAACAGTAGCTTCTTTAATAATTCCTTTAGAAATCTCTGTTTCATTTCCATAAGTTATTTTAAATTTAATTTCAGCTACTGGTTTATGATCAACTTTATCGCTTAAAGCGTTTAAAACTTTTTCAGTTTCTGAAGTGTTCGAAGATTTAACTCCCTTAGATAAAGTCTCTTTTGCGAAATTACTTTCTGGAGTAAATGGTTTTAACTCAGGTAAGTTAAATCCTTTTCTTTTTATCATTTTAGCAATTTCTCTAATCGTTAAAACAGCATCAACATCTCTTACTGAATCAACTTCTAGTTCAGGTCTTGAAATCTCATATTTTTTAGCGATACAAGGCATAATTGAAACTACAAAAACATCTTTTGGTTTTTTATTCAGATATTCTTTAGCAAAATGATTTTTAATTAACACTCCTTGCGTTACATGGGGAGATTTAGAAGTTGATAACTTTTCTAAATGCTCACTATGAAATAATTCACTATATCTAACAGCTGCTGGGCAGCTTGAATTAAAGAGAGGTAATGTTTTTCCTTCAGTTAATCTGTCTAGTAATTCTTGGCTTTCTTCTAAAATCATTAGGTCTTCACCAATAGTTGTATCGGTAATTTCATCAAATCCAAGAAGTCTAAATGCATTAAACATTTTACCTTCTACTTCATCAAATGTTTTACCTATGTCAAATCCAAATTCTTCACCGATTCCTGCTTTTGCAGAATCAGAAACCTGTACAACTACAGTTTTGCTTGGGTTCTTAATCATTTCTTCTACCAAAGCTATATGCTCTGTTTCAAATAGAGTTCCTGTAGGACACACCTTGACACATTGCCCACAGAATGTACATCCTGTTTCATCAAAAGCGAGTCCAACAGTTGGAGAAACAAATGGATTCATTCCATCATCATCTCTAAACTTCAAGACTTTTGCGGTTACTACATCATTGCAGACAGCAACACATCTCTTGCATAAGACACATTTTGATTGATCCATTGAAATACCTGTACCAAGTATTAAATCATCCTTACGGGCAATTCCTGGTCCAAATTCTTCAAAGAGAATATCATTTTTCTTAAGAAGATCGTAAAACTCACAAATTCCATCTTTTGGACATCTCCAGCAGTCAAATCGGTGATTTGCTGCTAAAAGTTGTAATGTATTTTCTCTTGATTCAATTACTTTATCAGAATCGGTTTCAATAACCATTCCGTTTTTAATTTCAGTATTACATGCTGATATTAAATCTTGTTCACCCTCAACCTCTACAACGCATATTCTACAAAACCCAATTTCATTAATTTCTTTGATGAAACATAATGTTGGGATTTCGATTCCAATATCTTTTGCAGCATTAAGGATTGTTGTGCCATTTTTGACTTTAACAGTATTTCCATTAATTGTAATAGATGCCATAATTTCCTCCTTAGTACTTTTTCACTGGTTGATAAAGAACATGATAATGTTTTTCTAAAACAACTTCCATATTCTTTCCGATGTCTAATCCTACACTACAACGACTTGCTCTTAAGTTATGAGTTAATTCTTCTAACTCTTTTAAGGTTTTAATCGTAGCGGTATTATTTAAATATTTATCTAGTAATTTTTCCATTTTAGCTACACCATCTCTGCATGGTGTACACTTACCACAAATCTCAGGGTGTTGAGATTCTAAATATGCTTTCACTTTCCCTACTAGATCTTTTTCATCTAGCTTGGCATCAGCGTCTAAAATCCATTTTTCAAATAACTTATTCATACTTGAAGACTCTGTTGTCACTGTGCTCACCTCTTTTCGTATTAATAAAAATATCACGTATATTATTATAACAAAAACGCTTTGAAAAATAAACAATATTTTTCTTAATTATATATTATTATATTTAATAAAATATATATATATGATAAAATGTAAAGATAATACGATTTACATTGAAAAGGAGGACGGTAAATATGATTAAAGGATGGCTTATTGTACCATTATTTGTCGTTTTGTTTTTTGTGTCTGGTTGTGAAGATAAAACTGTTGAAGTTGATATAATTTTAGCAGATGATTTAATCACAATGGAAAATCTAGATGATTATATGTTTAGAGATGATGTTCAATATGTAGACTTAAGAAATTATGAGGCAAGATTCAGAGCAGGCTTCATTTATTCTTTTGAAATAATTCCTTTCTTTGACTATTTGGATTACCGAGCATTTAATCGTAATGACACTTATGAATTTAATCCTGACCAAATATTAAGAGAACAAGAATTAGAAAGACTTTTTGATCGAGATAAAGCAATATTTCTATATGATGATGGTTGTATTAGAAGCGGGTATTTGAAAGATGTGCTTGATTATATGGGATATGAAAGAGTCTTTATCCTTGGTGGATTGTATGAATATGCTGGTGAACATATGATTTCTGGTGATGGTGAATATACTTTAGGTGACACTTTTTATGGCAAATATACTGATGAAGATAACGATGTAACATATATTGTGTATGGAGAATTTGATCTAGGTAGAAAAATTGTTGATATTAGATTTGATATAATTGATTCTGATAATATCTCTTTTAGATCACCTTCTTACAATTTAGATACAGATTTCAATACACAATTGACCATGTTGGAAGATTATATTGTATTTGATATGGTAACGATGAATGAGCTTTATGGTTCTTTAAGTAATAAAGGTGACTTAGGTTACAATAATATTATCGGTTTAACATGGGAGATAGATGTCAATATAATCAATCTTATAAACACCCTAATCCCCTCTTAAATATCTATTAGAATATAGTTGCATTTTCATACTTTATATTTTATAATTATAGATGATGATTTATACGAAAACTGGAGGAGATTTTTATGAAAAAATTATTACTTATATCCGCACTATTTTTGTTTGTATTTACTTTAACAGCTTGTCAAGACGTTTGCGTCGGAGCTGAGTGTATTTTAACTGCAGAAGAAGTTAATGAAGAACCCGATTGTGTCGGAGATGAATGTGAAGTAATTGTCCCTGATCCTGAAGAGTGTGAAGACACGGTTTGTGAAGATTGTCCTGACCCTGTAGAAATAGATGGAACAGTAGTTCAAAATGCGATTCCATATGAACATATCAACGGACACGGTGATATTACTGATAAAAATGCTTTTATTTTATTAGAATGGCCTCTTAGAGATTATATAAGATACCAAATTACTTACCTATCATGTACATGTCGTAACCCTGACGTTAACTACTGGCAATTAGCATATGTAGAAATAAACCTATACACAAATGATATAAGAACAATTTCATTTAATGAAGATAGTACAGGTCATTACACTGCAGGAATGTGGGGAGATAGTACTGATAGAGAAAAATCTCTTGAGGACTTCGAAACAGAATTTATCCCTTGGTTAGTCGGGAAATCACTTGTAGATCTTGGAGGTATTTCAATTTTTACAAATAGTGATACCCTTTACCCTGGCGTCCAAAATACTACACATATTGACGAACAAGAGTTAATTGATAGCTATGCGGGAAGTAGTGTTACAACTAACAATATGATAAGAGTTATGAAAGAATTGTTAGAATATCACGAAGAAAAAAATAATTAAAAAACTGGCTTAGCCAGTTTTTTTATTCTATAATGATAATTGAATGTTATTTTATAGTGAAAGGATGAACACAATGAAAAGAATTTTAAGCATAAGTTTACTACTTCTACTAAGCTTATTACTAGCTGGTTGCAAAGATAGTGAAGATGATATAGATCCAATATATGATAATGTAATCTTCGATACTTTTGGAGAAGATGAGATTACTATAACTGAAGGAATTAAATATTTTGATATAGGTTTCATAGCTAAGGATAGTGGAGTAGATATTCAAGAGTTTGTAACTGTAGATAACCCAGTAGACACTTCTGTTCCAGGAAGTTATGATATTACTTTTACACTTGATTACCATGATAAGATCACTGTACTTACAAGAACAGTTATTGTACTATACAGGAATGCTGGCTGTTCTGTTGTTGATGATACCGAATTAATCGAGTGTTATCAAAATTGGTCTAGTTATTTACATACTGCAGTAACATTAAAAATATATTTTAATAACAACGAGTTCATAAATGCATCCGATGTATTTGAAGAAGTTGAAAATATCCTTGCTTTATATCATCAAATTAGTGATAAATATGATACTTACGAGGGGTATGTAAACGTTAAAACTATTAACGATAATCCAACTGATACCCACGTAATATTACCTGAGTTGTTTGAGTTAATATCATTTACTATCGAAAAACAAGATGATGTAGATGATTTATTTAATTTAGCTCTTGGTCCAGTATTGCAAATTTGGCATGATTACCGTGAAGATTGTTTATTAACCAGTGTTTGTGCTGTGCCTGAGATGAATGATTTAG
>Ga0208904_1002209_pt1 | contig 12505 bp, 14 predicted proteins | sample AntAceMetag02UKB_FD_184774 | JGI IMG/M metagenome (GOLD analysis project Ga0208904, IMG submission 184774) | Saline lake microbial communities from Ace Lake, Antarctica - Antarctic Ace Lake Metagenome 02UKB (SPAdes) (version 2) | ecosystem: Environmental > Aquatic > Non-marine Saline and... | reverse complement strand
TTTTGTTCTGGCGTGCTGTATATTTTCGGCCAATAGCACAAAGCCGAATTTACCTGACCCAAAAGAGGACGGCCCGCCAGATCCTATATCCTCTTGGTTGCTGAGATTTATCATGTATTTCATTTTTTTATCCTTTCTTATGGGGCCTAAGCCCCTGTAGTTTGGTAGCCCACCTGGCTAATTCCAGGTAGGCGGGAGGTTATTTAGGCCAATTTTTCTATAAGCTCATTTATTCTGGACTCAGTTATATTCAGGTCATCAATACTGCTCTGAATTTTCTTAAAATGATCCCAAATTTTGCCGGGGAGATCCCCGGCCATGATCTCCCGGACAAGCTCCGCCGTAATTTCCGGATAATGATCAGAATTTTCCCAGCACCCCATCATCCCATTCGTATACTCGTAATCAAACTGTGGCGATCCAATTTTGATAAAATACCTTCGTTCTTCACAGACATATCCACAACTGTCTATGATCTCTTTTTTTAAAATTATAATTTTTTTAAATCTTTCGGGTAGGTCTTTCACACCACTGGTTTGTTTGTCCCAGGATTGCATGAGGCTTTCAAAGCCCCTGACTATCCAGCTTCGTTTTTTGACCAGGGCTTCCGCTATCGTATTCATTTCTATTCTGTTCATATTCATTTCCCTTTCTTGTGGGGCCTGCGCCCCGTTAGCTTGGTAGCCCGACCGGCTAATTCCGGTCAGGCGGGAGGTTATTTTATTTTTAAAATCATTTCCCTCTCGGGGTTGAAAATTTCCTGGATTGTTGTCCCGTTGTTATATTTTCCGCTTTCTTCAAGCCGGATAATCTTCGCTGACCACCCCTCCAACCCAAGGTTTCTTGCACGGCACAGGACTTTTGCCCTGCAATGTTTCATGTTTTCGGCCAACAGTACAAAGCCGAACTTCCCCGATCCAAATGATGACGGTCCGCCCGATTCAAAATCTTCATCATTTGTGAGATTTATCATGTATTTCATATTCATTTCCCTTTCTTGTGGGGCCTGCGCCCCGTTAGCTTGAGTTGTCCTGTCCCGCTCAACGTCATTGTCGAGCTACTATAATAGTATGCACACACCTTGCCAAACCGATGATAAATATCAATAGTTAATGATAACATCAAGATATCATTAACAATATTTCTAAATAACATTTTTGGCATGTTTTGCAAGCTGTTTTTAACATAGTAACAATTATTGACAAATAGTAATAGTTTTATGCTATCATTCAAAATATACGCAATTATATCAGTTGATTAAACACTCGTAACAACTGTTGACAAATAGACATAGTTGCAAGTAAAGTTGCAGGGGTTCGATGGAATTGCCTATTGTAACAATAATTGTTATAATAATTTATAGTATTTTCAATAGGTTGACAATTTTTGTCATGATGTTGACAATTTTTGTCACTTTTTGTTGACTTTGGGGAGCATGTTATATATAATTGATGTGTCATTTATATATAAAGGATATTGCGATATGTCACAAGGGCAAGGTGGTGGACAGCCAAAAAAATTTACGTCAGTTAAAAAAATGGAGATCATGATCGATAAATATTTTGAGAGCTGCGATCAAACTGGGCGACCTTACACAATCTCCGGACTTGCGCTTGCTCTAGATTGTGATCGCAGGACCATTCTAAACTACCGAAAAATTGACACATATCAAAAGTTTTTTCTCACTTTAAAAAAAGCTGTGCAAAAATGTGAGAATTATGCGGAGGAAAAACTGTTCAACGGTCGTAATGTCGCAGGGGTTATTTTTAATCTAAAAAATAACTATAAATGGGAGGATAAACAGGAGGTTGCGCACGGTGTGAGCGACGATCTAAAAGGTGTTTTAGAGACAATCGATGGGAAAAGCCCACTAAAACGTATTGAAAATAATTATGAGACAATATTAAGTGACTGATAATTTTAAATATTCAGACTATGTGAAATACCTATCAGATCAGCGGTGGCGGCTTGATCATTTATATACGATAATTAACGCGGAGGGCGAGGAGATAAAGTTTGAGCTTAATCAAGTTCAGGCGCAACTATTTGAAAATCTTTGGTATAATAACGTAGTACTCAAATCAAGACAGCAGGGGATTACGACATTTGCATGTGTTGATTTTTTAGATACATGTCTTTTCAAAAAAAACATAGCGGCCTGCATCATAGCGCATAACCGGGAAGATGCAGAAAATTTCTTTTATCGTAATATTTTAGCACCTTATGAAAAATTACCGGAAGAATTGAAGTCATTAATTACGCTAGAAAAAGAAACTGAACGTGCACTAAGATTTTCAAACGGATCGTCAATCAGGGTTACAACGTCAGGTAGGTCCGGGACCTTCCAGCTCCTGCATGTTTCGGAAATGGGAAAAATGGATGCCAAATTTCCCCAAAAAGCAAAAGAGGTCAAATTGGGCGCGCTGAATGCTGTGCACGCCGGGAAATCTATCACTATAATAGAGAGCACGGCAGAGGGCCGAGAGGGCATTTTTTTTGATCACTGTGAATCAGCACAGAAACTAAAAGCTGATAAAAATCGAGAACTTAGCGTGATGGATTTCAAATTCTTTTTTTTCCCGTGGTACAAAAGTCAGCTCAATCAGCTACACGATCCACGAGTAATAATCAATAGCCGATTGACGACATATTTTGACGATATTGAGCGTGAGAAAAAAGTCAAAATTCCAATGGCTTATCGTAGGTGGTACGTAAAAAAAGAGGAGTCTATTGGATTTGATATAAAACAAGAGCATCCATCGACGCCAGAGGAGGCGTTTGAGGTGTCTATTGAGGGCGCATATTATACGACTCAATTCCGTAAAATCCGTGAGACCGGGCGTATTTGCTCCGTGCCCCACAGAGAGACCAATCTCGTAGACACATGGTGGGATCTCGGATATCGAGACGAGATGGTGATTTGGTTCACCCAGGACATGGGTCGAGAAATCCATGTCATTGATTTTTATGCAAATTCAGGTGAAGGGTTTGGACATTTTGCAGAAATCTTGGAACAAAAAAAATATAGATACGGTCGCCACACCCCGCCGCATGACATCGACAACCATGTGCTGTCTGCACAAACAAACAGGCAGATGGCAGCTGATGTCGGGATTATGTTTGAGGAGGCATCCCCAAAATTGAGCATTGACGTTGGCATCGGGATGGTTCGAAAAATCCTAGGGATTTGTTGGTTTGATGCCAGTGAGGCGGAGGAGGGACTCAAATCGCTCGAAGCGTACCGAAAAGAATGGAATGATCGCCTGGGATCATATCATGATAGACCTCTACACGACTGGTCAAGTCATGCGGCGGATGCGTTCCGCACATTGGCTACAGCGCATCAATTCAACAATCAGTTTATAGCCACCGCCCGCTCGCGTGTAGATTCCGGGATAATTGAAAGATCAAACCGCAGAGCCGACCCCCGTGGTTGGGCTGCGTAATATATAAGGATGGATAATAGATGCCAGACGAGTCTACATTTAACATTGACGATTTTTTGCAAGAATCCTCCGGAAAAGGGTACGGCGAATACGAGTCCGAAAATCTTTCCGATGGATTTATCACTGATGATCCAGCGATTAAGTCACTTGCATCGTATGGTTTGACGGCGTGGGAAGCCGCTAAAAACTCAAAAACAGAGATTGAACGGAGACTATTTAAATCAGAGCGAATCAGGCGTGGTGAATATGACCCGGAAGAATTAGAGGCCATTAGACTGTTTGGTGGATCAGCTGTATATATGCTGCTCGGGTCGATGAAATGCAGGGCAGCCAAATCATGGATTACAGATATCATGATACCGGTCGGGGAAAATATAGGGAGTGTGGAGCCGACACCGGTCCCAGAACTCGCTGGGAGCAAGCTCGATACAATACGTGAGATTGTCACGTCCGAGGCATCTACAATCCTGGTGGAAAACCCAGAACAGCCCGTAACCCCGGCGATGGTTGAGGATCGCATGGATTTTTATAGGGATATGGTGTTGACGCAGGAGCGAATCAAAGCAAAAAAAGTAGCAGTTGAGCAAACTGATTATATGCAGGATCAACTGGTTGAGGGCGGATTTTATGACGCTCTGAAATCAGCTATAGATGATTTTTGCACATATCAGGCGGCTTTTATTAAGGGTCCGATTGTGTATTCTGATCCGGTTACGGTGTGGGATGATGACAATAATTTTTCCGTCAAGCGCAAAGAAAAAAGATATTGGGAGCGCGTGAGTCCGTTTGACATTTATCTGTCTCCAGGTTCAAGGACACTCAATGACGGATACCTGATTGAGAGGCTGAGATTAAGACGCAAGGATTTAAATTCATTCATCGGCGTTGATGGATTCGATGAGGAGACAATCCGGACAATTCTGAGAGAATACGGCCAGGCAAGCTTTACGGAAAATTGGCTATGGACTGATCAAGAGCGGGCTCATTTGGCAAGTCGGACAAATGAGCAGATGGATCCGGACGCGTTAATAGAATGTCTGAGTATATGGGCTGACATCCAAGGGTCTATGCTGATTGAGTGGGGATTTTCTGAGGATGACGTGCCCGACCCCGATATTGATTATGCAGTCAATTTTTATTTAGCCGGGGAATATGTTTTCATGGCGCGATTAAACCCAAATCCAATGGGCAATAGACCATATTTTAGCGCTGCATATGATCCGCATCCCGAGTCGGTGTGGGCGCAGAATAGCCTTCCGGAAACTATCGCTGATTGCTGCAAGATGTGCAACGCGGCTGCCAGAGCATGCGCAAACAACATGTCATTTGCATCGGGTCCGCAAGTCGAGGTTGACGTGTCTCGGATTGATCCGGCGGAGGATATAGAGCAGATTATACCATTGCGGATTTGGCGGACAACCAGGGATGCTGCTGGTAGTGGCAGACCTGCGGTAAATTTTTATCAGCCGACTATGAACGCTGATCCGTTGCTTAAAATTTTTAAACATTTTTATGATCAGGCCAGCGAACAATCCGGCATCCCTAATTATGTTTATGGGTCGGAGAAAGTCGGTGGCGCCGGTTCAACGGCCAGAGGCTTGTCGATGCTCATGAACGCTGCTGGGAAAACCTTAAAAAACCTCGTATTTTCGATCGACAGGGGTATTGTTATACCGGCGTTTAAAACTCTGTGGGTTGATATTATGCTCAATCCGGATGACAACGTGCCTAAAAAAGGCGATGTCAAGATAATAGCTCGGGCAAGCGACTCATTAATTGTTGGTGAGCAGTTGGCATCATTGAGGCAAGAATTTTTGAATTTTACCAGCAATCCAATAGATAGGCAGATTATGGGGATGGATGGAAGAGCGGCGTTATTGCGCGAGCAATCCAAAGAATTAAAAATGCCGGATGGTGAAGTCATACCTTCTAAACAAGACTTACAATCAAGGATGCAGCAACAAGCCATGAACATGAGACCCGAGGAAGAAACAGGGGTTGCATAATGATGATAAAAATTTCCGATCATCTGTACGAGGCGGCTGCAAGGCTGCGAGGTAATAATAATTTTGATAACATTTTAGAAGAAATTGAAAAAATTATTAAAGCGGTATCTGCCGAAACCATGCAGGAGCGAGACGACATCACGTTGAGACGGCAGCAAGGGGCGGTTATAGTATTGTCAGAGCTATCGGATGCCTTAAAAAACGCTGCTGATATCATAGCTAAAAAAAATAAAAATAAAAAGCGCACAATAAACAACATATAATAAAGGAGGTTTAAAAAAAACAATGGCAAGATATGAAAATTTAAGCGTGGGGCAGCTCCAGGTTGACAACATTGTCAACGGGACGTTTAGCGCGTGGCCTTTCCCGCACCGCAAACTGTTTGTTGACCCGGGCGGAATTCTTTCCGATTACGGCATGGACGATGTATATTTAACCTTGACGGCAGCCGAGGAAGCTGCGGTCGCTAATCAGCATGATACGGTTTATATCGTGTCTGGTTCCACCAGCTTGAGCCTCACTGCCGAGCTTGCATGGGATAAAAGCTACACACATTTGATTGGTTGTTGTGCTCCGTCTACTATCGCCAATCGGGCCAGGATTTTTAATTCCGGGGAAGAGATTGCTAACCTGCTTAATATCTCCGCTTCCGGTTGTGTATTCCAAAATTTTTACATTTTCCAGGGTGGCTCGGCTGCTACAGCATTAGGCAATACGACTATTTCAGGTGGGCGAAATTATTTTGACGGCGTTCATTTTGCCGGTATGGGTCACGTCACGGCATCGGCTGAGACTGGGGCATTTTCGTTAAAATTGGATGGCGCAGAGGAAAATAAATTTGCCAACTGTACCGTAGGTGTTGACACCGCTGTACGGTCTGGGGCTAATTCCCAGGTAATACTTGATTCAGATGCCCACCGAAACGAATTTGTTGACTGTAAATTCCTGTCGGCATCCTCAGTTACGACTGCTGTTATGGTTAATCTGGCCGATACGAGTGCCGCTTTGCGGTATAATTATTTTAAGAGGTGCTTATTTGCTAATTGGAGTCTCAATCATACTGCTGGTGGAAAACTGGCAGCATGTTTTAAAACACCGCCATCAGTGCAAACCAACGACCTGATCATTCAGGATAGCATGCTGGTTAATATTACGGAATGGCAAGCATCTGACCGTGGAAACATATGGGTATTAGGATCAGTTGGCACCGCTGGGACCGCTGGTGTCGGATCATCCGGTCAGAGCATCGAACCGAGTTAAGCAAGGAGGATAAAAAATGCATGTAGATAGTGACGCTTCGGCTGTAGCCGGGAAAAAAGCCTGGGAAGATTACAGGAATAACATGACGCTTGGCGAAATCGCAGAAAATGACATGGCGATGTTCCAGGACCGGTTTAAAAAAACCAAAAGACATATTTTCCCAGACTCCAAAAGCGCATTATTTTTTGCAGGCCAATGCCTTCTAAAAACATTGGCTAAACTGGGGATCGACATTGCTATATTGAGTCCGGCCGATGTCGATGAAAAAATGAAGAAATACAATGTTGTTGTGGAAAATAGAAATTATTCGGATGACGGTGAACCCGGAACCGAATATAGCACCGGGACGTATGTCTACAACAATGGGGAGCTTGTAGATTTTATCTCTATGCCTTTGGCAGAAACACCGAGCTGGCTTGAGATAGACAGGACGCCACGGATTACAGTTTCAACGAGCGTGGTGCTTTAAAAAAAACAAAATGACGTATCGGACAGGCCATAAGGCTGCCGATCGGCATCAACAGCGAATAGGGCGAAAGCCAATCGCAAGGGAGAGCAAAATATGGGCGACAAATATACTGAGCAAGATCTTGATGGTTTGCCATTGAATGTTTTAAGACAACACGACAAATTACAAGATATGCTTAAAGCGAAAGATGAAGGAAACCAGAATGAAGGATCCGAAGGAGAAGTTCCAGCGGAAGATGCGGCAGCCGAAGAAATCATTCCTGAAGACGACGGGATAAAAGATGCCGTTGTTGATGATCCAGATGGCAAAGACGACGCATGGGAGCATAAGTACAAAGCATTCCAAGGTGTTCATCGTGCCAACATGGATGAGATGAAAGGTCGCATCAATCTATTGAAACAGAATCTTGATGAATCTGCAAAAACAATCGAGAATCTGAATAAAGCCGTCTCTATGCTCAAGGAGTCCACGCCGCAGGAAAAGAAATCAAGCGATGTAGATCCTCAAGATGGGTCCTTTAATCCATCGGATTATGAGGACTACGGGGAAGAGATGGTTAAACTTGTTACGGCTGTAAATAAGCTTACGAAAGAAAATAAAACACTCAGGGACGGAGAAATCGGAAAAATAAAAAATCTTGAAGACAGAGTCGCCGTGTCCGATGAAGACCGTTTTTTTTCTAAACTTGAGCGTGTATGTCCAGAGTGGGAAAGCGTGGACGCCGATCCGAAGTGGCTCGAATGGCTTGCGGAATCAGATCCGTTGACAGGTGCCAGGCGGCAGGACATTTTGTCATCATTCCGCCAACGCCTTGATGTTAATGGTGTAGCTAATGTATTTAAAACATTCGGGAATAAGTCTGACGTCAATGGAACGCCCGCGCCCGTACATTCGGCAAGGGCCGTACCAAGACGTGCGGCGGCGTCTACTCCCGGAGGAGAAAAAAAACAAATCACACCGCAAGACTATAGGAATATGGCTACTGCGGTGACACGTGGCGAAATGTCACACGAAGACTTTGACAAAATAACGAAACAGTTTCAAACATCGTTACGAGGGTGATGGGTACAAAAAATGAAAACAGTATTTGGCGCCCTCTTTCGATTTTTTAAATATTAAAAATAATAGGAGGGTTTATCATGGGAGTAACAGCAGCGTCAGGAACGCCGCAATATTCAGGTACATTTGTCCCTGAAATTTGGTCCGGAAAATTTTTGGTTAAATTTTACATTCAGACATGTTTGACCAAAATTGCCAACACAGACTATGAGGGCGAGATCAAAAAAGATGGCGACAAGGTCATTATTCGGCAGATAGCGGATATTACAACGCGGAAATATAGCAAGGGCGCAAATCTTATCCATCAGCGCCCGGAAGCTCCGAACAAGGAGTTGGAGATTAGCGAGGCTCGGTATTTCGATTTTATCTGCGACGATATTGACAAATATCAAACCGATATGCGGTTGATGGATGCATGGACAACCAATGCTAACAAGAACATGCAAATTGATATCGAAAATGAAGTTTTTGCAGATATTTACAGCGATGCTGCCAGCACTAATAAAGGAGCAACAGCCGGTGCAAAAACAAGCGGGTATAACCTGGGCGCGTCCGGCGCTCCGGTAGCAATTACAAAGACCAACATCCTTGAGTTAATTGTGGACTCGGCGAGTGTCCTGGATGAAACGAACAGTCCCGATGATGACAGATGGTACCTTATGCCCCCGTTTGCAACGGGCATGATCAAGAAATCAGATTTGAAGGACGCGTCTTTGTCTGGAGATGCCGAAAGCATTCTTCGCAAAAAAAGCGGTGAGGTTGGGGAAGTTGGCGGTTTTATGCTTTATCGTAATAACAACTTGACTTCCGTTACGGACGGCTCTTTCACGGCATGGCATCTCATGGCCGGGCATAAGTCGGCCTTGTCTTTTGCGTCACAGATTACTGAGATGGACACTTTAAAAGCCGAAAGCACTTTTGGTCAGATTGTCCGTGGTTTGAATGCCTATGGCTATGAAGTCTTGAAGACATCCCAGCTTGCTGACGTGTATGTTCGCAAGGGATAAATAATTTGTGCGCCGGTTTTTGGTGCCGTTGCTTGGCATTTGTTCACCGTTAACCGGCGCACATTTCAATAAAAATTTATAAAACGAGGAGATAAAAAGCATGACTACGTATACGTTTTTAAACCAAGGGGCTGCGATTCCGTTCAATAGCGGAGTTCAGGCGCTTTTCAAAAGAAAGATTGATATTCCCGACCTGGTGACTAATGGAGGCCTTGCAACCACGGCAAATGTAGCCGCTACGCTTCCGTCAACCGGCTTTGCTGCCACTGATATTCTTGAGGTCTTTGATGTTCCCGCCGGAACTCTAATTCTCGGCGCAGGAATCCGTGTTTCTACCGTTGAAGGAGCCACCTGCACTGTTGACGTGGGTGTTACATCCGCAACCGAAACCCATTCCCTGGCTGCCGATACCGATGGGTGGCTAAACGATATTGATCTAAATGCTCTTGCCACTTCCATTACGACCAATGATCTCGGTTTCGGTACTGCGACCGGCCTTGTTTTCGGGCAGGTGTATGTTACCGCCGGATCGATTGATATTTTGTTTAATAACGCGAGTACCGAAACTGCAATTTTCGATATTTGGGCATGGGGTTTCCAGGCATATTAATGTGCTGTTTAACATTTAATTTTTGATTATTGTGCGCTTATAGAGGCATGGGATGGCACAAAAAAACCTTCCCATGCCTATTCATTAAAAGGAGTGAATATGCCAAAGCAACGATATCTATTACAAAAAGACCAGGACTATGTTTATATTTGGACAGAAGCTTTGTCCGAAAAAAAAGGCTTCGTGGAAATAACTGAAGATGTAGCAAAAGAAATGATGGGCAAATCTTTACGCGGAAGAGTTAAAACAGAATATCTCGATGAGCGAGACATGAAAGACGTAACAAAAGAGCGGATAGAATTAAGAGACGAACTTCTATCGTCCGACGATGAAGAAATCCTCCCCCCCTTGGTTGATGACGGAAATTTTGATGCTTTATCCGCCGAATTCAATCGAATCGAGTCTATGACCAGTAAAAATCAATTAGAAAAATATTGTTTTAAACTTGGGATAGAGCTTGACAGGAGAGAAACGTTGTCGAATATGAAAGAAACTGTTAAACAAGCCGTTAAAAAAATAGAGGTTTAATTCTATATGGCTACAGCCACTAGAGTACCATCTATCCCTAACGTATCTCAACCAGGTGTTTTGCCATGGTTGCAATACTATCTTGATGTTGTCAAAGAAATAATTGAAATCAGGGAGGGTATTCGTGGCAAGTCAAGCATTGACCGGTTTGTTAAGCTCGGGGAGCTTGCTGATCTAATTTCGTCTGAATACGCCTCCCTTTCAAGCGGGGCTGGTTATTACGAAGTTGTAACCCATGCGGGAAACCATACGGTATTATACTCGGATCTTAACAAGATTCATTTATACACAGCGGCGGCCACGATAACGCTACCGGCGATGAGAGCCGAGGACATCGGCAAGTGGATGGATCTGCGAAAAAGAACTACGGGAAATATAACCATAAACTGGTCTGGATCTGATTATATAATCGACGCCGGGACAACCAGTTTGACCAATACTAACGCGGCTGAGAACTTCGCTGTTATCCGGTTGGATGTAGAGGTGACAAACGCTTGGGGAATAGGATATCAATTGGGGACATGGAGCTAAAAGAATATGGGATCATCAAAATATACAGTCGGCGCTATGGTCGATACGGTTGAGCAAAAACTACAGGATGAAGATAATGGACAATGGCTAAAAACCGATCTTGTGAATTTATATAATCTTGTTCTCCGTAAAATATCATCCATGAAGCCGGAAAGTTATTCGGTTACAACTACAATGCTTTTGGCGGTTGGAGTTAAGCAGGCGATACCTTCGGTTGCTTTTGGCTTTGATTCTATCACAAGGAATATGGGTACCGATGGAGCCACGGACGGGAACGGTGTCCGGGAAACAAACATTGAACTATTAACAACATGGCTACCAGACTGGTCAGGAGCGACGGCTACAACGGATATCAAGCATTTCATGCGCGGCGATAATATGCCGGATCGGTTTTATTGTTATCCGCCCTCCGATGGGACTGGGTATGTTGAACTTATCTATTATAGAATCCCTCCGACAACCACATATGACGCGGACGGCGAATGGGAAAATGAAATAATCCCGTTGTCTGATCAGTACGTGGACACAATAATGAACGGAATTTTGTATATGGCCTATGACGATGATTCCGATTTACCAGGAAACGCGCCACGCTCTGAGGTTTATTTCCAAAGGTTTCTGGCATCATTGCAAATGAAATCTCCAGCTAAGGGATCAGGGGGCACACCATGACAACAAATTTAACAGGATGGGAGCAAGAAATAGCCGGGATGGTTCCAGGCTGCCCGGCTTTTTTGATAACGAGACAGGTGCGGGAATGTGTCAAGGATTTTTGCAGGGAAACGTTATTGTGGGACTACACCCTGGATGAAATAAGCGTCGTTGATGGGACAAAGAATTATACGCTTTCGATCCCTTCCGTCCAGCAGGGTCAAATAATTGAGATAAAAAACATTAAATATAAAGATGATGGGGAAGACGATGACCAATACTCCTCATTATCACCAATTGTTGAGACCGACATGGACATGACGGACAGCGGGAGCTGGGAGTTTGCGGACGGTGGTACGCCGAGCAAATTTTATTTTGACATGAAAACCGATACTGTTTATTTGTATCCAATACCTGGTGAAGACAGCGCATCTGGATTGAGGGTTAAAGTATATCTTATGCCAACCGAAGATGCGACTTACGTTCAAGACTTTATTTATGATAAGTACAAGCAGTTGGTCACAGATGGGGCCGTGGCAAGCCTTTTAAAAATACATGGGCAACCATGGTCAGACCCGGGCATGTCCCAATTTTATAATTCAGAATACGAGCGCAAGCGTGACAATTTGAAAATGAAAAAATGGACAGGGTTCACCAATAAACTTTTAAGAATTATTCCAAGGGGCGTTTAAGGTTACGATATGACAGAATATCTATTTGAAAATAACGCTGAAAGCAACTTATCCTCCGAGATCGGCACCGCGAACACTACAATCGGTGTAACCGCCGGGGACGGTGCGCTGTTTCCTTCCCCGGGGTCTGGTGAGGGGTTTTATATCCTGGTGGAAGAGGGTTCCGATTCCGAATGGATGCTTTGTACAGGGAGAAGCACGGATACCTTAACGGTTACTAGAAATGCGTCACCATCGTCTTTTACA
>Ga0208904_1002207_pt1 | contig 12508 bp, 12 predicted proteins | sample AntAceMetag02UKB_FD_184774 | JGI IMG/M metagenome (GOLD analysis project Ga0208904, IMG submission 184774) | Saline lake microbial communities from Ace Lake, Antarctica - Antarctic Ace Lake Metagenome 02UKB (SPAdes) (version 2) | ecosystem: Environmental > Aquatic > Non-marine Saline and... | reverse complement strand
AAAATTCCACAAGCAGGACAATATCTGGGAATGCAGAGGCGATGGTAGGGAATGGATAATAGTATTCAAATCAACTGAAGCTGGTCGTTTGAAGTTCCAGGGTGCTAAGCTTGCATTTGCCTGGATTGACGAAGAGCCAAAGAACCCAGAGATCTTCCCAGAAATAGAAACAAGACTGATCGACCTTCGTGGCCCATGGTGGATAACCGCTACTCCATTGCTCGGAACAGCCGCTTTGAAGGCGTTGAGCGAAAGAGAAGATGTCTATACAACCTTTGCTGGAATGCGTGATAACCCATATCTTCCACTGGAAGAGATAGAGAACTTCGCTAAGCAGCTCTCAGAGGACGACAGGCTCGTTAGAGTAGAGGGGGAGTACATTGTTTGGGGTGGCAAGCCCGTGTTCAATAGGCGGCATCTGAGGGCCCTTAAAGCGAGAGCTGATGAATTGGCTTTGCCAGAGACAGGGGTACTTGTATCATGCTAACATTCCATCAAGTTGAGAATGGGCCATTACAGATATGGGAGCAGCCGATAAAGGGCCAAAGGTACACGATCGGTATCGATACCTCAACAGGTCTTGCAAAGGACTGGACTGTAATGCAGGTCTTATCGAACATTTACCCCTTTGAACAGGTCGCTATGTTCCGGGCAAAGTGGTCTGTAGTCGAATCAGCTGCGTTTTCAAACGAGTTAGGGCGGTATTACAACGATGCTATGATAATCGTAGAGACAAATTACCCAGGTAACGCTGTTCAGGACGCACTCATTCAAACATTCAAGTATCCAAGGAACTATCAAGCTGAGCAACATCTTGACGAATCACCGAATATATCAAGCAAGTACGGCTTTACGACTACCCAAGCAAGCAAATGGTTACTGATCAGGGAGATGCAAGAAGCACTTGAAGGCAAATCTATTATTATCAATGACTTACAAACAATTGACGAGCTTGGGACTTTTGTTTACATCGAAGATAAAAGCAAAACAGGAGCAACTCAGGGACTTAACGATGATACTGTGATGGCTTTAATGCTTGCTTATCATGCTGCATTTATGTGGCCTCAACAGCGTAGAATAAGAAGGCAACCAAAGACTCTTCACGCAGATATTGCTCAACAAAGAACAATGCTTGATAAGTTTGTTGATCAAATGAAACGCAATGAACGAGAAGCAGAGGACATCTCTATTGCTTAATTTATTTATTTTTATCTGGAAAAGTGTAGTATAACGTAGGATAAACGATTCAGAGAACCAGGATAAGGAGCTTGTTATGGAAGATGATATGAAACGCATTGAAGGGTTTTATCATTACTGCTGGTTAAAGTTGAAAGCGGATTTCCCTCGGATGCAAAATAGAATGACTTCTATTGAATTGCAAGCAATGGGTCTTGCACCTAAGCAAACAACGAAAGCAGGTACTTCGCTAGAGGGTAATGATGAGCCAATCAATATCGTCTAAAAGATCAATCGAGAAGATCGAGCGATGTCCGAAGTGCTTTCGCAGGCTTTGTCATAGAATCCCGATCCATGAAGGCAATGACGAAGAATATATTATACATATACGGCATCGAGGACTTGAGCTATTTTGTGCCAGCGTAGTACTGAAGTGTCCTGTATGTAGAACAACTGTAAGAATCGAAGGTAACGAAGGCACTGTTGGAGTGGAAAAGTTCAATGGCTGATAATATTATAGCAGGTGGGTCACCGAGCGACTCAAGACAACCTCCAACAGGCCTTGATAATGGTATGGGCCCAGATCAGGGGAGTGCAACCAAAGGAATAATGAAAAAGAGGATAGATGGCTTTAACGAACACCGAAGAAGCCGGTTAATCACTATCAAAGCGAACGCCGCTTACCTTTGCGGTCACCAGAATATTCAAATAGTAAACAACACTTTATTACCTCTCAAGTCCCAATACGCCACCCCTGTAGTTTGTAATCTAATCTTGCCTGCGGTTACTAACGATATATCGGTGGCTACAAGGCAGCAAGCAATATTCGATGTTGTCCCGGCAGGTACGGATGCAGATGATAAGGCAACGGCTACTGCGTGTCAGAAGATCCTTCCGTACCTTCTAAGAATAAACCCATATAACCTTTGTCGAGAGTCGGTCATCCTCTGGTACGACCTCGATGGCGTTGGATGGCGAAAAGTATACTGGGATCCTTATGCTACTATCCATGGAGTCAATCCGCAGGATCCTGAAGATGAAACATACAATCCAGCTTTTGAGCCCGGCGGTGCTGTTTTTGAAGGCGAAGTCAAGATCAGACATGTCCCAAACAACAGAGTTATCTACGATTGGCGTAAGAAGAGCCTCAAGGATCTTGATTGGATCATTCATGCTGACACTGTAACTGTCGGCTGGGCAAAGCAAATGTATGGCAAGGAGATCTTTGATGAGTCTGACGGTGTTGCTATCCAAAAGCAAGCAGCAATGAATGACGAGTTTGAGATTGCTGTCATGGGCGAGTTTGCTGAACTTGCAAAGACGATCGCTCCCACAAGCGTAACACCAAACGATGGCACACTCCTTGATGATGATAAGACAGTCGAGTATTACGAATACTGGCATAAGCCAACAAAGGGCATGCCGACCGGGGCCTTCGCTGTAATGATCGGTAACAAGATGATCGTTGACGGCCCCTACCCAACTGAGCAGTATCCTCACAAGGAACTCCCGCTAATCTATGCAGACCCAATGGCCTTTGAAGGCGTTATGGTTGGCTCTGCTTCACGAATTAGCCAAGCACGACCTTTGCAGAGGGAATATAATGAGCTTAGGAGCAGCGTCAAGGATAGCGTCGATGTTATGGGTAATTCCATATTTTGGGTTCCTCGCGGTGCGAAACTCAACTTCAAGAAAATTGCCAACATCAACGGAAACTATGTCGAATTTGATGGCCCACAAAAACCAACCCGCGAAATGGGTGTACAAATCCCAGGCACGTTCTTCGCTTATATGCAAGAGGTCAAGAAAGGGATAGACGACATCTTCGCCTTCCACGACCCAAGTAAGGGCATACAGCCCAGGGGTGGGCCAAGAAGTGCTACAGGGCTCCAGGCTCTACAGACAGCAAACTTTACTCAACTTACGCCGATGATGGCGGCACTTGAAGAGTCAGATCAGAAAGTGATTGCTCAGGCTCTCAACCTTGCTGTTGCGAATTATAACGAGAAGCTCTTCACTATCGTAGGCGACGACCATCGCTGGGCAGTGCAGAAGATCGACCGTGAGCAGCTTAAAGGTAAAATCAACGTAATAGTCAGGCGATCGAGCTCAATGCCCTTAGACAAGGAACAGGCGGCTCAGAAAGCAATGCAGGTGTGGCAAGCTGGGCTACTTGGTGACCCACAGGATCCTCAGGTTCGTATATTCACTCTCAAGCAAATGGACTTGGGGAATGTAGATGGAATCTTGCAGATAACAGCAAAGCAAACCAACTTCGCAAAGAGAGAGTTTACGTCAGCAGAGGAATACATGAAGGGGATGCCACCTCTAGATCCGAATGCAAGCGTTGATGAGATCCAGGCACATCTTGAACAATGGATTTATATTCCACCTCCGAATCAATTCGATGACCACCATGTTCATATCTCTGAACATCGTGAGTACATCCTTGATAACTACTGGAAGTTCATTGGGAGCGATGCACCACAATATAAAATATTAATGCAAGCAATGGTCGGACATGCTACAGTGCACGAACAGATGCTATCACAGGCACAACAGAGTGCAATGCAAGCCCAGATGATGGCTGCTGCCTTTGAAAAGGGCAACACTCAAGAGCAAATATTGTTGAAGCAAGTCGCGGCGTTACAGTCAGCGAAAGCTCAGATGCAGAATAATTCAGAATAAGAAAAGGAGTTTAACATGGCTTTTGGAGATGATCATGGGAATGCAAGTGTTCCACATGAACCCGCTGTGCCAGCTGCACCAGCAGCACCGGCAGAAGAAGGAGTATTGAACGCGAATCAAGTGTCAGAGATCCAGAACGCACAACAGGTGCCAGCTGGTGATCCAGGCACAGTGGAGATCGTCGATGGGCAAGGCCCAATCATGACACCCACACCAGATGTTGCACCGGATACTGCACCGGCAACACCTGAAGACCTTAGTGCAGATAACGGAGCAGTTACGAGACTCCAGCAGCAAGTTGCGGCGAATAACTCAGTAATGAATGCTTTGGGTATTGACCCGGACAGCGATATAGCTGAAAAATTCAAAGCTGGTATTTATTCTCGCCAAGACTTGCTTGAGATGGTAGGGATTCAATCTAAACCACCTGTTGCACCGCCCACAACTCAACCTGCAGTTTATCAGACTCAGGATCAGTTGCAGACGATTATCGACAGGGTAAAGACTGAAGGTGCTGGCGAACAAGATTTCGTCGAGGCCATGACCGCTATCCAGAACACAATTCAACAGGCTAATCAGGCAGCACAAGCTAACACCATGAACAACACGCTTTCTCAATGTGCTAATACGACCAAGGCTGTTATTGCTTCGCAAGACTCTCATACGACTCTACCACAAGATTTGAAGGCAATAGAGGAGCAGTTGTTCCTCGCGGGAACCGACAATCTTGTATTGCGAGAAGCAAATGGAAGTCAGAACCCAGATGCGTTTCTGACACCAAATTCCTATGGTTACTACGCAAACAAGTTCAACAGCGGTTACCAGAAGCTGGTAAATCATTACATCAATGTTGGCCGTGATATGCAAAAGAAGGGCATAGCCCCAGTGCATCAAAACGGCATTAACCCAGTATCACCTCAGCTTGGCAGTGGCCCAGTAACTCCTGCAGCCCCAGTAGTCAATAGAACAAACTGGCAACAGGCAGCGAAAAACTATATGTCCAGGCAGAGTCAAGTTTAAGGATTTAAATTATGGCTTCAAATACAGTTTCAACAACCAGTACCGTAATTAGCGACCTTTCCAACGGCACTAATTACGATGGACTCCTGAAGGACATATACCTTCCGGGGTTGACAGACACGACTTACAACGACCCCAGTTTTTCGGCTCAGATCATGCGTAGTTCTGATCAGATCGATTACTCCGGTCAGCGTATCAAACGTGCATTTAAGACCCAGCGGGCAGGTGGCTCTGGTGCGATCGCTGAAGGCGGCGACTTCGTGACCAGTGTACCCCAGGCAGGTAAGCAGGGGTATGAGCAACTCAAGTACCTGAATGCGTACTTCAGCCTCACCGGCCCGACTATCGAAGCTGCTGAGCAGGGTCAGGGTTCATTCGTCGATGTCGTGAACGATTCGTTCTCGGATATGATGACGAATGCACAGAACGATTTTGAGCGTCAGATCATGGGTGCTCAAGATGGCCGTATTGCTATTATGCAAGAGGCAAGTTCAACCGACGAAACCCTGAGCGTCTCAGGCGATGCGTATTTCGATACGCAGTTCGTCATGGACGGTCAGCTTCATGAGGTTATCGACCCTATCACTGCAACTGCCGGCGAATACACCACGAAGCTTTGGAATGCAACTGACTATGAGTTCAGTGTCGCTTCTCACACTCAGGGCTCTAAGACCACTGGTGGAACATCTTACGGTACTATTATAATTGATGGTACTGCTACAGGTGCTGGTGCCACCACTTACATTGAAATCAGCGATTGGCTCATTCGTGCCAATTCATATAAGTCAGGGCTTACGGGTTCGCACAATTGCCTGGAAATCAATGGTATGCAGAACCTGATCAGTGATGGTTCAACCGAATGTGGTTCGGTAATTGAAACCACCAATAACTTCCTGAACAGTTGGAATCTGTCGAGATCAACTTATCCGTATCTCGCTTCAGCGGTCAGGAACGTCAATGCAGAGCTCGATGAAGAGATTCTACTGAGCTACCTGCTTGATGCCAAGTATCAGATCCAGATGGATCCTAACATGCTCCTGGTTAGCCCTAGAGCCATTCTGAAGTACTTCACGAACACGAAGGACGACAGACGGTTCAATACCATGACTGCTATGGAGTGGGTTGGTGGTTACACCGGCCTTGGTATTCAGCTTGGTGAAAAGAGACTCATGCTCGCATCGGTTGGTTCGATGCACAACAACATGGGCTTCTTGATGAACACCGCTGATTTCGCGTTCGCCTCGATGACGAACGGTTACAAGTGGTTGAATCAGGGTGGCCGAATCCTCACACAGAAAGAGGGCTCGGATGCTCAGTTCGCAACCGCGGTTGATTACATGAACTTCGTTTGCAACAATCCAAGAAAACAAATGAAGCTATATAATATCACTGTTTAATGAACTCTCCTTCCTCCTGACAGGCTCAGGGCGTACCGTGCGTCCTGGGCCAAGGGAGGGATTTGGTAGCCATGACCTGCATGGTAAAATATTGAATGCTTATACTAGGAAACTATAGGTGCATTATGATTACAGAAAAAAACATTCATGACAATTACTGTTTGATAGCAAAAGCAGCAACAGATCCAGGATCAGCTCTCGCAGGCCCTAATCATTCCAATGTTGATAACGACATTTGGTTTGATACAGCGGCTCACGCAATGAAGTACTATGATGCGACTGCGGCAGAGCATATGGCTTCTCGTATCGAGATTGAGACTATCACTGTTACAGATACCAAAGTCATTGACTATGGTGATTGTGGTAAGCTGTTTGTTCTTGCCATTACTGGAGCAAAAACCATAACGCTTCCAGCACCAGCAGCAGCCTACAAAGGCGTCCACATGAAGTTCTATCTTACTACTGACGAAGCTCTTACTATTGAAAGTGCAACCGCAAATACTGTGATTGCATTCAACAATATAACGACTGCGGACAGTATCACATTTGGTCAAACCGGAGAGCAGATTGGTTCTGGCGTAGAAGCAATTTGCGACGGTTCGAAATGGTTAATGCTCCCGCTTGTATGGGAAGCAGTAACAGTAACAGTAAATACAGCATAAACAAACCGAAACAGGGGTGGCCATACGGTCGCCCCATTTTTTCTCTTGGAAGGAGAACGAAATGGATAAAATGAAAGAACTACCTCAACCACCAAAGGTGCACAATAAGATAAAGATAATTTTGTCTTTGCCTCGCCTTGCCTTTACTGATAACGCAGCTTCAGTGGAGAAAGTGTCTCGTACTCTTGGTATTCGTGTTTCACGATACACCGGAGCGTTCTGGCATTACGGTGTTGAGGAACTGCTTGAAGTAGCAAAGAAAGAGAAGTACAAATACGCTCTCTGTATCGACTATGATACAATGTTTACTGAGTGGCATGTTATTGATCTCTACGAGCTTATGGAGCAGCATAAGGGCATCAGTGCCTTATTCCCAATACAGAATAAGCGTGGTGGCGGTGCTCCTATGCTTGGATCAAAGAAGAATGAAGTCATATCAATGGATCCTCAGACAGGTAAGAAAGTAACTAAGGTCGTGATTCAACCTGAAGAACTAACAGGCGACATCTTTGAATGCGATAGTGGGCACTTCGGTCTTACCATGATCCGTCTTGACGATATGAAGGCCATGGATAAGCCCTGGCTGGACTGTAAGCCTGGCCCGGGTGGTAGTTGGAGTGAAGGCCAGATTGATGCCGATCTTTATTTTTGGAAGAACATGAAGAAAAACGGACTCAAAGTTGCAATGGCTCACCACGTTTACATCGGTCATCTCCAGCTTATGTGTACCGTTGCAAAGCCGGCAGCTCAGGGGTGGCAAGCACACCATGTCTGTTCACATGACATGATAACAGGTCAGGTGCCGCTTTGGTATGTTCCAAAGAGTTTCGGCAAATACACGGAAGAAGGACAACAGTTATGGAAAAAGTTGCGAAAGGAGCAGTTAGAAAATGAGCAATCAAAAGCTGAGCATACAGAGAAGGATCAAGGAAGAACTAGCAAAATACTTACGCCTTAGATGGTCTGCTGGAGATCTTGAAAAAGAACAGAAGATCCTGCAGAACGAGTTTGATGATGATCGTATTAAGGTAGGCTTTCATGTTAAAGACAAGAACTTTCAGGTATGGTACATGGCTCCATCGTTGCCGTATTGCTTGTTTACTACACCTGGGCCATTCAATGTTCATAAGGTCATCAACGACATTAAGTGCCGGCAACAGAGCGTCAACGAGCAGACAAAGAATTACCTGTCTGTTCTAAAGAAGCAGAAGCAAGAGAAGGCAGCAAAGATTGCTGATATTGCTAAAGAGTGCTCCGATACGGTTCACAAGATCGCTCGGGGCAAAATATCGTGTACAGTTTTGAGTTAGAGGTGAGCAATGGCTTTTAATATAACCGATCTTCAAGAAGAGATAGTGAGCGTAGTTGAGACTCTAAACACCTTGAAACAGAGCAAGAAGGTTAGAGAGAACCAGCTTGCTGCTATAAACCTTCGTCTTGTGAAGGGTCAGAAGAAGTTACGAGCTCTTCGTGATATCAAAACCATGTACACTACGTATACTCAGGAAGGAGAAATCTAATGGCAGTATGGTCTTTAACAAAAGCAAAGATGGCTGACAGGATTGAAACGCTATATAAGAAATATACTGGTGGTTCAGTCATTACATATTACGAAAGACGCTGTATTGATGATGCCATAAATGCTGCTCTCCAAGACGTTTGTCTCGATTACTCTGTAAGCCGATGGCGGTTTTTGACAGAGGAAGTCTCTGCAACTGCCTCTTCTGGTGTTGCATATGTCGATCTCACTGAGAATATTTACAATGTGATCTCTGGCACAGTCCGTATAACGAGCGAGGATGCCACTCTGAGCGAAGTAAGCCTTGAATGGCTAAATGGTGTCGATCCAGATAGATCATCCTCTGGTGCTCCTTCTAGCTACGTTCTCGCGTCTTCTGGCACTGCTGGTCAGATAAGGATGCTGTTATATCCAACTCCTGACTCTGCTTACACGATAACCTTCAATTCTGAGCTGCTTATTGATGAGGACGAAGCTACAGCTTTCCCACCATGGATGCATGCTTGCTTACTTGATAAGTGCAAGGATAATGCTCTTCGGGATCTTGGGTATGGCAATGAGGCTATGATTTTCGAAAGGTCTTACGAAAAGAGACTTGCTAATGCTAAAGCTGCCAATGAAAGCGATGGCCCGCAATCGGTAGCGAGGGTTACAGTATCAACGAATAGGAACTTACAATCGAGGGCAGGGCTATGAAGGTAGATGAAGTTATTGCAAAAATCAGATACAGGCTCTCAGACTTTACTGATGAAGCGTATGATAATGCTTCTCTGTTTCAATACATAAACGACGGTGCTAAAGACTTTGCTCAGACAGGATGTTGTCAGTTCACTGAAACCTTTGGAGCGACAGCAGTTGCTGAATACACTCCATCACTAACATACAAGTGGTTGGTTGTCTTTGGTATGGATTACAATGACGTTCCTCTTGATTTTGCACCACTGGTCGAAGCAAGAAAATGGGATCCAGCAGCCGGCACTCCCAAGGGATGGACTATCTGGGCTGATACAATCTATTTGGACGCCTTAGCAGCGACACTGACCGATGGGCTCAGAGTTTGGTACACCTTCGTACCGGACGACATATCAGCGACAGGGGATACTTCTCCGCTGGACGAGAAATGGTCTAATGCTTTGGTGTCGTATTGCGTATTCAGGTGTCTTGACGGCGATCGAGATGGTCATGCAATGGCTGCTCGGGCTGAATATGATGCCGCAAAGGCTACCGCTTCACTGATTTATCAGGCACAAATGATGTTTGGAGGTTACGCAGCATGAGTTTTAATATAACTCCAGTATCACCGGCAGAATCACCTGCCTGGCCAAGTAAGGCTCAGCCATACGATGAGATGACCTTTGATAGCTTTATGGGTGGCCTTGTTACAGCATACCCTGCTGTTGCTCTCGCTAAGGATCAATTCAGCGTATTGAGTAATCTCTTGCTGGAGAGAGATGGTACTTTGATTACAAGGGAACCATTCTCACCAGTATTTGCTGGAGCTGATCTGGAAACGATTATGCCAAGCACATACACTCCCGGAAGTTTCACGATCGTACATATTGGAACGACCGAGTATTTGGTTGGTTCGTATGACGATGGTACAAATATGAAAGTAACAGTATTTGATACTGTCAATGACCGATGGGCTGGTGTAGGTGGTGGTACTGCGATGTCAACCTTAACAACCGGAGCAGAAGTAACATTCGTAAAATACGGCATAAACAACGCTGAAGACTTAATTTATGGCAACGGAGCTGACCTCCCTCAGAGATGGTCAGGTGGAGTTGATTCTCCTTCTACAGCTCTTGGGCTCACTCCCCCTGTAATTAATGTAGCATCTGCTGCAAGTGCAGTCGGCACAGAAACAACAGATGGAGATAGGTCTATAACGCAGGGCGGTGTGTATTGGTACAAATTAACCTACTTCTATGATGACAGTGGCTCTACAACGAAATATGGTGAATCTGGCCCATCAGCAACATTAGAGTCTGATGCGGTTGAAGCTGATGAAGAAGTTGTTATAGATTGGGCTTTGTCAGGTAATGTGTTACCGTCAGGAGTATCAAAGGCTAATGTTTACAGGTCTCCTGCAGGACAAGAAGTTGGCCCATTCAGATATGTAGGGTTTTTTACATCTGGAGAAGCATTCACAGATAACATGCCCAATGATGAAGAAGGTGCAGAATGCCCTCTTGATAATGGAACACCACCAAGGCTGAAGAATCCGATCGTTTATCAAGGGCAGCTTGTAGGAATCGGTATTTCGTCCACTGGAACACTTACCCATAAGCTTGTTTTCTCTAACCCTGGTGTACCGGACTACTTCCCAGCCTTGAATTATGTGTATTTCCCGACTCCGATTACAGGGCTCTACGAGTTCGATAGGAAGCTTTTTGTCTGGACAGAGGAGAATACATATGTCTTCCCTGAAGGGCCACTGACGGCCGGCGTAGAGGCGTTTAAGATATGCGAGAAAGGTTGCAACAGTCATCACTCGATACATGACGTTGGTAATGGTATTGTATGGCAAGGTAACGGAACAATCTACTGGGCTGATTTCAACACTCGGGCCAGAGATGGAGACTTCCCTGTACCGATCGGTGACTGCATAAGAGATAAATTCTTATCAATGTCGCAGTCTGCGAAAGAAAATTCATGCTCAGCATTCCACCATGAGAGGTATCTTATCTGCATATCCTCCTCTGGTTCGGTGAATGATACCACTCTTGCATGGGATCCTATTGCTGGTAAAGCAAATATAGCAAAGGGTCGTATGGGAGGCTGGACACAGCTTACATGGAAGGCTAGTCATCTTTGGTGTCATAACGATAACCTTTATTCAGCAGACGCTACGAATAGATATTACATGCGTCATGGCTTTGCAACCGGTGGCGATGTTAATAATAAAACTGATTACAGTGCTAGTCCAACAGTTAAGCAACCGATTTTAACTAGCATAAGAACTGGTAGGCTGCTTTTTGGTCACGAAGCGAATAGTACGCTCATTTCGTCGATAAGTGCTGTAGCAGAAGCCAGCGGAGCCACATACACCGCTATGTTGACTTGTTCTGGTGTCAATGGTTCATCTTTCAATAAATCGGTATCATTGGTTCTTGGTACAGACACAGAGGCCGCAAATGCAGGTTGGCTCATTATTGGTAGTGGTAAAATAGAGACAGGCATAATTGGCTCGCAAACAAGGATTCATCGATTCGTACATAAGAAATTCCCTCGAGGAGTAAAGGTAAATTCATGTTTCCTTGGACTATCTTGTTCGGACTCACAGGATATTAAATTTGCTGGATTTAAATTATATTATAGACCGCTGGTTCCACCAGCATAGGAGATTAAAATGGTTTTTACATTACCTAAAGATAAATCTAATGGCCTTGGCGATGGCGATGTTTTAACAGAAGACAATCTTGACGCGAATTTTGAAGCAATCGAAGATATGTTTAATTCCTTCCCAACAGGTGGCGACAATGGTGATGGTGGTGTTACGGCCAATGCTATTACTTTTGCTATGATTGGTTGCGAAGCAACTGCCACTTCTCTCGGTACAAGCGATGAACTACTTCCTACCCAGAATGCAGTTAAGACGTATGTTGATGCTCAAATTTCACCTTTAGTTTTGCCTTCAAGCTTAACCTATGCAAGCGATTCGAACGGCGAAATTGCTATCGGTGAATTAGAGCTCAAATGGGGAACAGCTACGCTTACTGGCACAGGAACGGATATTACTTTTGCAAGTGAAAGTGGCATAACAGCATTTACTAACGCTTGCTTCCAAGTCTTTGTAACTGATCAAGCGTACAACGCAAACAACGAAAATAATACAATAGTATCCGTAGTTAGCAGTACAGCTTTTTCGGTAGTTCATGAAGAAGAGAATAACTCCATCCGTTGGTTTGCCATAGGAAGATAATGATTAAACGATTAAATATATTTGATTCCAGCACAATAATAGGGATTCTTGATCTCTTCGAACAGATCAGGCATAAAACCTGTACGAGCCTGGAATACTTAAAGTATATTCAGTCAGTAGA
>Ga0208904_1002206_pt1 | contig 12510 bp, 14 predicted proteins | sample AntAceMetag02UKB_FD_184774 | JGI IMG/M metagenome (GOLD analysis project Ga0208904, IMG submission 184774) | Saline lake microbial communities from Ace Lake, Antarctica - Antarctic Ace Lake Metagenome 02UKB (SPAdes) (version 2) | ecosystem: Environmental > Aquatic > Non-marine Saline and... | reverse complement strand
TTTCCAAGCCAACCAAAAAGGAGAGCTCCACATAATAATTACAATAACTAAATGTATCCAAAAATAAAATATTTTATTCATACAACATACAAGAAAATTAGATTTTAAAAATTATTCTAAAGAAATTGGAGCATTATGTTTAGTTCGAACTTCTATTGCATCAAAAATATCTGCTAATTTTTTGAGTTGTTTGATTTCTATATCCTCTCCTCCAATACAAATTTTTGTTCCATCTAAATTATATCTAAGTTGAATGTTTTCTTTATGATAGGGAAACTCAGTTCCTCCATGATTTTCAAATCCATCTTTCTTTAAGATTTTTTTAATTTCATTTTCTCCACGTTTATCCATAAAAAGATTATATTCCATTAATTGTTTGAGCAAAAATAGTTTATAAGAATTATTGTATCAATTGAATTTTTGTTCTTTCAAAATATTAGTATTTAAGTTCAAAAAATAATGCCCGGTGGGATTAAGTCCTCGAGATTTTAAACTTTCCACATCAAAAGGTAATCCAGTCATCTTCATTAAACTAATTTTAGTGGGGGATACAAACATATAATTAATTTCATCTCCTTCTATTCCATATTTTTCATGAAGCGATGCACGAGTATATCCTGAATTATTTCTTATGATCTTATCAATTCCTTCTGGATTTTTTTCTGATCCAGTAACCATATGAAATTTCCCTGTTAAACTATTACAACCATTTTCTTCAGTAAATGATTTTGGATTTTTAAAAAAATCTTCTATATTTTGATAAATAATTATTTGTCTCATAATAAATTTTAGAATATTTAATTCAACTATTGGTTTTCAGCCAATCCCTTTCTAGCCCTAATCTTCTTAATTATTCCTGCTTGCATTGTAACAGGCACTGGTTCGAATAACTGATCCAATAGCGACGATGTTCCACGACCTTCTGTAGCTGAACGTAAATCATTTGACCAACCAATCATTTCTGCAACAGGAAGCTTAGCTTTAATTTCATCTTGTTGCATATCAAGAATTTGTCCACGCTTTCCACCAACAAGTTTTGTAACTGTTCCCATGAAACTATCTGGTGCGTCAATAACATGAATCTGTAATGGCTCTAAGATTGCTGGAGATGCTTCTTTTAATGCTCCTTGAATACCTTCTCTAACTGCGGGATAGATTTGTGCAGGGCCACGATGAATCGCATCTTCATGCAATTTAATATCCACAAGAGTAACTTTCATTTTCATTGCTGGTTCTCTAGCTAAAGGACTTGCATCCATAACCATTTCAAAAGCATCCATAACCATTTCAATAACTTCACCAATGTGAACTTCTCCACGAGTTTCATCTAAGAACATATTCCCTTTGTAAATATCTTTAACATTTCTAATTTCATCACCAGACCAACCCAATTCTGTAAGTGTGTTTGCAATAGATTCATTCTTCTTCTTAATTCTTCCCTCGTGTAAATCACCTTTTTGAATTGCATCATATAGCTCTGCTTCTAATGGAGCAACTTTGATAAAGAAACCATTGTGTTTATTTGGACTTCTACCTTCTTTAATAGGAGATTCTTTTTTAGCTGTTTCTCTATAAACAATAATTGGAGCAGAAGTTTTAACTTCTAAACCTTTTTCAGTTTTAATTCTATTCTCAATAATTTCTAAATGAAGTTCGCCCATACCAGACATTAAACTTTCACCAGTTTGATCATTAATTTCAATCTTCAAAGAAGGATCTTCTTTACCTACTTGTCTCAAAACTTCAATTAGTTTAGGTAAATCAGCAGCTTTAGTAGCTTCAATAGATTTTGTAACAACAGGATCAAATAAATGTGTAATTGCTTCAAAAGGTTCAATTTCTTCTTGTGAAACAGTTTCTCCCACAACAACATCTCTTAGTCCAACAATTCCAACAATATTTCCTGCAGTAACTTCATCAACAACAACTCTTTGAGCACCTTTGTAAACAGAAACCTGTTGAACTCTTGTTTTATGTTTAGCAACTGACATATTAAGTTCATCTCCCTGCCTTATTGTTCCTGAAAATAATCTTCCTGCTGCAACTTCTCCTGCGTGCTTATCTATAACAATTTTAATTGGAACAAAAGCAACTTCTCCTGCAGCATTACATCCCATTAAATCTTTTCCAACTTTTGAATTAATATCCCCATGCCAGATTTTTGGAATCCTATATTTTTGAGCATCAACAGGATTAGGATGGTGTTCAACAGACATACCCAAAACAACTTCGTGTAAGGGAGCTTTTTTTGCTAATTCCTTAATATTTTTAGCTATTTCTTCATCAGAACCTTGGTATGCATCAATAACTTCTTTGAAAGTAATTCCTTTTTCTTTCATATATGAAAAACTTAAAGCCCAATTGTGAAATGCAGAACCAAATGCAACTGTTCCTTCGCCAACACCAACTTTCCATTTTTCTTTATATCCTTCAGGAGCAATTTGTTCAATTAATCTATTTACATGATCAATAATCTTAATAAATTTCTCTTGCATTGCTTCTGGAGTCAATTTAACTTCCTTAATCAATCTATCAACTTTATTTATGAATAGGACTGGCTTAACTAATTCTTTAAGTGCTTGACGTAAAACAGTTTCTGTTTGGGGCATTACACCTTCTACAGCACAACTCAAAACAACACATCCATCAACAGCACGCATAGCTCGAGTAACGTCTCCACCAAAATCAACATGTCCAGGAGTATCAATTAAGTTAATCAAATAATCTTCTTCATTAATATTGTGAATCATGCTTACAGAAGCTGAATCAATTGTAATTCCTCTAGTTGCTTCATCTTCGTGGAAATCTAAAGCTCTTTGTTTACCTGCTGTTTCTTGAGAAAGCATTCCTGCACCAGCCAAAAGATTATCTGAAAAAGTAGTTTTACCGTGGTCAATGTGGGCAGCAATAGCTATATTACGAATTTTGTCTTGGTGTTTCATTAATGCGCCAATATCTTTTTCTGCCATTTGATTAGAATACTAAAGATTTGTAAAATTAGTTTAAAAGCTCTTCGGTTTTTATTTGAAGATATTTTATGTTGAGCACAAAAATTTGGGGGACCATAGAAAGTTTGGGGTGAATGTCTTTAAAGTTGTTGATTGAAATATCTTAGATTTTTGGGGGGTGAACTATGATTACACCCTTATCTACAAAATCTCCTTTACCATTATTAATTTCATTAACATCTGATTCCTTTACACGATAAATGCTATTTGTTACAACCTTTCCTTTGTCATTTTCCCAAACTTCTCCATTTAATTTAAGGATCAAATCTCCTTCTTTAATTTTCTGGGGGATTGTTTTTGGAAGTTTACCCAAAATAGTATGTTTGTATTTCAAAATAAATTGATCGTAGTGATCTTGACTTACTAATGCACTTCCATTTTTTTGGACATATTCTTGAGTAAACCAGGGTTCTTCTAAATTTTCTATCCTATCCATAAAAAAGCCACTAATTTAGGGTTTAAATAGCTTTTTATAGACGATAATTATTCTTTTTTTCTTAAAATATATCTATTAAATACAGAAACTAAGCATTCTCCAAGTTCTGAAAATTGTCTTAAAAGTATCTTACTTGGATAAATTCCTGCACTTCGCGGATCAAGATTATTTGCATATTCTTCAGCACTAATCTCTCCTTTCAAATATCTATCGCAATTAATTACATCTTTTTCTAACATGTTCTATTAACTTAATGAACCTTTATAAGAATTATTGTGTTCTTTTTAATTCATACATTTTCTTATCTAATTTTCTTATTTGAGATTCATAAGAAGATTCTAAATCACTTTTTTCAATTAATAATTTGGTTTCTTGTGCTTTTCTAGCTAATAATCCAACAACATCAACATCGTCTAATTCTGATTTTGGTCCCCAACCCATTTTATTCTCTTTAATACCCCGTGGTCTTGCCTCGGGGAGCTTTACCATTACCGCATCTTGCCATTAAAGAATTATAATTTATTTTATTACCCATTTTAACGTGCACTATCTGCTTGTTTTTCAGCATCATTCTTTTTTCTAAGAGCAAAACTTTCACCATTATTGTCTGCAGCCATGATAATTTCTTCTGCCAATCCTTGAACAATTGTTTTCTTTTTATTGAATGCTTTATCAGAACCACCGTGTACAATATGTTTCAAAGCAAGGTTTACTCTTCGTATTGGAGAAACATCAACAGCTTGAGGATATCTAGCTCCACCATATTCAATAACTGTAATTTCATCCATTGGAGCTGAATTTTCAATTGCTTTTACAAAAACAGCAACTGGATTTTTTTGAGTTCTTTTTTCAACTAATTTGAAAACATCTAAAATAATTTTCATGTTCTTAGAATATTTTCCAGTAGTATGTCCTATTTCAATTCTATGCTTTTTACCTCGATGTCCTGCAACAGAAAGTTTATTCATGAATCTCTCAACAATGTTAACTTTTACTTGTCCAAATTTTTGAACATTTCTACCATGACTTTTTACAATCAATTTTGGTTCAAGATTAATTGCATTTTTCAAACCAGGATCTTCAACTTGAATTTCACTTAAATCATATAAATCAAATATTTTGAATACAGGTAATTGTGTTGTTGTAGTTGTTTGACTTTCTTTTGATTCCATTTTAATTTGTTCTCCTATCGTTCTTTGCTGTAGCCAATTCATTTGTGTTGGAATCAAAAGTTGTTTCTCTAATTCCCTTAACCAAATCTTGCTCAACTAATCTATATCCTCTTTCTTTTTTTCCAAAGGAACACACTTTTTCATATCTATCATTTTTATTAATAATATTTCCATCTTTATCCCTATGATGTCCTTCTTGTATCATATTTCCATAACACATTTTAATTTTGCCTCTCCAATAATCCATCTAAATGTTTTTCTGTTTTTCTATCTAAGTTTGTGAATGTAAGTCCTTGTTCTTCAACATTATATATCATTTCCCCTTGTTCCAACAAATAAAGATCTGCTTTTGAACCATTAATTTCTCTTTTAATTTTTTTTGAATTTGTTAGGTATGCCATTACACGTCCCATAGCCCCATCTCCAACTTTTGTATAAATAATTTCTTTTTCAGAATATCCTTTTTCAAGTTTATCTAAAACTTCTTGAGGAATTTTTCCACCAACAACCATTTTAACGTCTACCCTTTTCGATCTTTCCTCTAACAAGTCTTGCTAGGGGTTGATCATTTACTTTAATAACTTGAAATCGAACACCTGGAATATCTCCTTTAGAACGTCCTTGTTTTCCACCAATTCTTTCAATCATAACTTCATCATGTTCATCAATGAATTTTTGTGCAAGGTTACCTGGAATAAAAGCAGTAACCTGTTTACCATTTTTTGTAAGTTGAACTCTGCAACATTTTCTCATGGCTGAGTTTGGTTGCTTTGCTTCTTTTTGAACTTTTTGTAAAACAATTCCTTTAGCTTGATTAGCACCTTTTAATGGATCTGATTTTGCATAAAGATTTAGTGTTCTAACTTTGAAAGCTCGATCTTTCCATCGAAACTTCTTTCTTTCGCTTATTTTTTTTAACGCTGATTTTAATCCCATGTTTAATAATAATTCATTGCAAATTTGCTTTAAAAAGGTTGTGCTGAACTATGGAAATTCAAAGAGTAATAATCCTCTCTTCCTTGTCATAATAATAACCTAACCCTTCCCATATTTTTATATTAGGTTTACTTCTACATTCTATATCGTAGAACATATCCACCACAACCTTATCTATAGAATATTTTTCACCATGCTCTTTTAAAATCATCTCTCCAAATGTTTTCATAACTGAATTAGGGAGTAAACCAAAATCTCCGCTTGAACCATTTATTGTAAATTTTTCCATGAAATTTACCATGTCTCCTCCCCCAAGAATAGTTCTTGCATCAACATTATATTGGGAAGCTACTGCTCTATGCCCATATTTCCCTTCATCTGGAATAACTCCTGCATGCAATAAAATATCATCTCCCTCTTTTGACACAATAAATCTCCAATTCTTAAACATTTCATCTTGATTTGGATGTTCTTCAAAGTTTTTTATTTTAAATTCCAACATTTTAAACAATCCTATATTCTTTTCCAAAAAATCCTTTAACAATTTTTTGCATTTCTAAAAGTCGTCTTTTATTTCTACCAAGCAATGAAGCCTTACTTTGACTTCCAGCAGTTAAAATAATTTCATCTTCCCTTATTTCTAAGTTTTTGAATGTAACAGGACTAACAATGGCTTTAATGAATAATTCTGCATCTTCAATTCCCCTTGGACCAGCAACAATCTTTACTCTTTTTCTTAATATTTCATACATTCGTCTTACGTTCATTCCATTTTCTCCAACAGCTCTTGAAACAAGTGCTCGTGGAACACAGAAAAAGATTGTATCATTGTAATGAAAACAAAATTGTGTACTAATGTGAGTAATTTTTCTAAATAAACTTAGATGCCTTAAATCTTGCATATCAATTGTATTTCCCATTGTATAATTTTTTAGAGATAGACTTTTTATAAACCTTTTCTATTTATTTGCACTTTCAACAACCTTAGATTTAGCAACTTTCTTATCTTTATCTTTACTGATTAAGGGTCCAATCACTTTAACAAGAAGTCCTGGCAACCCAGTACCAATTGGAACAGGTTGATTAAGAATAATATTTTCTATAACACTTACCAAATTTTCTTCTTGACCTTTAATAGTAGCATTCACAAATTGTTTATCTGGTGTTTCAAATGTAGCTCTTGCAAGAATCGAAGATTTTTGAGCAATAATTCCCATTCTTGTAACTCCCTTAATTGTTCCAGTGCTACACATAGCGTCGGAAACAAGCTTAAGATGTCTTTTATCAATATCAAGACCCTGACTATTAAGAACTTCTTGAATTTCATTCATAATCAATTGTCTTCCAGCTTCAATACCGAAAACTTCTGCAACTTCATATAAATCATTAGAGATTATTTTGTCTTTGTTAACTTCCTTCAAATTAATTAACTCTTTCAAGTTTGTTCCAAGAGTCATAATAATGTAATTACTATCTTTTTTAATAATCAAAATTTCTTTTATTCCTTTTATTCCAGAAATAATTGTCTTTTTCAATTTTTCTTTTAATTGATAAATTTCTTTGAAAGTAATATCTGCAACATTAAGCATAATTGAATCTCCTTTTTCTTTTGATTTATATCCAAGATCATTCAATCTATCACAAATTGTTTTAACTGAACTATGGGTTTGTTTTAATCCTGCTTTATCTATCTTAATTTCAATTTTTTTATCACTAAAGTCTAAATTAATCTCAGAAGAAATTTCACTAATTGTAATTTCTTTAATTTTTTCAGCAAAAACTTTTGCATCTTTTTCATTGTTATAATCTTTATTCAAAGAAATTTCCATTTTTGGCGATGATGGTTTCTTTCTTGCATCAAAAATTTCAATAAGTCTTGGAAGCCCCGAAGTAACCTGCATTTCTGAAACACCTGCGAAATGGAAAGTCCTTAATACCATCTGTGTAGATGATTCCCCAAATGATTGGGCAGTAACAATTCCAATGGCTTCACCAGAATCTAATTTTTCATTAAGATGAAGTTTTGAAACATCCAATCCATCGTCTCCGTAGATATATTGAATAACATTATTGTTACTATCTCTAATTGTTCCATCATATTCTGCTCTTAAATCTTGTAATGCATTTGCCAATCTTCTATACAAGTAACCTGATTTTGGAGTTCTTAATGCAGTATCCATAAGTGAGTCACGTCCTGTGATTGCCTGGAAGAAAAATTCATCTGGTCTTAATCCTTTAATAAATGAACTTTTAACAAAACCTTTTGCAGCCGGTGACAAGTCTCCTTCCTTAAAGAAAGAAAGTGTTCTATTCACATAACCAATATCTACTCTTCCTCCCATGAACGCTTGCTGACCTACACAAGAAGCCATCTGAGTGATATTCAAGATATTTCCTCCCCCACCAGATAGAATCATACTATTAACAGAATTTGTCTTAGGGAATTCTTTCTTAACAATTTCACCAATCTTTGTTCGAACATCATTCAAAGTTTGAAGAATTTTTATTTCTCTAGATTCTTCTTTTTTCTTTCCCGGGATTAATTCCAGAGTACCATTTTCACAGGATTCAATTATTTCTATTGTTTTCTTTTTTGCTTTCTTAATAATTTCTTCTCCAAGTTGGATTACACTTTCATCCAAATCCAAATCATTAACAGAAATTGTAATTCCCCTATTTGATAGATAATTAACTCCAAGATTAAAAGATTTCTTTAATGTTTTAATAGTTTCTTCTCTTCCAATTGATTTATCTAATGCTTTAATCAATTCTCCATCACCATCTCCAAATAAAGTTTTATCTATTTTTCCAGAATCAACTTCCCCATCTTTAATCTTAATAGAATCATTTGAAAAATTAATCTTAGGTAAAATTTTAGAAAATATTTCTGAACCTAAAACAGTTTTCTTAGAAAATTCAGCATCAATTTCTGAACGATAAAGAAGTTGATTTGCTTCGTCATTGGTGAATTTTGCTTGACCCAATAAATAATTTCCTGTAATGGCTTCTGCAACACATCCGATTAGATTTGTGTTATTTTTTGGTGAAATTAAATTTTTCTTAACATCAAGAAGTATTTTTGCTTCTGCTCTTGCTTCTTCTGTTTGGGGGGAGTGAATATTCATCTCATCACCGTCGAAATCAGCATTATATGGTGTTGTTGCAGCAGGATGCAATCTAAATGTTTTTCCTGGAAGAACTTTTACAAAGTGAGCCATTAAACTTCCCCTATGCAAACTTGGATGACGATTGAATAAAACAATATCTCCATCCTGTAAATGTCTTTCAACATGATAACCAACAATTAATTCATCCATAATTTCTTCTTTAAGTTCAAGAGTAATCTTTTTTCTTTTTCCATCTGGCCTAATAATATAATTTGCTCCAGGATATTCTTCTCCTTTTTCAACCAATTTTTTCAATTTTTCAATATTAAGGTCTGTAACTGTTTCAGAAACAGTAACTATCTTTGCAATTTCATATGGAACACCAACTTCATTAATTTCTATTGAAGGATCAGGGGAAACAACTGTTCTTGCTGAATAATTAACTCTCTTACCTGCAAGGTTCTTTCTAATTCTTCCTTCTTTACCTTTGATTCTTTCTGTAATTGTCTTTAATGGTTGACCACTTCTATGTCTTGCAGGAGGAATTCTTGCAACAGTGTTATCAAAGAAAGTTGTAACGTGGAATTGTAATAAATCCCATAGGTCTTCAATAATAACTTCAGGAGCACCTGCATTCAAGTTTTCCCATAGTCTTTGATTAGCTCTGATAATATCTGAAAGTTTGTGAGTTAAATCATCTTCACTTCTTTCACCTGATTCTAAAATAATACTTGGACGAACAGTTACTGGAGGAACAAGAAGTCCTGTTAAAACAGCCCATTCCGGCCTACATGTTGCGGGATTAATTCCAATCTTTTCTAATTCTTCATCTTTAAGGTTAACTAATATTTCTCTAATTTCAGTTGGGAAAAGTCTAACCTTACCTTGATAGAAACTTGTAGGTTTGTTAATTTTGATTTTTTCAGCAGCATCTTTACAGTGTGGGCAAACTTTAGCATCTTTTGCTTTTTTAGCTCTTTGAGTTGCAGAATATTTTTCTAAATCCTTATCAGCAACTTTTAATTTTCCACATTGACCACAAAAACATCTTAATCCAAGTTCAATTAAAGGAGTATATTTCAAATGAATAACAGGTCTTGCCATGTCAATGCTTCCTGAGTGCCCAAGGCATTCTTTTAATCTTCCACCACAGGTTCTACATCTTACCCCTGGATCAATTGCACCAAGACGTAAGTCCATTAAACCACCATCCACTGGATATCCGTCGATGTTATATAATTCTGGTGTAACTATTTTTGCGCATGAAAGTTTTTTAATTTGATCAGGATTAATTAAAGAAAACTTCAACTTCCCTATTTTTTTACTTATCATTTTTTCCATTTTAATAATTTCCCCTTAAATTTTCTTTAGCCAATAAATAATGTTTCCCATCATTTTCTTCATTAATTTTCAAATTTTCTTTAGCTAATAGGAAATATTTTTTATCTTCAACTACCTTTTCTCCATTTCCCTTCTCCATGTTATTCATCAACATGTCTATTTCCCATTGTTCTAATATTTTACTCATATTTATTCTTTAATTCAAAGCTTGTCTTGATATGCAAGCCTTGCAATTCCTCCAATAATAATTTGAATGCGTATGATACTTCAATCTTTTCAACTTCTTCACTGCTACAGATAGGACAAACAATTTTATTTCTAATAGTATCATCAATACCAATACTTCCACATTGAGTACAAATAGGCAATAGAACTTTATCTGAATCATATCTTTCTTTCAATAATAATGATGCTCCATGTGCAACAAGTGCTTGCTGTTCCATTTCTCCCAATCTTAATGCTCCTCCACGAGATCTACCTTCAACAGGTTGACGAGTCAACAATGCAACCTTACCAGAAGCTCTACCGTGAATAAGTCCCTTAACCATACGTTTTAACTTCAAGTAATATAAGTTTCCAACAAAAATTCTTGCTTCCATTCTTTTTCCAGTAATACCATTATACATTGTTTCTTTACCATCAAATCTAAATCCTAAAGAATCTAATTCATTTTCTAAATCCTTTTTAGTTTCACCAGAGAAAGAAGTTCCGTCAATGCATTCACCTTTCAAACATCCTACTTTTCCAGCCAATAATTCCATTAAATATCCTACTGTCATACGACTTGGAAGACCATGTGGATTGAATATTACGTCTGGTCTAATTCCATTTGCAGTAAAAGGAATATCTTCTTCATTAGCAATCATTCCTATAACTCCTTTCTGACCATGTGCAGTTGCATATTTATCTCCAATTTCTGGAATTCTATGATCCCTTGTTCTAGTTTGAACAAGTTTATTTCCTTCAGCATCTTGAGTAATAAATACAGCGTCAACAATCCCTTTTTCTTCTTGTTTCATTGTAACACTTGCTTCTTTCTTTGTCTTAACTGAAATTTCTCTAGCTTCTGATAAAAATTTAGGGGGAGATGTCTTTCCAATTAGAACTTCTCCAGAATCAACTTCTGCTTCAGGATAAACAATACCATCTGCTTCTAAGAATCTATAGCTTGATTCCATTTTATATCCACCAGCGTCTTTATCTGGAATAGAAATTTCATCTTTTAATCCACCTGCATAATTCATTTCAATTGCACTATAAGGTTTAAAGAAGAAACTTCGTCCAACTCCCCTATCTAAACTTCCTTTGTTGAAAACTAACGCATCTTCCATGTTATAACCTTCATAGGTCATAATTGCGATCATTAAATTTTGACCTGCAGGATAAGTATTCAAAGTATCATAAACAAAACTTTTTACAATTGGTTTTTGAGGATATTCTAAAATACTTGCACTTGTATCTAATCTAGAATGATAGTTTGCAACATATAATCCAAGAGCCTGCTTTTGAGTTTTACTTCCACGATTTAATCTCGAACTCTGATCGTGATTTCCATAGGGAACAAGAGCAGTAACAACTCCCATCATATCAATTGGATCAATTTCTAAATGAGTATTTTCTGGAGTAATTTCTTCACCATATAATGCAATCAATGAATTTTCTTCTTCAGCAGCGTCAAGATATTCAATTATTCCTTGTTTTACTAAATCATCCCAACTTAATTCATCTTGCTCTAATTGAATCAAATGTTCATTCTTTAACTTTGAAACACCATTTTCTACAATTATTAATGGTCTTAAAACCCTTCCAGGTTCTGTTGAAATAGAAATTGTTTGAAGTGAAGGATCATTTCTAACATTCATTTGAATTGGAAGTTTATCTTCTCTTCTTTTTTCTTTAATCTTTGCTACAAATTCTTCTATGTTTGTTACACATCCACTAAAAATTCCATTAAAGAAAACTTCTGTTCCCTCAACGCCTTCTCTAGATAATCCATCGCCTTCTAATTCTTTTAAGAATTTTTCTCTATCAAGATTTACTCTTGTTGCAACTTTACTTAGAATAGCAAGGTTTTTTCTTAAACCAATTTCTGTTCCTTCTGGAGTTTCAATAGGACAGAATCTTCCATAGTGAGTAGGATGAAGTGTTCTTGCTAAAAAGTTTTCTTGATCACTTGGCAACATACTTGAAACTCTCTGTAATTGAGAAATTGTGGCTAGATAATTAGTCTTATCCATGTTTTGTGTAATACCACTTCTTTCACCAGTCCAACTTCCAGTAGCAATGGCTGATTCAACACGATGAGAAAACAATGTTGATTTAGCAATAATTTGAATCGAGAAAAATTTCTTTCTCTTTGTTGATTTTTGTAATGAATATTGAATATCTCTAATTAAAATACCAAGATTAACTCTGAATAAAGTTGCCAATAGATCTCCAGAAAGTCTAACTCTTTTATTAGAATAATGATCTTTATCTGTTCTCAATTTAGGATTTGCTTTTGCAATTAA
>Ga0208904_1002199_pt1 | contig 12537 bp, 14 predicted proteins | sample AntAceMetag02UKB_FD_184774 | JGI IMG/M metagenome (GOLD analysis project Ga0208904, IMG submission 184774) | Saline lake microbial communities from Ace Lake, Antarctica - Antarctic Ace Lake Metagenome 02UKB (SPAdes) (version 2) | ecosystem: Environmental > Aquatic > Non-marine Saline and... | reverse complement strand
GTTACTCGGTGAACGAATTGACGAGGAAGACAAGTCTGTTGCACAAAAGCGTCGTGTAATTGTAATGGCAGATGCCACTCAGGTTTTACATGAGTTTAGTTGTCACTGTGCAACTGCTGCACTGTGTCTTGCAGAGGTTAAAGATAAAAGGTGTTGGCACGCCATTGAGGCAAAGTGGTCGTGGTTGCGTGGTGATATAACAGATGCTGAGCTAACCCTTGCCAGGAACACTGCCAGGGATACTGCCTGGGACGCTGCCTGTGGTGCTGCCGGGGCTGCTGCCTGGGACGCTGCTAAGGCTAGTGCTAAGGCTAGTGCCTGGAGCGCTGCCAGGGCCGCTGCCTTTTCCGCTACCTGGCTGCTAGACACCTGTCAGGAATGAACAAAACGACTTGCTCGAAAATATGCTGAGTGAGTTGCTTGAGACAATGGAAATACCAGCAGGTCAAAAATAACCCGCGTACTAGAGGAGATTTGAAATGAGTTCTGAAGCCCCATCGTTAGTTATAGCGTTTGTGTTGGACGCATCTAGTTCAATGAGTGAACAAACCAACCAAACCATTAGTGGAGTAAATGAGTACGTCCAAAACCTCAAGAAAGACCATGAGGGAAAGAAAGTACTTTACACTCTGACCAAATTCGATACCTCATGCCAAGTTCTGCATGCTGCTATCCCAATTCAAGACGTACCTGAATTTACATCTGAAGCGTACGCAGTCAGCGGGATGACTGCACTTTACGATGCCGTTGGCGAAACCATCACCGAGTTGGAAAAGCGCATTGATGCTGACACTCCTGCTCTTGTGGTTATCTTAACTGACGGAGGCGAGAATGCATCTACTAAGTTTAATCTCTCTGCTATCAAAGAGATGATCACGAACAAGAAAGAAAACGGTTGGTCCTTCGTCTTTATGGGCGACGGTGAAGATGCATGGACAACTGGTGAAGCACTCGGCACACAGACATCTATCAACTACAACTCGTCTGACATGGCGGGGACTATGAAGTGCGTGAGTGCAGGAACTCGTGGCTATTCAGAGTCGAGATGCCGTGGTGTGGTTGGTGCTGGTGCTGCTGCATGTTTCGACGAAGCCTATGCCGAATCTGCGGGTCGTGGCTTCGATATGAATACCACTGAAGAGGGAGAAAAGGAAGAAGGAGAAAAGGAAGAAGGACACTCGGTAGATTCCAAGTAAGAGATACTCGACTCAGAGCAATACAGACACGGTTGGGTATATGTCCAGCCGTGTCTGTATTTAATGGAGAATAAGAGAAGTTGTTAGCACAAACAAAGGTGGCTTCATCCTTGATATTGAAGGTCAATCCGCTTTTCTTCCTACTAGACAATCTTATTTACGCAAATATCAGCTACCCCAAATAGGAGAATTTGTCGATGTTCAACTGATTAAACAAAAGCCTAATGAGATGATAGTGTCTCGTAAGAAAATACTAGAAGAAGAAGTTAAAAATTGGTGATCGATGTTGTGGTGTTGTTTCTAAGGTTGTTAATTATGGGCTATTTGTAGACTTAGGAGGTTGTGACGGGTTACTGTATATCTCCAAGATTGATAAGAACAAGAAACACATTTCGTTGGTTGATGTGTCTTCGTAATCCGAATGATAGAAAACACATGACTAAAACCACTGTTGTTAACGTGTATTGCGATAAGTACGATGTCTATATTGGCCGAGCAGGCAAAGGTCAAGATGGGGTATTTGGAAATCCCTACTCAGGACCAGACAGAGATGCCAACATTAAGCTTTTCAGAACTTATTTCTACGACAGATTAAAGAACGATAAAGAATTCGCTGCTAAGATACTGCAATTGAGAGGGAAACGATTAGGATGTTTCTGTCGTTCTTCTAATCCCAAACGATCTTCTAAACCTTGTCACGGTGATGTTATAGCCCAATATCTTGACTCGCTGCCCGAACCTAATCCGTTAAAATTGGCTGTGGTAGGTGATCTCGTTGACTACGCATATATGTGTCAAATACTCAGTTGGTTTGAGATTAAACAGATTATTAGTGGTGATGATGCTTTAGCAAAGAAATATGCCGAGGAAAATGCTCTTAATCACAGAGAATTCCCTGCCGAGTGGGACAAATATGGCAAATCAGCAGGATACAAAAGAGATGTCAAAATCGTTGATACTTGTGATGAAATAGTTGTCTTTAACAGCAAATCCAAATTGGTTCAACACATAATTGACATCGCAGAAGAACAGAGTAAACCTGTACATATTATGTGGAAGGATGAACTATCGATGTTGAGGTAATATAGTTATGTCTCAATTAACTACAGAACAACAAGGTAATGCTCGTATTGCCAGCCAGGCTGCTCAACGAGTCTCACAGCGCACTGCTAATTCCGATATTTCCAGCGTAGATAAATCTTCGCAAACCCAGCAAATCACTACTACTCAAGTAATTTCTCAAGAAGTAACAGCCCGTACCATTACTTCAGTTGTTACCTCAGAATCTATTATCATGGGTAGAACAAGACTCAAAAAAGAGGATGAGAATAATCTAGCCGGAAGTGCCACAATTGCTGCCGCTGCTCAGAAGGCTTTGAAAGCTCAACAAACTGAAACCCAGCAAACGGTTGATTTAACCACATCAGTCACTCCTCAAGACAGAGTGGCTATACTTCAAAGTAAAACATTTGCTTCCAAGAAATCCCAGGCGGATGCTGCCAGAGCACTCAGAAAACTACAAAGTAGATGTAACCACAAGTATAATATATCAACAAGAAAATGCGAATTTTGTAGCAAGAGTCGAGATAGCCATCTCTATGACTAAAGTGAGGTAAACATGAAGCTTGCTGTGTTTGTATCTGGACAAGGGACACTACTTCAAAAATTGATCGATTCTGGCAAACATGAAATTCTTCATGTATGTGGCGACACGATTTGTCCTGCAATTGAAAAAGCCGTTAAAGCCGGTATCCCGGTTCATAGCCACAAGAAGATAGATAGCCTACCTAAGCCTGATCTCTCAGTCTTGGCTGGTTTTACTTCGCTTGTACCTTTAGGTTCTACACCGAACAAGTTCATCAACGTGCATCCATCCCTATTGCCTGCTTTTGGTGGACAAGGGATGTTTGGATGGAAACTGTTTAGTGCGATCAAAGAGTCACAAACGAACTATACTGGATGTACCGTACATTTCTGTAATGATCGTTATGATGATGGTCCGATTATTCTTCAGAAGTGTATCAAAGTTGATCCCGAATGGACCCCAGAACAAATAGGAGAAGAAACTCATAAACTGGAACTCCCAACACTGCTTGCAAGTATAGAGGCAATCGGGCGTTGTGAAGAAATCAGAGTAAGTGGCACGCATCGTGATTACATTCAAGCAGTACATAAATTTGCCACAGAAATTATTGAGATCAGTAGTAGATGCATTCTCGCCTCCGTCAGTTAAAATAAAAAAGCAAATTGACAAGAAATGAACTTAATCGTAAGAATTTCACAAGCATTAGATTTTCTATCACAGATGCAGAGACCAGATGGAACCTTTGTGTCTGCATTTGTCAAAGGGCAAGCTAGTCCAGGGCCAACGAAAGTAGTTTTTCATCTTCAGGCTATTTCACTTCTGTGTTCTTGTGCAGAGATACTCGATAAAAAGCACCTTATTAGAGTCGCAGATAGGGCATTTGACCAGATCAAAGAACATACGTTCATACACAATAACGAAGCCTGTCTGATAGTAGATAATCAATCATTTAGCTATTGGAATGCTTTAATGGGGTTATTGCATTTTCGTAAAGGATTCATCTCCAAAGCAACCCCGTTCTTAGAGAGTATTCAGCAATGTATGAAGGGCAAAATACTGGCCCAATATAAACCGGGCACTGCTGAAGAGTACTTCAAAGACAGGATGCAAGGGCCTGCTGGTGTAATTGCTATAGCTTTTCTTGAAGCAGGAAAGCCTGATGACGCTGTCCATGCTGCTAATCATATACTCAAAAGTGGGCGATTCGACTATCTTGATACTTGGGCCTTGCGGCTGTTGTGGGATCACCTCACTACAACAGGTGACAGACCTGGATTGGTTGAGGAATATCAGCGGCATGTTTCTAGATATATCCAAATGATGTCCAATATTGATCCTAAAACACTTAATAGTTTTACGGCTGCTACAACTCAGCAAGCTTTACTTGCCTGGGCAGACAAGTACGATGTGAAGAAGCAATGTGATGCTATTCTTGAAAGACAGATAAGATTTCAAGACCTTGATTCGATAAACGGAGGTTTTGTCCGAGATGACGATAACTCCGATATTCGGCTAGAATACCTCATACATAACACTGTTGCATATCTAGAGTATATGATGAGGTTTGAACAAGACAGATTGATCACTCCTGATATTATTATCTGAGGTTACGATCAATCACCACAGGGGACTGGAGGCTGCCGTTTAAATATGGACTACAAAACTGCTGGCGTAGATGTGCAAGCAAACGCAGCTTGGGTAGATCAACTACAACCTTTAGTAGAACAAACTTACCAATATGGCGATGTTCGCAATCCAAAAAGTGGGTTTGCAGGAGCTTGCCAACTTGGAGGAGAAACACTATTTGCTTGTGTTGATGGGGTTGGTTCCAAAGCACGTCTAGCTATGGAAATAGACAAACTAAACACTATAGGTATTGATCTTGTTGCAATGAACGTCAATGATCTTGCTGCTTGTAATGCAGAGCCCCTATTTTTTCTTGACTATTTAGGTATCAATTCATTTGACAAACTGGATTTACAGGCTATACTTAAAGGGGTAGTGAAAGGATGTCATCAGGCCAGATGTGTTCTACTTGGTGGTGAAACAGCAGAAATGCCACTAACTTACTCCAGAGGTGATCTGGAACTTGTAGGTTGTGCAGTTGGGAGAGGTTACCATGAACAGGGTCCAACGAACCTCGATAATACCATAATCGTTGGTTATCCATCGAGTGGGTTGCACTCAAACGGTTACACTCTCATTCACAAACTCAGAGATGTAGAATCCTTTGGTGGTAAGTGGGATACCCACTTGCTAGAACCCACCAAGATTTATACTGAGCTGATAAGGGAGAAACACGGCATAATCCGTGCCGCAGCCCATATAACGGGTGGAGGATTAGCAGAGAATATAAAGAGAACCATCGGGGATCATGGGGCCAAGATTTTCCCTAAGAAATGGGCAGAATCACGACCAGTAATTTTTAATGCATTGGAACAATGCTTAACTCAGGAAGTTCTTTATTCCACTTTCAATATGGGCATTGGGTTTGTGATAATAGCTGCTCCAGACGATGTTGAGGAGCTAGGCGGAATTGAAATTGGCCACATAACGGCATCTGGAAACGTGGAGATAGAACTATGACTATGGACAACGAGAAGTACGAAGATCGTACTGTAACCGAGCATGAAATCCTGCGTTGTATCGTAGGTAGCCACGCATATGGGACTTCTGTTGACACTAGTGACGTTGATTACAAGGGAATCTACATGTCTCCCAAGGATCAGGTTGTGGGTATTAACCGAGAGAATGAAACTCGGCGTTTTGGACCCGATGACCATAATTACTCCTTGCGTCATTTCGCTCGATTGGCCGTAAAGTGCGTGCCTAACGTAATCGAGCTTCAGTGGTGCGACGAAGACGTGGTAATATTGTGTACTAAAGAAGGCAAGGCATTGCGGGATAACCGTGAGTTATTCTTGTCTCAGAAATGTATTGCCCCTTACATCGGATATGCTCAGGGACAGATTCATAAGGCGGCTATCGTACCTTCTAACCGAGGTAAGGGTCGTCAGGAGATCGTAGCCAAGTATGGGTATGATTGCAAGTTCGGAATGCATACTGTTAGGTTGTTGCAGACCGCCGAGGAGTTGCTACGTGAAGGTGTCTTACGAGTACATCGTCCTAACAGGGATTTTCTGCTCGATGTTCGTTATGGCAGGGCATTCAAAAACTATGATGCTTTCCGTAAATTTGCCCAAGACCTAATCGAGAAGGTTCGAGCTTTAGAAGCAACTACTCCGTTGCAGAAGGAGCCAAACCTAGAAGCGATCAATAGCCTGATTATTGGTCTGCAAGAGCAGTATTGGGCAGAACACCCAAATATGTAAAGGATCACAGCCCCTTCACGGTAAATACTATTGTGAAGGGGTTTCTTTATGCCTTTACCACGAGAAAACCGAATATTCTTAACCGACAACTTCAACTATGACTACTATAACGAGATCATTGATTATGGAGGTACAGGATTACCAACACATTATGATGTTACAGGGGATGTATTTACTCTGTCAGAAAAATTTCTAAAAGTTAGTGGAGCTGGCAAATTAGTCTACAATGGAGAATTTGAGCATAACAACTTCGCAATTTATGTTCTTGTCAGACCTACATCTGGTGGAGAAATCACAATCCAGACTAGATATTCGCCGTCGTTGCTATTAGAAGCCAACTTCTTATTCGCGGATAACGAAGTTTGTATGATACAGGTAGGTGGATTTGGAACACTAACACCTGCATATCCGTTCATATTCTCTAACAATCAATTCTATTTGTTAGGTTTGTGGGCTTATGAAAGCAACTTTTATGCCTGGGTCAACGATTATCAGATTGTCACAATGTTCGCTGACAAACCTATTGAAAGCACATTTGCATTGAACTTTGTTTCTGGAGATATCGAGGTACATGCAATCAAAGTTTATGAGTTGACAGCACCAATTGATCCAACCCTTGAAGATGACCCAAGTAACTTACTTGTCGAATATCGCAAATTCTTGCAAACTAAACTCGCAACTGTCACTTCTGATGATTGGGAGGCATATCGTGAAGCACATAACCGAAACCGATGGAATCGGAACATAGGGCAGCGTAACATTAATTGGGAAGGAATTGGCTATCCTGTGCCCAAACCCTCTACTGATGCATTCTTTAATTGAGTCTTGACTTTCCTAACCTTTCCACGTATAATCCACTGAGAAAATGTAGAAAGGAAAGGAAAGATGGAATGGTTTGTAGGAGATTATCATTTTGATCATGCAAATATCATGCGATATTGCCATCGTCCATTTGTAAATGTCGAAGAGATGAATGCGACACTCATTCAGAATACGAACGATAGAGTAGGCAGAAGTGATACCCTGTACTTTTTAGGCGATTGGTCATTCAAGAACGCTGAAAAGTACAGAAAGTTAATCAACTGTCCTAACATCCATTTCATTCGTGGTAACCACGATAGAGAACCCGACCGAGTTTACAAGGAGTTGTTCACAACCGTCAGAGACTTAAACAAGATTAAAGCCACACTTGACGGTGAGAGAATTGAAATTGTCCTGTGTCATTATGCTATGAGGATTTGGAACAAATCTCATCACGGTGTTTGGCATTTTTACGCACATTCCCACGGCACTCTACCTGATTGGCATAAGTCAACCGATGTAGGAGTGGATGCAATCGCCCAACGATTAGCAGGTATCGCCGTCGGCGATCCAGCCGAGTTAGAATTGTGTCACGATCAACTGAAACCAGAGTATTATCGACCAACTAATTTACGAGAAGTATCTGAGCTGATGGCATCGAAAGAGTGTAGATCATCACGGACTAGCGAAGCATGAAATGGCGAAAGTCTAAATGCGATTGGTGCTCAGCCACAAATCCCAAGAAGGCTCAATTTTGTGGACAATGCGGCAAACCGATCAAATTAAAGGACTACGTAGCCGAATGTGACATTTGTGAGAGAGATAAATGGATGGGTGCTCGTAATATCTTTGGAAAAAGACGTAAGAAGCTAAGTTATCCGACTGAGCATGAACCGAGGTATGTCTGCGACGATTGCCTACCTATTCAAATTGCTCGGAGTCCGAAGAATGAAGGTTAAGAAGATTCTGGTAACAGGTGGACCAGTCCACACTTACCTAGATGCTATCAAGATCATCACCAACCGATTCAAGGGTGGTCGGATGTTTCGACTTGCCGATCAGTTAAGATCTCATGGCTACGAAGTCACATACTTGACCGCTAAGGGATATGGGTTTGAGGCTGATTGCGTTAACCAGATTTTCCACGATGGGTTTGATGATTACATGCAGAAGGTCTTAGAACTGGCTCCTCAGATGGATGCAGTCATTCTAGGAGCTGCTGTGGCTAACCTAATTCCTTTGAACCCACTGACAGGAAAGTTCCCCAGCCACAATTACAAACCTGGCGATGTGATCCCTATCGACTTCACCATTGCTCCACGTATTATTGATGAAGTCAAGAAAGTTGCTCCTAATACTCACCTATTCGGTTTCAAGTTGCTTAAAGATGTTCCTCACGAAGAGTTAGTGAAGGCAGCTTACGAGATAGTCTTAGAAGCACGAGCAACCGCAGTCTTCGCCAACGATGCGTCAAATCTGGATCAAGTTTGTATGGTCACCAAAGAGCGTGGTGAGCATCTGATGGATCGTAGTAAGATCGAAGATACCATCGAAGCAATGCTTGCCGATGAGTACTATTCCACCTTGTTGCTCGGTAGGCACGAATTCAACGCCCGACTCAACGCAATGTTAGAGAAATGTGCTCCACGGTTCACTCATGTCGAAGGTGGCTACATATTCGGTACTGTGGCAATGCGTGATCCAGCCAACTTCAGCGATGGCGGTGCTTTTAAGACAACCGGCAGAGGCAAAAAGGAAGATACCAAAGTAGACGTGTTGCGGGTAGATCACGAAACCAGAGAAGTCACTGCTACAGGCAAGGCTTCTCTTAATGCCCCTTTGCTGCATCGTATCTTCGAGACTAATAAAGATGTGCGTTATATCATCCACTTCCACGAGCAAGTTCCAGGCTTGCCCACATTCTCGTATGCCCCTCCTGGGACTGTACGTGATTCAATGAGGTCGATCAACACATCCTTCAACATCAAAGGTCACGGATGTTTCTTGTTGATCACTAACGGAAAAATTCTTGGTATGGATATGACCTTAGACGAGTTTTTGGAGACCCCCAATGGGAGCTAAATACGCAGTAGACAACAAGTACAGACTCTTGTATTCTCGGTACTTTGAGCGCAAGCCCGAAGAACTTCTGGCTTTAGTCGGCCCAATGACAGACAAGAAGGTTCTGGATATATGTGGTGGCAATGGCAGGGCATCCATAGCAGCCTTGGCGATGGGGGCTAGTAGATGCACGCTTGTAGACAGTTGCTTAGAGATGATCCCGGACGATCTTGATGCTCGTATCAGGGTAGAAAACGCCGATGTATGTATTGCATTGCGATTTTTCTGTCCTGTGACTCAGTTTGGATTCTCCCCCAACACATCAGATTTGTATGAAGTGGCTGTTTGTCAGCAAGGCATCAACTACTGGTTTAGTAAAGATGCTATTCGACTGCTGTATGAAGCAATGGTTCCTGGTGGTATTTTTATATTCAACACTTTTAATCAACGACCATCAACTAAACCAATGGTGAAAGAGTACGAACACAAAGGTCTCCACTATGCTGAGATCAGTTGGTGCTTAGGCGAAGAAGTCCACCATGTGCAGATATGCCAGGGCACGGAATCTCATACTACGAAGTTTCAATGGATACCATCTATAACATTCAAAACAGTGATGAAGCCGTGGTTTGAAGTTATTGAGACCAAACATGGTAAGACTTCTATCTATAAGTGTGTGAGGCGAGATGGCAAACTCAATGAGTGAAAACACTCTAAGAGAACAAGCATTAGGATGTGTAATGGGAGTCTTCATAGGAGATGCCCGTGGACTTCCTGTGGAATGCAAATCTCCCGCTATCATTCGTGAAATGCATGGCTATGTTGATAACTTTATCTCAAATAAAGGTCACAACTTCAAATCTGTGGCAAAGCATGGATCAGGAACTATTTCAGATGATAGTCAACAGACCTTAGCTTTGATGGACTCATTTGCTAGAGCAGGATACTCTATACCTGATTTACAAAAAGCACATGTTGAAGCTTACGATGGCAAGTGGGGCACCCCTCTTGGATGGGGAGGCACTACTCGTAAAGCTGTTGATAATATAAGGAAGGGCATCACTCCCACGTATATACCAGATGGTGCAGGCAATGGACCATGCATGAAAATTGCTCCATTGGCAATTCTGTATGTCTACAAATGCGTCTACGTACATCACGGGAAATTCACCAACTCATTCAATGCCTCACTTTTGAAGCGTTGTCGTGAGATCACTCAGATAACGCATGGTGACCCAAGATGTGTTGTTGCTGCCTATTGTCAGGCTCGTATGATAATTCGCGCTCTACAAAATGAGATTCCTGAATTTACTCGGCAAATTGCCTCGATGTTTCTTGAGGATGCTCAATATGCCGAAAGCCATATTGAGTTTCCAGAGGATATGGACCGGCTCAGTGATCGAATGATCGAATTTCTTACCAAGGAGAAGTTTGATCTCGAAACAAGTATAGTATCAGTACAAATTTGCCAAGAGCAGAGTTCGTTTGTGATGAATTCATACCCGTTGGTTGCATATTGTGTATCCAAATATCTCCCTTATAAAAACTTCAGGCATGCCGTAGATCAAACTATCAACGCAGGGGCAGATACTGATAGCAATGGAGCGATGGTGGGAGCTATTATGGCTGCACATTTAGGTCTTGCTGAACTCGGGGAGCTGATTAAAGGTTTGCGGAATTGGAAAATGCTTATGACACAGGCCCGTCAATTCGAGGAAGCCATCCGGTAACCTCAAAAATTACAAAGGGATTTAGAGCACAGAACCGATATAATTCGGTATGACAACGCTCCAATCCACACCAATTCAAGAAACTGGTAGGCTACCTTCTCAACAGGAATTCGAGTGGGCACTAGATTGGCTGTTCAACAAATACAAAGAACATGTAGCAGATTACTATGATACACCTCCCACAACTTGGCGTCAATGGGTAGATTTGGCTGATCCTGACGATATTGCCCTAATTATGGCGAATGAATCTGACTTGTACTATAAGTTCTTCAGAAATTTGCCTCAAGATGTTAACGTAGATGGTCTTATGGAAATGTATGTTGGTGGACAACTCCAGGGAGTTGCTCCTCCACCTAGACCAAATCTTCAAAAAATAAATATTGAAGAAACTGATACTGGGCAGGAACCAAAGTTGCCGTGGCAGCCTCGTGAATTGCCTTACTTCACTTCACGCAAGTTCAAACGGATATTTGAATTGGCGCGAAAGCGAGTTACGAAAAGCAATAGACAGGAAGTTCACGAAGCACGCAAAGACCTACTCTTTGCCTACAATAAACAACCACAATTAGCCGAAATATTAAGTATCTCACAACGAGACCTAAACAACTGGGTCAGAAACCACGCTGGACTTACTGTAGGAACCAGAAATCTTGAAACAGCGCTAAATCATGAGGTTCCAGATGAACATCAGTGGATGGGTTTCAGTAATAGTAGTTGGATCAACCGACAGACTATTGAACCAGGAGATGTTGATCAGTTTGTGGGAGATGTCGATATTACGAAACGAGGAGTTGATAGTTGGTATAGCAATCAGGGTGATATATTAAGACAATACATGATGAATACCTTCCTGTCTATTGATACTCGCATTTCATATGAAGACCTTAATTTCATGATTGGAAGATGTTCTAAAGATAGATATGGAGGTCAGTATACTCATAAGGGATTCGAGTTAAACGGTGCACAAATCAAAGACAGGAGTATTGTTATTTCCAGTCTCAATCAGCATACTGTTGCTCACGAGATCGGACACTATTTAGATTGGAAATGGGGAGCAGAACTCGGGTCAGATGTTGCTCGTCTAACAGATATGAGATACGAGGGGTCTGTGCCATCCTCACATAAAGAATGGTTTAACAAGTTCCATACCTTCATGGGACAAATTGAAAATAAGGCTGATATCAATAGTGAATATACTCAGCGCAGAAGCGAAATTTTCGCTCGATTCATCGATAAGTTTCAACGATGGACTAGCCCTGATAGGAGCATAGAAGATATCTACTTTGATCGATTTGATGATAGCGACTTCAAAGTGTTTGTTAGGTTGCTCCAAGAGAAGTCTTTCTTGGATGCTAAATTTCCTACCGTTAAAATAGCATCAAGAATAGGTAATTTCTCTTGTCAAGAAGTGTTAAATGCATTGGGACAACTAGGATATATGGTTGAACGACAATCAGGCAGTCATATGATATTGTCTAAGCCTGGAGAGGTGTGTAAACCATCAATTCCCTGTCATGGACATAATCCTGTAGCTCCTGGGACATTACGACAAATTCTACGATGCATAAATATGGATGTTTACACTTTTATGGAAATGGTAGTATGACTTGGTTGTTGAAAATAGCAGGTGCCCGAGAATGGCTCGCTAGTCAAGGCATTAGGGAAGATTTCATCAACTATGCTATTGGCAACGATAGGATTCCGCGCAAATTGCAGAAGTGGATGGCAGTCCAACTCCATCGCAGATATGAAGTCGAAGTAGCACGATACTCCGAGCAACGACAATTTGATATTAACACCAACGCTGGCGATCAAGGTATGGCTGTCCATAT
>Ga0208904_1002198_pt1 | contig 12539 bp, 16 predicted proteins | sample AntAceMetag02UKB_FD_184774 | JGI IMG/M metagenome (GOLD analysis project Ga0208904, IMG submission 184774) | Saline lake microbial communities from Ace Lake, Antarctica - Antarctic Ace Lake Metagenome 02UKB (SPAdes) (version 2) | ecosystem: Environmental > Aquatic > Non-marine Saline and... | reverse complement strand
GATAACTCGCAGCCCTATATTTTTCCAGCGGCAGGGTAAAATTTGAGGTTAATTTTTCGAAAGGCACTATGTCAAATCTTTTAAGCCTAACAGACTATGCAAAGCATGTCGGCTGTTCAGGGGCGGCGGTTACTAAACTTTTAAAGAAAGGCAGTATTGTTGCGGCGCTGGTTTACTTGCCCGGTAAAAAAAAACCGTTGGTCAACGTGGATATAGCCGATCAGATTCGGAGGGATAACTTTGATCCATCCCGACAAAAAAAGAAAATTAATACCGACCAGGATAAGCAGCAGGTAATTGAAGCGGCTGGTCTTGAAAAAACAAAAGATAAAACATTGAACGAAGCGCGGCGGCAGCACGAATGGTTTAAGGCGGCAAAAGCAAAACTGGATGTTGACGAACGGCGGGGCGTACTCGTGCCGGCTGCCGAAGTCGAAAAAGAAGCTTTCGAGCTGGGCCGTCAAATCAGGGACGCCATGGTTTCAATCCCGGATAGAATTTCAGACCAGCTTGCAGTTGAAACAGAATCAATAAAAATTCACGAAAAACTATTAAACGAAATTATACACGCACTGAAGGGGCTTTCTGAATAGTGGGAGTATACACACAATCAATAAAAAAAGGGTTGGAGCCAGACGAGAATCTAAACTTTCTTGAATGGGCCGATAAATATCTATACCTGCCCCGTGAATCCACAAAAGAGTATGGAAAATATCGCAGCGGCAGGACGCCCATGGTCAAAGAGGTCTTACTTGAGCTTTCGCCGTCAAGCCCCACAGAGGAGGTTGTGGTTCAAAAACCTACCCAATTAGCCGGTACAACAATCGGAATAATATTTCTGCTTGCAAGCGCTGATATGAGCCCGGGCCCGTCGCTTTGTGTTCAACCGACCGGCACGCTGGCAGAATCGTTTTCAAAAAAGAAAATAACACCCACATTAAATACGACTATTAAAAATTCAGGGCGCTTAAAAGGCAAAATCAAAGACAGGAAAATAAAAGACTCAGGCAACACGATTCTTGAAAAAATATTCCCTGGCGGTTCCTGGCGGTTTGCCGGTTCAAACTCCGGGGCTGTTTATCGGTCTGAGTCTGTACGGTATATGATGCTGGACGATTTTGACGGTATCGAGCGTTCAATCGGGGCTGATGGAGATCCCGGGGAACTGTCAGACAGGCGGACCGGCACGTTTAAGAATAGAAAAATCTACAAAAACTCAACGCCCCTCTTAAAAGATATGTCTAATATCGAGGATGCGTATAAGCTCAGTAGCCAGGGCCGGTTTGAAGTGCCCTGCCCGCATTGTAAAGAGCTTCAATATTTGGAGTTCGGGGGTAAGGAAACTGAGTTTGGCATAAAGTTTGAAAGGAACGATGACAGCGAAGTCATCAAAGCGCAGTACCAGTGCATCCATTGTAAAAAAATGATAGACGAATATCAAAAAGAATGGATGCTGCCCCGGGGCGTTTATGTCCACAAATATCCAAAAAGAAAAGTCAGAGGGTTTAAATATAATGCACTCTATACGCCGGTCGGGTGGGTAAATGATTGGATTAAGATTGTCGAAATATTCCTTGCCGCAAAAAATAGTGCTGAAAAATTACAAACCTTTGCTAATACCATCATGGCCGAAACGTTCGAGCAAAGAGGATCACGCCCAGCATGGAAAACCCTGTCATCCAGAGCAGAGCCCTACAAGATTACAACCGTTCCGTCGGGCGGCCTGCTTGTCACATCCGGCACAGACGTCCACGATAACAGGCTTGATATAGTTGTCAGGGCCTGGGGCCGGGGTGAAGAAAATTGGCTGGTTTACTGGACCAGGATTTTCGGGGACGTTACAAAGCAGGAGGTTTGGGACCAGCACGACAATATTCTGGCCATGGAGTTTAAGCACGAATCAGGGGTGGGTTTGCGGATTGCATCGGCGGCGGTTGATTCGGGAGATAACACACACATTGTTTATAATTATTGTAGACGGCGGCGGCCGGTAGTCATGGCCATATACGGGAGCCAGAAAAAAAACCAGCCGATTCTTGGCCGTCCAGCAAAAAAAGATGTTGATTACATGGGATCTACAATAAAAAACGGTGTTCAGCTTTGGCCGGTAGGAACCGATTCGGCAAAGTCTATAATTTATCAAAGATTCAATCTTATAGAGCCCGGCCTTGGATATTATCATTTTCCTGTCGGCATTGACGATGAATATTATCAGCAAATAACCGCCGAAAAACTTGTGACAACATATAATAAAAAAGGCTTTCCGGTTAAGGCGTGGCAAAATGTGAGAGGGAATAGACAAAACCATGCCCTTGATGCTGAAGTTTATTGTTATGCTGCTGCGATACGGGCAGGTATTGCCACGATGCAATGGGATGCATTAGAACTTAATTATGCAGCCAAGGGACGCGGGCAGGAACCGGTGGTGGCTATGAGAAAACAGCGTAAAGTTAGAAGTAGGGGGATACGATGATTGAAATGACAAATAAGAATTTATCTGAATTGTTTGGTGTTAATTTTGCGAAGTGGAAACGCTGGAACAGAGAATTTATAGAATGTTATGAAGGCTCCGAAACAGAGCGCGGCTATTTAAAAAAATATACACCTGAAGAAGCGTTCACCGTTATGTTTGGTGGCTATTTAGTATATAGTTTTAGATTCTCAATTCAAGAGGCAAAAACGATACTTGGCGATCTCTTGCCGTGGATTTTAAATAGATTTTTCCAGCCAAAAAAGCTTGCTGAAAACTCTAATAAAACATGGGTTATCACTATCGAAAAGGGATTGATAGGTTTTTCATACGAAATAAAAGGGATTATTTCAACAGAAAAAATAAACAAAAATATATATACGGAAACTTATATTTCAAAGATTGTTAATGCAAATAATCAAGATGGATCACAATCTTTTTATGTTTTAAATATAGGTAATATATTTAATAATTTCAACCGAGGGATAAGATGAAAAAAAAAATACCAGAAGATAGGAAGTTTCTTTTTGGTTGGACGGAAATAGAGGAGTGGTCTGGGATGTCAACCAGTACATTAAAAAAGCTAGTTGAATGTGGCCTGCCCGGTGCGCTTATCCATTCTGATATGCCCATTTTTCATAAGGACCATTTAAATAATTTCTTTGGACAGCGCACAGGCGGCCGGTTAAAAAATTCTATTGAGAGTCATTGATATGTTGAATTAGAATATTTTCAACATATCCAGTTACCGTCCGGTTATCCTTCTTTGCAAGCTCACTAATTTTTTTAAGTATCTCTTTTTCAATCCTCACGTAATCCATTTTTATCCGTGCAAAATCCATTTTTATCCGTGCAAAATCCAGTTTTAGTTCATTACCAACAGATTTATGTCGAAAAGTGTGTTATAAGTAAATTTACATTATTATTTATACATGCGTCATTAAGTAATGAGGGCAAAATGGCAGGTATCACACTCGCACAAGCCGAAACAAAATTGACTTTATGGTTGACCGCTGAAGATGCGGTGGCCACAGGTCAAAGCTATTCCATTGCAGGGCGGTCACTTTCGCGGGCCGATCTCGGCTCCATCCGTGAAACAATAGACTATTGGGAAGCGAAGGTTCAGAAATTGACGCGCGGTGGTATCGGCATTAAAGGGGGGACCCCGACTTGAAAAAAGTCAGAAGAAAATTAAAGGCTAAAGTCAAATCCAATTTTGTCGATAAGGCTTTTTCTTATTTTGCACCTGTCAAAGCTGCCAGGCGTATGCGCTCCCGGATGGCCATGGAAGTTTTCAATAGCTATACCGGAGCCAGTAAATCAAGACGGTCTACAAAAGAATGGAACCCACGCGGAAATGATGCAGATTCAGACATTTTATACGATCTCCCTACCCTCAGGGACCGCAGCCGTGACCTTGTGCGCAACAATCCTCTCGCCGCTGGTGCCATAAAAACAAAAGTCACCAGCGTTGTTGGTACAGGGTTACGTCTGCAGTCTCGAATTGATCGTGATGTTTTAAGCCTCACAGATGAACAGGCCGATGAATGGGAAGCCAAAACAGAGCGTGAATGGCGGTTATTCTGGGACTCGAAGGATACTGATATTGCAAGAACCTTAAATGGTGTTGATCGCAGCAAGCAGGCCTACCAACAGGCAAAAGAAAACGGTGACGTTTTTATTTTGTTGCCACGGGCCACACGCCTTGGGTGTCCATATGATTTAAAATTGCAGATTATTGAAGCCGACCGGGTAACAAATAATAACAGCGCAGCCGATTCGGATACATTGTCGGGCGGCATTCAAAGAGATAATTACGGGGCACCTGAAAAATATTTTATATTACAAAATCACCCAGGTAGCATAACACCAAATATGAAATGGGATGAAGTAAAAGCTTTCGGAGAAAATACGGGGCTTAGAAACATTATTCATTTATTCAACCCTACACGCCCAGGCCAAAGCCGTGGCGTTCCAGATTTGGCCGCAGTTATTGAACCCCTGAAACAATTAGGCAGATACAGTGAGGCCGAAGTTGACGCGGCGGTTATATCCTCGTTTTTTACCGTATTCATTGAAACCGAAAACGGCCAGGGCGGTCTTGACTTCACAAATATTGGCGGTGAAACCGGGGCGAAATCAACCGATAAAGATAATAAACTTGGTTCGGGCATGATGGTTGATTTAGCTGCCGGCGAAAAGATTCACGATTCAAATCCGGGCAGGCCGAATACAGCCTTTGATGGTTTTGTAATGTCTGTTTTACGGCAGGTCGGTGTCGGTCTTGAGATGCCGTTCGAAATCCTTGTCAAACATTTTCAGTCTTCGTATTCGGCAGCTCGTGGCGCTATCCTTGAATTTATGAAATACGTCATGTCTGAAAGACGCTGGTTATCTGATAATTTTTTAAAACTCGTTTATGAAATTTGGATGTTTGAAGCGGTGGCAAACGAAAGAATTGCAGCGCCTGGGTATTTATCAGACCCGGCAATTAAGGCGGCATATCTTGGATGCGAATTTATAGGCGATGCACAGGGCCAGATTGATGAATCAAAGGCCGTTAAAGCTGCACAGCAACGGGTTGACGGTAGGTTTTCAACACTTGCCGAAGAGACAACCAAATTGACCAGTGGCGATTGGGACAAAAATCATAAACAGCAAGTCAAGGAACAAAAAAAACAGATCAAAGATGGGTTGATGCCTGACCCTGCTGATTTGATACAAGAACCGGCACAGGCGGGGGCGCAAGAATGAAAATAAATAATTACGAAATAAGAAATGAAAACGAAGATACGGCAGAATTATTATTGTACGGAATTATTGGCGATTTTTGGGATGAACTTGACGCAAAAGATATCGTTGAAGCTGTAAGAAGAATTGTCTCGAAACAGATTGTCGTCAAAATTTACAGCGATGGTGGCAGCGTGTTCGCCGGGCTTGCAATTTATAACGCATTGAAATCTCACCCGGCTAATATCCTTGTAAAGATTGACAGCCTGGCCGCCTCGATTGCTTCAGTTATCGCAATGTCCGGAACCGTTGAAATGCCTGAAAATGCTTTTATGATGATCCATAATCCAGCGGCAAGTGTTTACGGCGGTGATGCTAAAGATATGGAAAGAATGTCAAAGCTGCTGGTAAAAGTAAAGGACAGCCTGGTATCTGTTTATAAAGACAAAACCGGTCTTGAAAATGACAAGATATCTGAATTAATGGACGCTGAATCATGGTTCATGGCGAAAGAAGCCGTTGAGCTTGGTTTTGCAGATAAAGTAACAGGCACGTCGGACCCCAAAAATATGAAAGTTTTTAATCAACTGAAAAACTATAAAAACGTGCCAGAACAATTAAAAAACATGATCGAAGAACCAGCGCCGAAAGATGGTGCAAAACAAAAACCATCCATAAAAGGAGAAGAAGTTATGGAAATTACCATGGCAGTATTAGAAAAAGATGCGCCGGCGCTGTTGGAAAAAATCAGGGCCGATGCAAAGCAGGAAAATGTTAAACTCGGAGCAACAGACGAGCGCGACAGAATCAAAGGTGTTTCGGATCAGAACATGCTGGGCCATGAAACACTCATTTCCGGTCTGATGTATGACGGCAAAACAACCGGGCCCGAGGCGGCTGTCCAGGTGCTTGCCGCTGAAAAGGTCATCCGTGGAGATGCTGCGAAAAAGCTGGCCGCTGATGGTGTCAAGCCTGTTGTCGCAATTGTGCCGGCAGATGAAGGCAAAAAACCAATTGACCCGGATCTACCGCTTGACGAACAGGCAAAGTTAGTTTGGGACTGTGATAAGTCGCTGCGGAATGAATTCTCAAGTGATTTTGAATCGTTCAAGGCTTATTTTAAGAACGATTCAAACGGTAGACAAGAACTTTTGAAAAGCAAAAAGGAGGCTTAACTAATGGCTACAAAAACGAAAAATGAATATAACGATTTTGAACTCGGAGAACGAAATGAAATTCCGGTTATCGCTGCCGATATCATTTATGAAGGATCGGCGGTAGGAGTAGTTATCGCATCCGGCCACGCGCGGCCTTTAACATCTGTTGATAAATTTGCCGGGTTTTGTGAAAAACAGGCCGATAATTCAACCGGCGATGCAGCCGCGATCAATGTTAGAACCATCAAATCTGGTTCTGTAAAATTGCCGATTACCGGTGCAGTTATCACGGATATCAATCAACCCGTTTATGCTCAGGATGACAATGCATTTTCTTTCATCAAAACCTCAGGTGTTTTTATCGGTTTTTTGCGGCGGTTTGTTTCGTCTGGGTACGGTATTGTCGAATTCAATGCCGGTGTTTTGATAGACCCCCACGAGGGACTGCTCGGCGAAACGGTTTCTGCCGACAAGACCCTGGACGAGCAGGACGCGGGTAAATTAATTCAAATCGACACCGATACAAAAACGATCACCCTGGGCGCCATTGCAACGGTCGGGATCCCCGTCAAAATTGCTTGCGGCGCGGCTTATGGTGTTTCAAGTGTCACCATTTCACCGGCTTCTGGCGAAGGTATCGGTGGACCGAACCTGACATCTGTTGACAACAAGGACCTGGTATTGACCAAGGCAACGGCCAACCGGGGCGATTATGTTGAACTTGTCTACGGCGACCCCACGGGCTGGATGGCCCAAAAAATGGTAGGAACCTGGGTCAAAGAAGCGTAACAAAAATTAATAAGGAGAAATATCATGGGAATGGAAAAAATTACAGAAAGACAGGTCATGGGTGAATTTTATAAACGCCTGTCTCAAGATTTAGGGGTTGCATGGGTGCCAGGTATATCAAATTTTTTTGAATCTGACCAGGCGTCTGAGGAATACGCATTTTTAGGGCAAGCGCCACAGATGCGGCCATGGGTCGGTGGAAGAAACGCAAAAGGTTTTAGGGAAAATTCATTCACCATCAAAAATGTTCACTACGAAACAACCATCGAAATTCTGTCAAGGAATTTACGGCGTGATAAAACCGGCCAGGCAATGATTAGAATTCAAGAAGCAGTTCAGCGAACCGATTCTCACTGGGCCAAGCTGTTGACGGATTTGATTGTTGCTGGTGAATCAACAGCTTGTTACGATGGCCAGTATTTTTTCGATACCGATCACGAAGAAGGCGATTCCGGAGCGCAGTCGAACGATATCAGCCACACTTTGGCCTCATACCCTGCCGATAAATCAGGGTCAACTACTGCGCCATCCGTTGAAGATTTGCAGATTGCATTTGCAAGGGCAATCGGAATTATTGCAAGTTTTGTTGATGACCAGGGCGAACCCATGAATGAAAACGCAACTTCATTTACGGCGATGGTGCCGGTATCTTACATGCAAGCCGCATTACAGGCTGCCGAGACACCTGTACAGGTTAGCGGAGCGCAGAATGCGCTTGTAGCAATGAAACAGAAATTCAGCATTGAGGTTGTCCCGAATGTGAGACTTGATGTTGCCGGATGGACAACGAAGTTTGCAATGTTCCGCACTGATGCGGCAATTAAAGCGCTAATCCGCCAGGAAGAAACTGCCGTGAAATTGAATTTTGCAAAATGGATCGGCAGCGAATACGAACAAGACAACGATGCTGTGCAGGTTGGTGTCGATGCATGGCGAGCAGTGGATTATGGATATTGGCAGAACGCTTGTCTCATGACGCTTGCATAAAAAGGAGGTCAATTTTGAAAAAATATAAAACAACCGGACTCATTAAATTGTTTGCGGGTAAAATTGGCTTATCGGACGACCAGGCGGCATGCAGAAAACACGCTGTCAAAAAAAGTGGTGACGCATATGATATAACCGCCCCGGTGCAATTCAAAGCCGGGGAGGTCATCTATCTTGATAAGCCCGCCAAGGTTACGATAGAGAATCTTGTTTGCCTTGATGATCCTAAACCGGTCCAGAAAGCCAAACCAGGGCCGAAGCCCAAAAAGGCGATTAAATGACATTAAAAACTCAAATGGCGGCTGATATGCCTGTTTTTTTCAATGATGACGAATTCAGCGAAAAAATAGGCTACACGGCTGCCGGAGAGAGCGCAGTTGAAATTGATGCCATTGTTGACCGGTCAGGCTCACAGCTTGAAGAATATGTCAGGGGACCGGTTACGGCCATTATTACAATCACAGTTCAAAAAACAGACGTTCCCAACAAAGCATATGGCGATACATTCACGATTGATGATAACGAATGGAATTTTGAACCGACCAGCGGCGTTATTTATGAAGACGATAACACTGTGCAGATATCGCTCGAAAGGGATATGCCATGAAGTTTACCGGGAAAAATGGAGTGCTGAGAATCTTTGACGGGTCCAAAAATCTACATGGCGCAGCGCCCCGAGACGATGCGGCCGTTGATATTGTCACCTTTGATGGTGCAACGACCTGGGCAAATATAACATCAGACGTTGAGACAGACGATGCCGCGGTGGCCAGTGCTTTTTTGGCTGATAACGGTGATTTTGTTTTTATCGGCTCAGATATACCGTTTTCAATCGTCAAATATTTAAAAGGTGCCGGCACTAATTACGCCATAGCATCCGGTGCGCTGAAAGCGTTTTATTTTGACGGCACCAATTTTGCGGAAGCATTGGCCGGAGTGGTTGACGGAACAGCGTCAGGCGGCGATTGCTTTTCCGCTGATGGGCATATTTCATTCAAGGCACCTTCGGGGTGGGCCGTGGGTGCCAACGCCTACAATGCAGCGTTAAAAGCTGATAAATATTATATTGGTTTTCAACCAACCACCAGCCCGTCAACCGACCCAGACGCAGATGTATTATGTCCTGTTGACGGTCAATATTTTGAGATTTCGTTTGCTGCAATGGACTTTTCAGGACCGCTGGGCAGAGCAAAAACTGAGGAAATGCTTGTTTTAGATCGTGGCAATATCAACAGCAAAGGCCATTATATTGAAGGTGTCGACGGCATAATGTATGAATCATTGCCTGTTTCATTTTCGGCATTACTTGATGATGTACACAACCGGGAACGGCTACAGGCCGCTTTAGAATGTGGCAATCCAAATGATTCAGGACGATGGATCACAACCGGCACCACGACCAAGGGCACAACTAAAAATGACGGAACAAATTTAAATCCCGCCTTTGCCGATGCTACCAAAAAAACAGTCAATATTCATTGGCTTATGGAGTCGTCAAGAACTGCCGGTCTTGATTATGGCATGGCATTTTATGAGACTTTCTTTCCCCATGATGAAATCACAATTTCAGAGGCCGAAGACGGAGTTACGATATCAGCTGCCGGGGGATGTTTTGGAGTAATTGAACGAATATCACATTTATGTAACAGATATTAAGTGAGGTGATTTATGAGCAAATTCACACAAAAAGTAGGTAAAATACGGCTTTACGATGGAACCGGAACTCCATTTTATTTAGAGCTGATTCTTGATGACGGTTTTTCAGGGCCGCTTGGCATTCCGTCAACTGAGGAAATGCTTGTTTTAAACCGTGGAAACATGGACGCGAACGCTCACAATGTTGAGGGACCGGACACGCCCATCATGGAACCGCTTGACGTTTCTTTCAATATGCTGGCCCAGGATACCGCGTTTTTCGGTTATTTTCTTGATTGGCTTGAGGGAAACACAGTCAATGCAAACACTGTCGCAACGACAAAAGGCGATAGCCAGCGCGACGGTGCAACTGCCAATCCTGCCTTTGCAGATACGTCCAAAAAATGTGCAAATATCGAATACAAACTTGATGGATCGACAGATATCGTGTGGCATTATAATGAAATATGGTTCGATCTTTCAGCCATTACGTTTTCAGAGGCCGAAGACGGCGTTTCTATTTCTGTGACCGGCAAATGGTATGGAACGGTAACGAGAGACACGGCTTTTACGGCTGGAACCGATGTGACGGCATAATTTTTAACTGAGGGTGGGAGGGAACAAACAAAATGGTAAAAAAAGATAAAATTGAAACAATAACGGAATTGATCGAAGGCGATAATGTTTTTGAAAGCCACGGATATGCCGAAGTTAAAGTGACGCGAAAAGGCAAACCCCAAAAAATCAAACTGCCGATTAAATCACATGGCGTATCAGAATTTCAAGAAAAATTGGCAGCGAAAGCACCCCAACCGCCTACCACTTTTGAAATGATTAGAAAGGGGTCAGAAGAAGGTAAATCCATGGGGCTGAAACATCACCAGAAATCAATAGTTTTTGATTTGACCGATGAAAAATACATTGATGCCATGGAAAAGCACAACAATAATTTTACCTGGCGGGTGGCTGTTTTTGCGCTCGATTTGTCATGGAAGAAAAAAGACGGCAAAAAAGCCGATTCATACGAAGAAAAAAAGTATATTCTTCAATCTGCCGGACTCACCATGTATCAAATGGGCGATATCATTAAAGCAGTCAACGAGTTGACAATGTTTGCCGAGGGCCAAGAAGATTTTTTATCAGAGACCTGATAGGGCTTGATGAAGACACTCTATCAGCGATTGAAGACAGGGGCAAGAAATCCAGGCCCAGTATGAGAACAACATGGTTATATAATGATATATCAACCATGAAAGACTTTCAAATGACACCCATAGAATGGGCCGGGTTGTCAAGAACTCGCAAAAAGATCTTAAACTATTATCGTATCATGGAGAATCATTTCACCATGACCCACCAGGAAGAAATCACAGCAGAACAAAAAGCCAAACAAAAACGCGATGAAACTGATCGCAGGGTCAAGGGCAAAATGCCGGGGCTGAGATAATGGGACTTGCAGATTACTTAAAATTTAAGATCGGCGCTGATAGTTCAAAATATGAAAAGGCTATGTCGCGGGTCCGTAAAACGACAGAGAAGAATGTTGGCAGTGCTACAAAGATGTTCAAAGGTTTACAGGGTCAAATTGCTATCCTTGCAGGTGCCTATGGTCTTAAAAGGTTGTCAACTTCTTTATGGGATGTTGCCACTGGTTTTGAACAGATGGAGGCAAAACTTGACGTAATCACAAGAGGAGAAGGTAAAAAAACATTAGAAGAAATTAACACGCTTGCTCTTGATTTGCCTGTTTCCACAGAAAAGGCGGTCGCTGGTTTTACTACAATGACAGCTATGGGTCTGGAGCCTACCATAGAGCAAATGAAAACCATGATTGATGTCGGCTCGATTTTGGGTGATGATGTTATCACAAGACTATCGCTCCAGTTAGGACAGGCTGCGGCAAAAGGTAAAATCATGGGCCAGGATTTAAACATCATGGCTGAAGCCGGTATCAATGCCCGTAAATATTTAAAAGACGCTTTTGGGATGACACAGCAAGAACTTTTGGGGTCAGGCATAGACATTAACAAACAAATATCTGTAATTTTTAAAGGCATGGAAAAGGATTTCGGTGGATCTGCCGAACGCATGAAGCAGGCCGGTAAAGGGTTAGTTGCTACTTTCAAATCATACGCCACTGAAATTTCACGGCAGTTTATGAATGCCGGAGTTTATCAAGAGGTTAAACAAGCCATATCAGATATTAATGATAAAATGTTAAATTGGCTGCAGTACAATAGCGGCATGTTGAAACAGAAAGTACCCGAATATATCGATAAGATAAAAACAGGCCTTGAAAACATATGGAAAATTATTTCATACGATCCGGCCATCCTTGAATGGGGGATAGTCGGGCTTGCATTCGGCGGCAGAAAAGGCGCAGTTATCATGGGCGCCATAGGGCATATGGCTTCATGGGCTGATAATCTGTCAAAGGCTTTAGGGTTGGCAGCTGGCGGTGTTATTGATTTTTCAGAGATTGCCACGGCTAATTTTAAAGAGTTGGAAGCTCTTGTTCAACGATTTGAAAACTATCAGGTAGATCAAAGCGGTTTTTTCTTTAAAATTCCAGAACAACCGAAATTAGAAACACCGCTTGAAACTGAAATAATGCCCCAAACAGACAAAATAGACAAAGAGGCCGCAGGATATGAAGCAAGTTTTAATTTATATTCTCAATATCTTGACAATAAATATCAGGCCGCTGAAGCTGCAAAAGAATTAGAAACAGAACAAATGCAGGCCAATTTTGAACAATATTCTCAATACCT
>Ga0208904_1002196_pt1 | contig 12546 bp, 6 predicted proteins | sample AntAceMetag02UKB_FD_184774 | JGI IMG/M metagenome (GOLD analysis project Ga0208904, IMG submission 184774) | Saline lake microbial communities from Ace Lake, Antarctica - Antarctic Ace Lake Metagenome 02UKB (SPAdes) (version 2) | ecosystem: Environmental > Aquatic > Non-marine Saline and Alkaline... | reverse complement strand
GGGTTCATAAATGGATTATATCTATATGTCGTGCTTCCGAACACAACCGTCGGTAATTCGGCGTAACAATATGAAGGTACGATCAAGAATAATATAAGAAGTAGTTTACGAATAAGCATAAGCAGCCCTATTGTTCCATATTTTTGTATCTTTATAAGTTCCTTCCGCCCACGTTCTATCACCGTTTGAATCGGTTTTTGATATTCTCCACACGCCTTTATCGGTATCAGCGTACTTGCCAATTTGACACCAACCCTCATATATTGCGTTAGAGTTTGAGGGATCTATTCTTGATGATTGGGGTCTGCCGTCTTCCCAAAATGTCTTGTTTCCCACAGTTACCTCGTCCTGTCTAGTTTTTCTTTAATTAAAAGTGCTATAACCCAAAGGTTGACGACTAAAATAAATGTGCTAACGTCGGCATTTAAGTGAGTGTAATAAACCGATAAAATACAAGCTGAGATTGTTCTCATACCCCTAGTTAAAGACACAAGCTTTTCTATAAACACATAAGCGTTTTGATGATATATCTTTCCCTTAAATACGATTTTCTCTTTATTTATTTTCATTTAATAAGTCCTTCCCTATTTTTGAGCCAAGAGTCTTTTTACCTTTCTTCTTGCTCATTGACACTAACTGTTCCCATACGTTATCTGATATTATTTTTTTCTTTCTCAAGTCTTTTAAATATGTATTTTTCTCTTTCCCTGTTTTAAGTTCACTTACTTTAGACCATATATATTTAGACCGCTCTCCATTTGTAACACCTAACTGCTTAGTCAACCTTTCGATATAAGTCAATTTATACTTTTCGTTTTCTCTTAAATGTTTTATCTTTTTCGCAAGGCGCGGATTGTTTTCCTTCATTTTGTTGTAATTTTCATTCGCTTCTTTTGCGGGTATCTGTTTCATTCCTTCGTAAACTAACTCCGCCTCTTGGTTAAAATAAAACCGTTCTTTATCTTGTTTCTTTAACGCATCTTTTAAACTCTCAAACTCTTTTGACTCGCCACGTATTCTGTCTTCGGGTATGTCTCGGTAAAATCTACTTATAAACGGTATTTCTTTTGCTTCTATCTTACCCTTTTTCACTCCGCTTATAGTTTCAAACACTTTTTGTGTAAATCTGCCCGTACCACCTACAAGCTGTTGAAATGCGTAGTTCATATCCGCTGGGGATATTTCTATTCCCTTTTCTCCGAGTTTGCGCGTCCAACCAATAAACTTTTTTCCCATTAATTTATCTTTTAAGCTATCGAAATACTTTATAGAATCGGGAGCCGATTGGTTCCAGTTAGGTCTAATCTTCCCACCAGTCCACGATCGGTTTCTTGATATGTCTACGGGAAGGTCAAGGATTGTGGGCGTTACCGCAGAAACTATGTCCGTACCGCCTACGGGGTTGTATCCTTCCGATATTGCCGCTAAAACCTTACTCATGGCAGTTTTTATATCTGTTTCATGGCCTTGTGTGTAATCTATGAAATAATCCATACCAACTTTAATTGGTTTCAGTCCCCACGATACAGGGATTGTAATATAACGCACACCCTTATTAGAAGGTAGCATAATAGTTATTCCGTTAAGTCTATCCCACTCGCTTACTTTACTTCTCCATTCGGGGTCTATCTTATCGTTATATTCGTTGATAGCGTATATCGAACCACCGATAGTAGCTAAAACCATTCCCGCAACCTTAGGGTCTCTCATTGCCCGTAACATCTTAGCCGAACCCTGTACTGAAGCGTTAGAGAACATCCATATACCGTTAGTCATGGGAGACAAAGCGCCCATTTTGTTAAAATTAATTGAAGCTTCTTTCGCGTATACTGCCGACTTTTTTCTACTAAGTCCTTGAGATAACGACTGCCTATAAACCGAAAGTCTTGTAGAATCCTCAAATATGGCGTTCCAGTTATCAACTACCCGCAAGGCAATTTCAGCGACTTTTCTGGGTTTATTTCTATTAATTCTCCGTATTTTATCTATGTCTATTTCTGTTTGTTTTTTAGTAGAAAGTCCAAGCCCACCAGTCGTTCCGCCGTCTTCTTTCATTTGCTGGTAAAGTCTCGCACCTTCCGTATCCTTTCCACCCATATAGTCAACTACTGCCTTAATACTTACGGGGTCTTTTATAGCAGTCTTCGCCGCACCCGAAAAACCTATATCTTTCTTACTGGCCATATACACCATTGTTTCCTGTAAATCTCTTACTTTGTTCGGTACGGCAAATTCGGGGTTAAACCTAGTCATAAGACCGGCATAGAACCTTGTAAACGCAGCCACCATTCTCGTTAAATCGTCTACCTTAATTCTGTTTACACCACGAAACGCAACTGCTATCTGTGGGTCGTTTATCTTCAAATAAACTTGTTTGCCTTTTTCTCTTACCGGTAAAACAGAGGGGTCATTTATGTGTTCTTGTATAAACCCACCTTCAAAAGTCTTACCTATCGTTTTGGGTTTTATTTCTTCAAAAAGTCCGTCAAAATAATCGTTATCTCTAGCAAAATTTAAAGTGTGGTTATCAACAATATTCTTTTCTGACCTTGCAATAGCCGATCGTAAATTAGCCGTTACATTACCCAAAATATCAGCTACTTCCTTTTTACTCCCAAAAGCTCTCTTAATTCCCGTACCTTGAACATTGAAACCCCTAGAAGTCAATATCTGTACAAAGTCCTCGGATTCACTCATTACTCTGTTTAATGGTATATGATTAGGGTACAACTTTCTTAATTTATCGTAATCGCCTTGAGATATTACTTCGCCTTCAAGTAAGACATCGAGAGTTTTTTCGTTTAACTTTTTTATATCTTTAGCTATTTGCTTTACTTCTTTACCATAAGACTTCCCTTCTATCTCTTTAATATTTTTACTTGCTTGTTCGCTAGTTATTCCCGCCGATTCTTCACCATGTACGACGTTCCGTTCGGGTGCGTGTTTAGCTATTAAATACCTGTCAATATCCTTGTTTATTTCAGGGGATTTATACTTCTTTTCAACTTTTGCTATTCCCTTGTCAATATCGCTAATTTGGTCTAAAGTATCTTCCATGCGAGTGCCGACACGACCCCAATACCTAGTCTCTGCTTCATAGGGATTATTAGCTTCGGTTAGCTTAACACCTTCTTTTTGGGTAAGCTTTTTAACCCTTATCCAATCGTCCTCTATCTTTTCTCTTAAAGTCGTCCAGTTTTTGTTCACGTACTCTTTTGTCTTTTGGGCTACCTCTAAAGGATTAGCAACCACACCTGATTCCTCGGTCAACTTCTTATCTGCCTTGACTGGTTCTGACACCTTCTTGCTACCGAGTGGTTTCCTCTTAAAAACCTTCTCGGTCTTACCTAGTTTTTCACTCACCGCCTCACTAGTAACCCCGTCAATAGGCAATGACAAGGTACTTCCAGTCTTAGGGTCATTGAACATAGCCATTGACTTTACATCATCAAAACCCTCTTGTATGCCTATAAACTGACCACCTGACTTTTCTATGGTTTGCTTTACAGAAGTCTCATCTACCTTATTGGCTTTGTTCCATATCTCGGTTAGTTGGGATTTGGTTTTAAGTAATCCTTCTATATAATTATTAAAACTTTTAGGCAATGATTTTTTTCTAGGAGTTTGTCCGTACGAAATCAACTGATAATGCGATATTTTCTTTTTATCGCTTAATAATAGCGTCGGTTCCGTAAATACTTCGACAGACACAATATCCGTATCAGCATTAGTTAGTGCATTTTTTATTGCATTATCATAAGTGAATCCTTGATATATGCCTGAAGATATTTTATTACCTATTCCCTTAGGCTTATCTTTAATATCAATATTTTGCCTTTTCACAAACTCCTCAGCAGACTTATACTTCCTAGCTTCTTCAACTAAAGGGTCGGATTTAGGCGTTTCTATGGTTTGCTTTACAGAAGTCTCATCTACCTTATTGGCTTTGTTCCATATCTCGGTTAGTTGCTTGTCTGTGTATTTTATGAGTTTATTTTTGTTGTCAGAATAAATAAATTCTGCACCTACCCCAAAAGGTTTATTAGAATCAAATTCATCAGGAAAATCGTGTATTAAATCTTTAGCTTTAACTTTCATACTAACAACATTATTTTTACCCGCATAAGATTCGGCAGACATACTATCTGTTGTTACAAAATCACCATCTACAATCTTAGCATTAATGAGTTTTTTATTACCATCAGATACACCACGATAAATAGTAACATCTAATTCTGGGTCAACACCTAAATCGCTAATTCTTTCACTTCCCTCTGTTGTTCCAAATTTTCGTATATTAGGATTATATCCACTATATTGAGTAGCACTACCTCTATATGTTGAAACCCACTCCTCAGCAGACTTATACTTCCTAGCTTCTTCAACTAAAGGGTCGGATTGGGGAAGGGGTGCCTTGTTTAATTTTTCTAAATTCATTACCGCAATAGTATCTCCCTTAATATCGGGGAATATTGCACTATCATATCCAGCACTAATTAATTTGTCAGTCCATTCCTTTTCATCAAATAGCTTCCATAGTTGCGTTTTTTCCATAACATCTGCGTCTAACAATCCTTGCACCGTTTCGCCACCATATGTTGTTAATATCCCATAAACATCATTAGCATTTATATCTGCCTTATCTAGTGCCTTTTGTAAAACTGATATTTTACGCATATCTAATACTTTTCCCAAATCAACATCTCTTTCGTGTATAGTTGACTTTCCTCTTCCAATACCCTCAACCCTATCGTCAGCCATAAACCTTGCAACAGACTTGTCTTTTGTAAAAAAAACAGCACCGGGTTTTACTTTTTTTAATCCACCAAATGCACCAGTTCTTAGTCCTTCCATTAATTCAAATTTATCTATTTTTTCTATATTGCTGCCGTGATATATCTTTTTAAGTTTATTTTGTGGCGTTTCTACGGGCTTAACCTCGCCTTGGGGTATTTCTACCTTTGGTGGGACTTCGCTGACTACGCCTAATTTCTGTGCGTCTGGTGGGGTTGTGGGGGTTGGTTGGGCTTTCACAACCGATGCTTCTTCCATGGTTCTATAATTTCCAGTACTTGGCTCTTTAAAAACAGAACTTTGTGGTAATGTGAATTGTTGTATTTTTATATCACTTGGCTCTCCTTTATAGTGACTTTCTGCATAGTATCTCGCCTTTCTGGCATTATCGGCAAAATAAGTCCCCTTACTAAACTTATCAGAAGGAAAATTTGGAGATGCTCTATACAGAGTGATTGTTTCACCTTGTGCTATTTCGGAAATTTCTTGTTCTGCTTCGGGCAAGACCACCGCACTTTCGGGTATCTTGGGGGTTATTTCGGGGATTGATTTAGGTTTTACTATTTCCGTACCTTTTACACCGCCTTTTACGACGCCTTTTACACCGGGTAACTTAGGGCTAGGCTTGACTTGTACCATAGGTTCCCATTTCTCAACGCCAAAAGATGCCTTTATGTTCTTCTCCGTACTGCCTTTAACCACGTTTTTAAGCACTTCAGAGGCGGATTTAACGTCTTCTTTTGAGTATCCCCGATTAGTCATCTTACTTTCTACTTCTTTTAAGGTAGAGTCTAAAATGCCCTTATTTGCCATATTAAGTAAAGTACCTAAAAGAGCTACGTCGCCCACCATTTCGCCTACTGAAAGGCCAAGTCTTAGCGGTTGAGGTGTGTCGTCTGGTAGTAAATCGGTCAACTGCTTGGTCTGTAACGGATCGTATTTCTGTCCCGTATTGCTTGAAACCGATAACCCTTTTAACTGGTTAAATATTTCAAACCCCATAACGGCAATAGGACTTGCCATTCCCGAAGCTATCAACGGCGCACGTGACATAATGAAGTCTTGACGTTTCTTTACCTTCATCGCCTCGTCTTTACTATCAAAACCCACGGTAGCTATATTATCGGCTAATTGGAAAAGGTCTACATCGAGGTTCACTTCGGATTGTATTTTTTGTTCTTCTGGTGTTATTTGCCCTTGTTCTTTAAACGGAATTAAAGAGGGTTGGTTTTGTAAGTCTGCGGGTTGTTGGTTGGAAAAATCAAGACCACCAGTAGTGGCTAGTTCTGTACTCGTATCAGCAAGTAAGTCAATAGGTTTTCTCACCTTGCCTATCATACTGCCTAAAGTCTTTTTGGCAGAGCCAAAAGATTCTTTAAAGCTATCCCACGGTTTAGTTTTTTCTTCACTAAACTTTTCCCACGGTGGTGTAGATGTTTCTTGTGGTGTATAAAGTTCCCACGGTTTAGGCATTATTAATATCCTTTATTTAACTTTCTTCCAACTACTTTGAGAAGATGGGTCGCCACCTAAAAACTTATAGCCATCTACAATATCTCCTACTTTGGGTTTTCCAGTAACCGCAGTATCTTCGGTCTCATCAAAAAGGTCTGCATCTGTACCTTTCGCATCTTTTTTACCTAACGCCGTTGCTTTCGATCTGCCGTATGGGTCAAGACCAAGTTCAATGTCAACTCCCCTCTTTGCCTTATAATCCTTCAATCCACGTTCACTCTTTTGCTCTGGTGTCTCTGGTATTGATTTTCTTGACGTGTATACGACGTTGTCGGGTATTTTACCAGTAGCGTCAAACTCTTTGTATGTGTGTAAAATCTGTGCGGTATTAAGAGGTTGACCACTTGACTTGCTCGTTAGAACACCGTTTTTAATGTACTCTTTAAAAAGGTCTCTTTTAAATTCTTTATCTTCGGAAATAGCAGTATTCTTACCTTTAAAGTAACCACTCGCCGCACTCTCGGCTATGTTACTCAAACCCTCTGCTAAAGGGTTTCTATTGTCCTGTTCAGCTTTATACTTCGCCGCTTCAATGTATCCGCTTCCCATGATAATTCTCCTTATTTTGTTTTATCTGTTGCGCCATATTTACTTGAAAGTAGTGAGCTACCTTTACCGTATCCAAATCCCTGAAAATAGCCACTCGCTACCGTAGAAAGAACTGGTGCGACATAATCAAACGCACTCTTCTTATTAGCGTCTGCGTACATACCAGCGACCGCTCTTTCGTTGGCGTTCTGTATTCTCATTAATTCCTTGTTCTGATACAATGAGGTATCTGCTTCCCTTGTAGATTGTATGTTTCCTAAAATCTGTGAAGAAGTACCTGCCGCTATATTTCTACCTTGCATTTCAAGTTCTTGTTTATCTGACATTGACTGATCTCTCTGTGTCCACGCCCTTTCAAGCGAAGCCCACGCAGCCTCACGTTCTTGTGCGTTAGTAAACCTAAAAGCGTTACTCTCAAATTCAGCTATTTCCTGTAACTTTAACTTTGAGTTTTCAATTTGCTGTTGTTTGTAGTTGTACTGTGACCACGCCGTGCCGTACTGTTTTTCCCATTCGGTTAGTTTCTGTTGGTATTCTACTTGAGCGGTATCTGTCTTGGCTGATAACTCGTCTTGAGCCAAAGTCAAAGACCTTCCTTTCCGCGCTTCTGCCCTGTCGGCTATCAATGCGCTTAACTTGGTCGCCCTATCTCCTGAACCCGCACCGTATGGATCTTGAGCGTCAAGAGTCCTTAGTAGTCTTTCCTCTTCCTTAGTGTCGGCTACCTTATCCCAGTCTTGAACGGTTAAATCCCAATTCTGAACCATTTCAGGTGTCAAAGTCGGTGCTTCGTACTTATCGGTCATTTCGGGTTCGACAAAATCGCCTAACTCTTGAGCTGCTGTTTCTTGATACCCAGCTTTTAACTGGTCGATTGTTTCCTTTCCCGGGTCTTTGCTATAGTCATAAGTAGGTATGTCCTCGGTTCTGTCAATGTTTACCTCGGCATTAAAATACTCACTTGCTTGGTCGGTCAACCCAGAATCAAGATACTTTTTCGCCTTATTGTAAACCTCTTGAGTAATTAATCCCTGTTCTAAAGACTTATCTAACTGACCTTGTAATTTTCCTTCAGGTGTTACGACTTCGCCTTTCCCTGTGTCTACTCTACCTTGATACTCACTAGTATCATAACTGGGGTTATCTACCTTTATATTATCTAATATAGCTTGAGCCGAAGCGTAGTCTTTCTGTGCGATAAAAACATTTACTTGATTTAACTGAGATTTGGTATCACTTTCTAGTTTTTCCTTTTTAGCCTCTGCACCGGAATAAAAATCCTCGTAACTACCTTCTTGTTTTATATTTACCTTACTGTCGAATTTAGCACGAGTTACCATTGGAAGGTCGTTATCGTACGCCTCTTGTATGTATCTTAAATATCCCGCATCTTGCCACGCACCAGCGTCTTTTGATTGGTTGGCATTGTTGTGTATTTGGGTACGCAACCTCGCATAGTCTGTGGGGTCATTTTTTAATAATTCAAGAAGCGCGTCTCCATCAGAAATGTCAATCAATTCACTATTTGCCTTTTTAACCTTTGTACCCATAAATCCTCCTATTAATATCTTATAATATAATTAACGCTTAAAGACTGCGGTTCTGTTGCGTGCCCTGTCCTTGGTGTTCCGTGAGTTCCATCGTCAACCGGTTCGGCTGCATATCCCGTAGTAACACCCGAAGGATATAATAGAACAGATGCATCACTTCCCGACTGAACAAGCCCGGCACTATATTGACTTCCATTACTATCTCTAATTAAATGCCTATGCCCTTGAAAATGGTCTTGTTCGTAATCACCTAACGTACTCGCATATTGGCTTCCACTTGCATCTACGCCTGATACACGTGTTGTTGTCCCAGAACCAACCGCAAATACTCCACGAAAATCAGGTAGACTGAAATTCGTAGAACTATCACCCGCACCATAGGTTTCACCTATAATTGCGTATAAAGTTGCATATGTTGTTCTTGAAACAGTTGAACCGTCGCAAACAAACCACCCCGTCGGTGCAGTAGAACCACCATACATTGTTATAGTCCCTGCTGGTAAAAAATTAACTACACCAGATACATTTAATGTCGTAGCTGTAATAGTCGTAACGGTAACGGTATTACTAAACGTGTTCTCACCACTCCACGTGTTTGCTATGTCTTCGATATTAAATGTTATATACTTCAAGTTGTCGTTTATCTTTGAGTACAACCTATAAGATGCTCCTGAATTGTAAAGAATTAACTGTTTATTGTATAATCTCGTTGCACTTGGAACAGATGAAACTTGCTTAAAGTCTATATTTTGTTTCTTGTTTAGAATGTAGAAGATTGTCGAGTTTAAATAACTTAGATCAATATTCCGCCACTCCTTTTGAGTAAACGTGTAAGGTGCGGTTTCTGCAAACAACGGTATTGAAAACATTGAGATAATAACTAATATTAAGAGTTTCCTCATTTTAAAGACTCTATTAAGTATCTTATCGTCATTCCTCTATACTCAAAAGATTGGTCAATATCGGTTTCACTTATTCTGTACTGGAAAAAGTAGCTTTTAGGAAACTGCAAAGGCATTACTTTTGTTATTAAACCGAAAGTGTCGTCTGATAGATTAAGTGTTTTAGTCGTCCACGAACCCTCTGAACCGTGCATACGATAGTCTATATTTACATTCCAGTCCCCTTCGTCATTAAAAAGAGGTGCTATATCGAGTATCGTGGTTTCCCTTATACTTCCGAAATTGAATATTTTAGAACAGTAATAAGATTCATACCCCGTTCCGTCGTCGCTGTACGAGTTTTCAACGTCTTGACGGTAAACTTTCCCCGTGTCCTTCGAGTCGCAAGAATAGAGGTTATTTTTATAAACAAACGTGCTCCCCCAATTCATACCACTACCGTTAAACCGTGTCCACTCGCCGTTACTTTGTAGCACTAAAACTACATTATTATCGTTGTTACTTGTGTTCGTTGATACGGCTATCATGTAGTTATCGTTGTAATCAATAGCAAACGGTTGCTTTAATGCAGAGCTTGTGTTATATGAAATACCTATTGAGTTTACCAAAGGATTTACGGTAGAGCTAGTACGACTTAATGACGAAGTGACGACTATGTACGGGCCAGTCGATATGTTTATCGGGCTACCGTTAGTTAAAACAGTCTTAACGGCAACTGATGCGGTAGTTGTTGACCCGCCACCTTGACCGTAATATACAATCGTCCCACCCGATGGCTTAGTTTCGTCTGCGGTAAAGTTACCCCAACTCCCCCATGAAGTACCTGCGTTGAGGGTTTGTGAGGTGTATGTCCCATTTAATGGATTCATAGTTGACATATATACTGCAAATGTTAAGTCATACGCCGGGGCTTCTGTCCATGCACCATCATATATTTTTGTTGCCATATTACCACGATTATACCGATCTTCATGATAACCTACAAGTACTTGGCCAGCACCACTAACCGAAGACAACACTATATAATAAGTATTATCTTTGGTTAATTTTAAATGATTAAAATTAATATCTGTATTATCTCCTGTTACAGAAGACACAGTAAGGGTGTATGATTCCATAATATTCATATTATTACTTGCTATATAAACATTAAATGTACCATCACCCCCTGTGAATGTTGTCATGTCCACATTAACCTTATCAACATAGCCCGTGTAGCTCGGTTTAAAAGACTGTCTTCTTGAATACCCACCGTCCAATGATCCTTGGTGTCTATACATTAGTTGAGATTGGTCTCTAGAAGAGTCTTTTGCTTTAATACCCACACTACCTAAAGTCGTAGTAGTATCTATGTTTATTCCTGACCCCTTTCCCCAATCAGAAGCGGTGTCTTGGATTAGACTTAACCTCGAAGCAGAGGTCAACTGGTTTAATGCTTTAACGTAGGGGTCTATTGGCTCACTAGCTAGGTTAAATTGACCGTTGTATATCTCAACACCTCTGTGGCTTAACCACGTGGGGAACCCTTGATGCTCTCGCATAGTGTTTTGGTACAAACAACCTATAACTTGTGAAATGCTGTTAATTATAAAGAACGGATCGGAAGAATCGTCTATTATCTCCGTTATTTCCCACGTTGAGTTCCTTTTCGTTACGAACAACCTATTTTGGTATAAAAATGCGCCTGTAATATAGTCACCATCTGAAACATTGATATTCTTTGTACTGTTATCCCCTATAACTTCGGGGTCGTTGTAGTTGCTGTACCACACCGTAGAAGGGTATGTATCTGTCCTAAAATACCAAAGTCTGTTGTGCCACCATTTAACGAAATAGGGGTATGAGGGTACGTTTGTCGATATAGTAACCGAACCATGTACTTTATTGTCAAGTATCGTCGTAGTCGTGCCGTTAAAACTCCACGCCCACGTAGTACCGTCAACTATGTACGCCGTATCTCTTGCGGTTGTAATATTCGCAACCGAGGTAGAATTTAGATCGCTTCGTATTTTCGTACTGTTTCCATCGCCGGTTGAGTAGAACATCGAAGTAGAAGATTGTAAAAGTATGTACTCGTCATTGTCTACTTGCCTATAAACGTAAGAGTTTCGTATAAATTTAGCACCTTCAAGGGGAGTAGTTAGGTACAGCGAACTTCCTAACCTTCGGGTAATCAGTCCCGTATACCGCGCGGTTTCTATATTTAATACGTCAGGGGAAAGTAAGTCAGAAAGCATATCAGGGCGTACAACTGTAACCCACCCTTGTAGGCCATAGTGGGGAAACTCTTTTGCGTTAGTTGTTTCTTCGCTAAAAGTTACCGAAGCAATACAAATAGTTGACAACAATAAAACAATAGCTTTTCTCATTTATCCCCTTATCTGGCAGTCATACTTGCTTTCTTGTTAGTAATCATTACGTTTAGTTCAGATATAGCCCTTTCGACATAAGCGTCAAAGACTTGCATCCAACCCACAGAGGCGTTATCGTTCCCTTGATCTTTCTCACACATTGAAATAACGTAAGGTATTAAAGCCTTGTGGTAAGAAGAAAGGTATCCTATACTATCAAACGGTTCATCAGAATCCGCACTCATGGTAGAGGATATAATTGTATACTCATGTTTTATGAGGTTTGTCCCGGTATAGGTTACGTTAGGAGGTGGGTCTAGGCCTATTTTCTGTGTGTTTAGATTGATGTAAAATCTGTTAGGAACGTCGGGTGATGAGTCTTCAAAAAACGGTCTACCCTTATCGGAGTCTAGCCACGTTAAAGTAACTCGGTCTATCTCTAAGTATCTCGTAGTAGCTGTTCTAAGCGGTCTTATTGCTATTGAAACCCTGTCAGTACCTATCCACCCATCAGGAAGCGAATACTCGGTTTGACTGGCAATAGTGACTATATAGTTCTGCGTTTTAACCGCTCTTGTGCGTCTGCAAAACTCCTCTTCCGCCATAGCGAACCTAATATCGTACTGGTAGTCTTCCCATCGTGGGTTACTTGAATCAGAGTCCCTTAATGTCAATCGTGCCTGATCCCTAAGTTGTTCTAAATTCCACGCATAAGATACCGAACAGAAACTAACTCCTAACAAGATTGCTATTATCAGTTTTTTCATTTAACCCTCTTACCCCTTCTCTTAAAAAATAGTTCGAGATTATTTTGTTCTAGTCTTGAGCTTGACGATGTAGATGGTGTCGGAGTCGGTGTATATTGATTCCCTAAATACTCCTGAA